>Ga0209655_10000472_pt1 | contig 15163 bp, 19 predicted proteins | sample BogFormECP03_OM2_FD_188236 | JGI IMG/M metagenome (GOLD analysis project Ga0209655, IMG submission 188236) | Bog forest soil microbial communities from Calvert Island, British Columbia, Canada - ECP03_OM2 (SPAdes) (version 2) | ecosystem: Environmental > Aquatic > Freshwater > Wetlands > Bog ...
ATTTCTAATAACGTAGAAAATGCAGCGAAAAAGAAGAAAATAGCAATTAATCTAAATAACATAGATAAAGATAAACTTGTAAATAATTCACTTGTGCCTCTTTTCTTGCTCTTGTTGCTCCGGAGTCTAATAAAAAAAAAAGAGAAAAGACTGATGAAAATGAGCTATACTTGTAAATATCACTTAAAAATAGAGGAAAATAACGATGAGAATTATATTAAATAAGTTACTTTTATTAATAAATCTTACTGCTGTTATAGGAGTAATAACAATTTTTTATTTATACTATACAGAAGCTAACATGAGATTTTTTATTAGTTTCCATTTACCAAACGTAAAATATGTACTAAATGGAACAGCTTCCTATCAAACGTATATAGTTGTAGTTATATTGGGTTTACTCTATGTTATACTTTTATATATGCAAATAAGAGCTAAACCCCCAAAATGGTTATTATTTATAATAGGTTTACTTTTATTTGTTATATCGGTGGGTTTACTTGTAATATTATTTAAAACATATCACATATATTTTCAATTAACAGATGATATCCTTTTTGGCTTAAAAATAGAGTATTTCTTTTCCGGTTTAATTTTGAAATTTGACAGCCCAGAAGATAAATTGATTCTCCATATCTTTAAAGGAATAATGAAAGATAAATGGATTCTCGATATCTTTAAAGGAATAATGAAAGATAATATTAATTATTATGTTACAGAAGAAAAGTTTAAACTATTAACAACTCCAGAAGAAATAGATGAAATAATAGATAAAGTCTTTAATGCCTACATAAGCAAAGGGGCACAAATACTTATGTTTTGCTTGTGTTCTATGTTGATTGCATATGCTGTAATTAAAATTGTTTGATAACGTAGAGAAAAAACACAAGTTTGTCCATACAAATTTACTGAATCTAAGTGTGAAAAGTATTTTGTCGAAATTACATGGGTCTAAAGAAAACAAAAGGATTAAACAATATATGTTCTTAATATTGCGCGCACACTTGATGAAATGAATTTCCCTTAGGAGTTCAGTTCACAGGCGGTCTCTTTCAGTAGATTTTTTACGCTCTTATCAGATTTCCTGCGCTGTTCAGAAAATTCTTCACGCATGACATTAATGTCTGATTTGATAATTTGGTATAAAGCATAGGTTTATCTCGTTATTCTATAACATATGACAATACGCGTAGTCCTCACAACAAATAGAAACAACAGAGTATCTTTCCACAGTGCATATCACATGATCCTGTAATTACAACATCGAGCGAAATAAGCTTATACTACACCGCATAACTTGAAAACCACAATATACAACATAAAGACCCGCTATCTCGTACAGAGAAGAGAGCAAAAAAGAGCGTTACAACGTTTAGCCTTTGGTCTTATACACCGTATTACCTTGTTTCATATGCAATATTTACAAGTAAATACATTATACAGTATTTTGCCATTTTATTGTATAACATCTCCTCTAATTACAAAATTTGTGTTTACCGTTTCTAGTGTATGTCATAGTGATAAAACACTGTTTTTTTCCTTGTATTGCCCTACAAGCTTACATATACACCATATTACTTTATCTCCACATATATTGGTATACAACAAATATATGAAATATTCTACTACATTGTACTGTTGAATTCCCATAATACCATGTATCATGTGCACTAGTTACCCATTATTTTACCGTAGCATATACCGATATTTTCACACTATATAGAAAAAACAGCGTGTTACTCTCTCGTGATAGCACAATTCCCTTGTTATTGCACTCATAGTATTATGAAATAACAACGTAATTACCAGTCTAACACAAAACAAAATATGTCACTCGTAGCACAATAAGCGTAAATAACCGATACCATATGCGCCTAAAGTTTCAAAACATTCATTTACAATAAATAGTGTTATATTCTTGCACATTTGAACCGAGTCTATACACCTTTAGCGTACAATCACGTCTATATAGCCTTTAATCTATCTACCTTTGTTCCGTATACAAACGAGGCGAGCCTTTCTCCACACAATATAAGTAAAAGAACCATTATTATCCTGTAACATCTGTTTTTATCCAAATGCCAATCGCAGGCTATCAAACTCATTACAAATAAGCAATAGCCTATAATCCACTGTCGAACGTTACACCCAGTTCCACATATCTGTAGCGTAAGCACGCTATACTGTATAACAATTTAGGGCATAACCAAATACGTTTTGTTATTCCATATGCGTTATAACTATCTTCAAATATGCGTTATGGGCCTATAAGTATACGTTTAATATTTAATATGTACAAAATATAGCATTATTGTCTTATACTACAAGCATGCACAATTTCCTATGTGTTATCTCGTACAATTTACGATTTTAGTATACACAAGACTATATATGTTATTAATCCTTTACTATAACGTATAGCATTAGTACCAAGTAAATTATGTCCAAATAGTCGCTAATTCTATCGTTTATTTTTATTAGCTCACAAGTACAACGTCTATGGGTAAACATAAAATAACTCTTCAAGATACTTTTCTTGTAGGTAAAGTATATAAAGTTAAACTAACGTCAATATTGTTAAAACCGTTTCTGTATTGGAAACAACGTAGTTTTAACTTAATCTAATTTATGGATATTTGCTTGTAGTTCTATTAAAGATATCGCAGTAAATTTGTTTGTTTAACGTTTTACATTGTCTCTTAATAGGAGCTACGCATACTCTGACTCAGTATTAATTCAACGTGTATAGCTATATTCTATATTTTCCCATGGGTACAATAGAGGTATATTTTCATGTTATTCTTACTACATTTTTTGTCTTTTTATTCTATATATCTATATATGCCGTTTACGTATTGAAAAAATTCTTATACCACGAAAAGACCACCTATTCTATATTTATTTCTATTCCTGATTGTATCCTTTATAAAATTATTGTCTTCTTTAGGCCTTATAGTTTAGTGGTAAAACGTGTGCTCATAAGCTTAAGTAGTAGTTCAATTCTACTTAGGGCCAAAAAATCTTTCGTTCAATGGTAGGACATCTGATTTTCAGTTAGAGGATAAGGGTCGATTCCCTTAAGGACCAATACATATTTATGTATACAACTAAATGATAGAAAATATTTTACTCTTTATCAAGAGATACAACCATCAACAATAACAATAAATAAATGTTTCTACATAAAATATAAGATAAGCAATAGAATATACTAACCATATATAAGGCTTATTGTTTTTTCACCTTATATCTCGCATATATAAAAACAAACAAGGATATACCTTCACAATATTATAACAGGCACATTTACATTTTCCAAAAAATAAAGTTCTTTATACGAGCCCTTCTTTTCCTTTTGTTAAATACTACTAATTCTTGCAGTAACTTTGTAGAGCTTTTACATCGAAAAGTATGCTTAAAATAATTTATCTCTATAACATTAATAGAAACATGCAATAAGCAATGTTCTTTATGTAATAAAAGGAGTCTTCAAAATAGTAAATGAAGTATAAAAACAGCATTCGCAAGGTTTGTTTATATATACAATTTAAAACGCTGCATAATATAGACATATTGTATCCTGAGGTATATGGAATGTACCGTATATAAGAAAGGAGAAGAACACCGATCAAATAAGGGTATAATTTTTGTTAAGCAAAGGGAAGAAAATACCATGGTTTTATCTAATTGTTAACTCAGACAAAACGCTGTGTTTTGGTTGTATACTTAATAATCAAACATTTCCTTTATCTGGATGTAACGGAGATAGCTTTAATTTGGTAATGCTCTGATGATAAAAGACATTTGGTCAATAAAATCACGCATTTTTTCTGTGTGTACAAAATGTTTATTATTTTGTCCTCTGTATTATCACCTTTCTCTTTACAGACGTATATTCTTTATTAATGTTTTTATTATCAATATGTCCAAGTACCTGGAGTTCTCTTGGTATTAATCTATCTTATGATAATAGTATTCTAAAGGTAAAAGGTGGACGATTTTGTTATTGGTGAGTATGGATGGATACTTTAAGAAATAATGTGGAGAATATCTTCTTGGGAGGTGAATATATGCTACGTAAGGAATTTACCATAGATTTGAGTAAGATATGTGTGTTCTTTTCCGCTTATATATAGGGAGGGGCTTCTTGTGTGCTTTTGTTCTTCAAGAGATATGTAATGCTTTTTGGTCAATTGTATATATGGTTTATAATATCGCAATATATTGTTATTTTCTATGTTATCATATGGATAAGATAATGACATGCAATCTGTAGACTGAGGAAGTACACCGGGAAAACTATGGTTATAACAATCTCCGGATAGATAATGACTATATGAGATATGCCATATATTGTTTACGCCACTGCATGGCAAGACTGTGTACATTAGGACAACGAATAGTAAATAGTGCATGGTATATACGGTGGATAATTAAGAGGACAATCATGTGAATAGCTTGCGTACGGTATCACATATGAGGTGAAAAACAAGGGTTACGACACTGATTACAACGGTTAAAAAACTATTGGGACACACAACAATCTTCTTCTGCATATTACCATCAGGATCATGATCACTACACAAAGCTATGAGCGAATATTACACACAGATTCAGACAAATGTGTTAGACACCGAGGAAAATTGTGATGATGATATTGTCTGTGGAAATCTATTATAACCCTCAGACGATAATCACATATTAATTCACCACAAATAGCGACAGTGTTAAGATAAGAATAAACGGTTAGCGCAAATAAAGCTAGACAATGATGATGGTATACATGAAAATAACTATATTCTATTGTAGGATAATAAACATATCGAATATGAGAGGAGATAAATGACTGTTACATAGAAAATAGTCATAGACCAACATATAAAACCCCATAAAGTCTCTTTGAAAGCGAAAGGATTAAGCTTAATTTCTAAATAGAAAGAGGGAGAATCTAAATATAGTGCGTCGGGATATGCCAGCTTGGCTAAAAAGGCGAAAGGTGTCCAATAAATGAGCGACGATTGGATAAAAGGTAATATAAAAAAGATGTTAGTGTCAAAAGATATGAATGTACGTAAAACAGGAGAATTAATGTTGGCTACTGGATCGTATTCATTTGCAAACGAATGTGATGAGCCCACAGGAAATGTTTTTGGGGCCCTTAAATGACGAGTTCACTAAAATTGCTAACATTTTAAGGAATCCTCAAATGACTGATATGGTTGATCGTTTAGAAGAAGTTGCAGAAATACAACGAAAATATCTTCTCATGGAAGAAGAAAGATTTATACAAAAAATGATTGGGGTTTACATTAACTCATGGTTTCTAGCTGTAGCAGATTACATAAAAACCAAAATGTAACAATTTTTAGAGTACATCTTTCTAATGCGATCCATTAAACCTATTTGAACGAGCTGCAAAAAGAGAACGTGTTTCTCCTTCATTTATGGAGGTAATTACAGCCTTAGCAGGAGGGGACTTTAAAATAGCTAAAGGCCTATGGAGTTTGCTAAAAACATTAATATCATTACTAAGTATTTTCATGTAGGCATTTTATCTTGTCCGTGTTGAGATTGGTGTTTTTAAGGATATAAAGAGGTTAAAAAAAAAAGTATAAAGCCTATGGCACTCTTGTCTTTGAAGCCACTAACAATAAAGACAAAAAAGCTTTCGAATTAATAATGAAATATCACAAATGACTAGTGGATTTTGGAGATGATACAGACGAAGTTATTGCCATTTGGCCTTTAGCTATGGTGAACCTCACCCTCTTTAAAAGTCTGGATGTCCACGTTAACCACCCCTTGTTCCATTAGAATTGATAGTACTCTAAATTAAAGAAATACGTCAACTAAAAACCGAAAAATTCTACAAATTTAACCACGAATATACGATAAAGCAAAAAATAAAAGATAAACCCAAGGAATTCAAAAGTTTAAAAATAGTATTAAAGGAACTTGAACCATTTATTAGAAATAGGAAACATTTAAGGAGTTTAATAATCTGCGTTCACTAGAACCATTAGGAAATTTATTAATATTCATGTTGTTAACAATGAATCGAGGAGTGAAAATACAGAAAGATTTAATTTTAGAGGTAACCCTATGGAGTTATAGTGGATATGAAGACGAATAAGGGAGTGAAAACCGAACATATCATTGTTCTTCGTAGGGATAAGGGGTCCGCAAGTGGTGAATCTTTAATTATGATGCCATTGATAAAAAACAGCAAAAAGGAGGAAAACAATATGCAGGCGGAAAAACTTTAGTGATATTTTTAGAAGGAGTAGGAGAATGGTGTCCTAAAAAGTTGCTAGAAAGCTCCGTGATAAAAAAGTAGATTTTGAAGATATTTTTGTTTTTGACCTGCTATCTAGCGATAAAGAGGGAAAATATACTTATGCAGTGAGCAAAGTCACCTCTCTTCTCCTAGAGAATTACCCTTATATGCACCAGTTTGGTTCGTGTATATTAACAAAGAATTTAATGACCGGAAAGTGGAGAAGCGCTTAAACCTGATAGCCCCCTTCCCCTAATATTTGACTCCATATGATAAGAAGTTAAAAAATACAGTAGTTATTGTATAGAGAGGGCTACAATTGGTATTATGTATTCCAAAGGAGTGAACTTAACTTTACAGAAGGGATTTTGCTGCTTAAATGAAAAAAAGGTAAAGCTAGCCCATTTTTGAGTCTTTATCTCAAAGGTCGCACCAGTATAAATCAGATATCTTGATGAATATAAATGATATAAAGATCCTATATGAAAAATATATACTTTCTTGCTTGTGCTGTTGTATTTCTGACTTTAACAGGCTGTCAGTCGGATTCAGAGGATAAATACGTTGAAAAACCGGCTTTGGAACTCTATCAAGTAGGATTAGATCAAATTAAAGAAGAACGCTTTAAAAAAGCAGGTAAAAGCTTTGAGGAAATGATTTGTCAACATCCTTATTCTCAGTATGCCACCCGAGCACAATTAATGGCTTCTTTTGCCTATTATAAAGCCCAAGAATATGAAGATGCTCTTGCAAGTATGCATTTATTCAGTTTCACCCCGTACCTATTTCCTTATGCACAATATTCAAAAGGGCTGTGTTTTTACAATCAAATTTCCAGTGTGGAACGTAACCAGCAAATGACAGAAAAGGCTTTAGATGCATTTAATTTGTTGATTCAACGCAATGACGGGCGGAGGGGGGTCTAAAACCTGCACACGCGTTGGGTATAGCTAAAGCACTTTAATTGAAAAATCATGAAACATCCTACATTTATGGCATTTTGAGTGGCATGCTTATTGTCCTAACGGGACTGTCCTTAAGTGTGGGGGCTCTTTCCTGGGCCAGTATATGGATGATCTTTCCCTGTGTCACATGGTGATTCAAGATTTGCGCCTTCCTCGCACCCTATTGGCTATTATAGGGGGAGCATCTTTAGGGTTAACAGGAGCCGTCCTTCAAGGATTCTTACGTAATCCCTTAGCTGACCCCGGGATTATGGGCATTTCTTCGGGTGCCGCCTTTGGAGCCATCTGCTGTCTTATGACCGGAGGGGGTGCCTTAAGTCTGTATGGAGTACCCCTAGCTGGCATAGGGGGTGCAGCCCTGGTGGCCATAATTTTGGTGGGAATAAATCGGTGGTCGTCGAAAAATTCTACCCATACGGTGTTGGGGGGAATTATCTTAAATAGTTTATTTGGGGCCTTAACTATTTTAATGTTAAACCTTTCCAAAAATCCCTATGCCCATGTGGAGGCCATTTTTTGGTTGCTGGGGTCTTTAAGTCATCACACCTATGGGCAAATTTTGTTGATTATTGCTTTTACCTTAGGAGGATGGGTCATTTTATGGCACTGTCGCCGGGCCTTAGATGCTTTTTCTTTTGGGGAAGAAGTCGCCTATACTTTGGGGTTTGAGTCTCGAAAAGTGTATAAGGCCATTATTTTAGGTCTTGCCCTGTGTATTGGTCCTGGTAGCCTTGTAGGTGTCATTGGCTTCATTGGACTTGTGGTGCCCCACTGGACGGTCTTTTGTGGGCTATAAACCCAGTGCGTTGCTGATCCCATAGCTTTGGGGGGCTTGTTTGGTATTAATGGCTGATTTGGTGATCCGCCTTATTCCCACGGGGATAGAAATGAAGGTAGGGGTTATTACTTCTTTAATTGGGGCTCCCTTTTTCATGTATGTTTTGTTACAATCCCATCGGAAAAATCATGATTTATGTTGAAAATGTATCTATCACTATAGGATCCCAGTGCCTGTTAGACACCCAAACCCGGGCTATTTTGCGGGACAATTTGTGGGTCTTTTAGGGAGTAATGGATCAGGAAAATCTACTTTTTTGAAAACCATGGCGGGTATCATCCCCCCGAAGCTTTATACCGCTTAATCGAGCTATACTTGCAATTAGGCCTGGTAAAAGATGCGCAAGCCTGTGCGGTGGTGTTAGGCCATAACTTTCCAGGAAGCAAATGGTTTCAAAAGGGCCATGATTTGTTAAAATCTAAAAACTTACTATTACCCAAAGAACATGGGAGACACACAACCATGTAAACAGCCTTACATTCATAATTATTTATTTGTAAAGAATTTACACTTAAACTTTTATCCGAATTTTACTGTTTTAACGGGGGTAGGAAAATCTATTTTGCTGGAGGCTTTAACTCTTACGTCCCCAAACCCAATGTTTAAACAAAGACCCCATAGAAATTACAGCTTCTTTTAAAATACCGCCTGTTACCCCCTCCCCTTTACAGGATTTATTAAAAGATCATCAAATTGTTGTTACGGAACAAATTCTTATCTTAAAGCGTGTTGTGGCCCCTGAGGGCTCAGGAAATGCTTTTTTAAATTATCAACGAATTCCCTTAAGTTTACTCAAAGAAGTGACAAAAAATTTAATTGATATACATGGGCAGTTTGACTATTTAACCTCGCCTGGTGCCCACGGGTACATTTTAGATAGCTTTGGCGGACTTTTTGTACAGCGTGAAGCCCTTGCAGAAAAATTTCAGCTGTGGAAGTAACATCAAAAACCATTAGAGGACTTAAAAAACTCTATACGCACTTTAAGTCAGGAAAAAGACTGGCTAGAACACGTAATTGTTGATTTTCAGAAAGTATCTCCTCAAGAAAATGAGGAAACAATCTTATTAGAAAAACGCACATCTTTTATGAATTTTTCTAAAATGGCAGAAACTCTTAAAAGCTTGCAAGAATCTGTGGGGGAGCAGTCTACTTTAGAAGCGACTTTAAAAAGCGCTACACGGTTGTTACACAAAACAGCTATAGAAGATCAAAAATCCCTGTGGACGTGTAAAGAGCATATTGAAAATATGATGGACTCTCTCTCTGGCAGAAAGTCATACAGAACTAGACCGTCTTGAAAGCACTTTTGAAGGTTTCTTAGAAGAAAAAAGCAATGCTTTAGAGGCACAACTGTTTACACTGTGAGATTTGGCGCGCAAACATAATTGTACGTGAATGAATTACCCAATCACTTTACAGAATTAAAGAAAAAGCTAGAAACCTTAACGCAGGGGACTATCATTTGGAAAAACAAGCACAAACTGCTAAAGATGCCTATTACACGTTGGCTCTGGGTTTTTCAACAGTACGACATGAAGCTGCCGAATCCATTAAAGATAAATTACAATAGATATTAGCTTCCTTAAAATTACCATATGTAAACTTTTATGTACCCCCGCCCCAATGGACCTCTACGGTATAGAAAAAATAGAAGTTTGGGTGTCGTTAAATACAGGAATTCCTACGGCCCTTTGAAAAATATAGCATAGGAGGAGAACTATCACGGCTTATGTTAGCCCTGAAAGTACGGTGAAAAATCAGTATAGCGTTGATACCCTTATTTTTGATGAAATTGATACAGGATTAGTGGGGGCAGTCGCTGCTTCCATGGGCAAATATTTAAAACTACTATCCCATAATACCCAGGTTATCGCCATTACCCATTCGCGTCAGTAGCAGCCTATGGCGATCATCACCTCTATGTGCTTAAAACATCTACTTAGATAAAGAAGAAGAAAAATCAACGGAACTTGCCCGCATGCTTTCTGGAAAAGAAATTACCAATCAAACGAAAGCAGCAGCCATAGAATTGCGCCAGGGAGCCCTTCATGACAGCCTCTATAGACGTACTCGTATTGAGCAACTCAGCAAAGAAGAAGCGGCCATAGAATTAAAAGCCTTGGCAACAGAAATTGCCTATCATCAAAAAGATGCTCCTGAACTCACAGATGCCGAATATGATCCATTAGTTATGCGCAATAAAAATATTGAGGAAAAGTTCCCTGATTTAGTTCATAAAGATAGCCATATCTTATGGGTGGGGGCGCTCAGCTCTCGTGCCCCTTTAAAAAAGTCCAATATATCCACATACCATCTTTAGATATGGGTTTAATGAAGAAGACGTGGCAGATTTCATTACCCACTGTCAAAAATTACTCTCAGCCAAGCATACCTTGGAATTTATGGCAGAACCTAAAATTGATCGTTTATCGGCGTCTTTAGTCTATAAAAATGGCCTACTTTTTCAAGCAAGCACGCGGGGGGATGGCTATACGGCGAAGATATTACACAAAACGTAAAAACCATTCAAAGTAACCCCCATTCTATTCCTACTAAAGAACTACTAGAAATCCGAGGTGAAATATTTTTACCCAAAGAAGCCTTTCAAAAAATTAACTAAGAATGGACAAAAAGGGGAGAACCTTTATTTGCTAATCCACGCAAGCGGCAGCTGTATCTGTGCGTCAACTAGATTCTAGCATTACGGCCAAACGCCCCTTCAATTTTTCCCCCATAGTGCAGAAACAGAATTAGCCCCTACTCAAGAGCTTTTATTTATCCTTTTGAAGGATTTAGGATTTACCATACCTCTTATTAAAAAATGTACATTCTTGGAAGAACCAATGCTTACATACCATATTAACACTACGAGCCCAGCTTCCCTATGACATTATGGGGTGTCGATAAAGTAAATTCTTTTGCTTATTAGAAACGCCTGGGATTTGTAGCCCGGGCCCTCATAAATTTGCAGCAGAACAAGCTCAAACTACTTTAAATAATATCCTTATTCAGGTAGGGCGCACGGGAGTTCTAACCCCTGTAGCTATTTTAGGGGGGTCTTGTGGTTCCTGCTACTTTACATAATGCAGATGAAATTAATCGGAAAGATGTGTGTATAGGGGATCAAGTTATTATTCAATGGGCAGGTGATGTGATTCCCCAAGTACTTAGGTCTTTAGGACGCAATGAAGGGCCACGTTCGGCACCCTTTATATGCCCCATTTGCCAACAAGAAAAGGATGAGGTTGCCTTATGCTGTAGCGGCAGTTTAGTATGCCCTGCTCAAGCCAGAGAGCGCCTAAAACATTTTATATCAAAATATGCTTTCAATATATGGCTTAGGAAAAAAATGTATTATTATTTTTGGGAGTAAAATCTTATTCGCTCACCCCTGGATATTTTTATGTTAGAAGAAAAAGACAGACAAAATCCCACCCCTTTAAAAACCCATGAACGTTGGGGAGAATTGTCGGCTTATAAGCTATTTGCGGCGATTGAACATACGCGTACTATCAGTGTAGATTTGTTTATTTATGCTCTGGGTATTTTACATATTGGGGAAGTAACAGCCCGTGATTGCTTATCATATGAAAATTTTGAACATTGGTGGACCTCGTTAAAGCAGGCAGTAGATATAAAATCCATCGCCTATGAAGAACTTACCAACATTGAAGGAATAGGAGACATTGTGGCTACATCTCTCATCAACTTTTCTTCAGAGCCCAAGAACCAATTGATGGTTAAGAGCTTGTAACCCCACTACATATTTTACCCCTTCATAAAACTATTCACCCAGATCATCCTCTGAAGGGAAAAATAATTGTGTTTACGGGCGTCTTGTCTATAAGCCGCGCAGAGGCCCAAAAATCTTCCCGAGATTTAGAGGCTAAAGTCACCAATTCTATATCGACCAATACGGATTATGTAGTAGTAGGAGAAAGTGCCGGCAGTAAACTTACTCAAGCAAAAAAGCTAAATATCTCCATCCTCACAGAAGAAGAGTGGGGTAAATTAACTCAAAATCTTGCCTATCTATAAAGGCCATAGTGCAATCTCACATCCGTCATATATGGCCTACGTGTAGGTCGGATCCTTTTTAGGACAACATAGTTCTTTTCTTAATTTTGTAGTTATCATTTTTACATACACACAAGCTTGCAAGAGAGATGCCTCTCCTCTTCTTTATCAAATAGGAAACTTTTTAATAGTTTTATTATACACCTTCTGTGCATCTGCAAGAGAAAGTTTTGAATAAATTTCAAGAGATTTATTGTTTTCATGTCCAGAATAAGGTTGAATGAATTCATCCTCATGTCTTGTTTTTTTAGCCAAGCAAACAGGAAATGTCTTATTGATAGGGCGACAAGGATTGTTTCATCCCTGCTTCAGCCGCATAATTGGCTAAAATCTTTCTGATTCCTCGGGGGGTAAAGGGTTTCTTTCGATGACTCAAACAAATAGATGAAGCCATTCTGCAATGGGCTTTAACATACATCATTAAATCTTTACAAAAACTCTGCGGAAATAACACAGTTCGATCTTTTCCTTCTGTGAGGCGAATTTGGTAGGTATTAAAACAAATATCCTCAATTTTGTTGTTAACGAGTTCTTGAACTCTTACCCCTGTATAAATAAGCACTTTAATTAATACCATATTTTTGTATCTCTAGCTTGCCAAACGATGTATAATATCGCTTAAGTTCTTCTTCAGTTGGGATGTATGGTAAACGTTTGGCTTTGGTTATACCTCTATCTCAAATTCTTTCTTCACTTTTTTAAAAAGGTCTCGCATATAACTGTAATCTCGGTGTTCATCCCGTAAAACTTTGATAATCCTTTTAACGATTTCTTTAGTTGGTATACGCATGTTGTCTTCTCCAGGGTTCACATATGTAACCGTTTGGCCAGATCAAGCTCAAAGGTTCCATAGGGGTTAATATGTAAGTAAAATAGAGGTGTTAATCCTCTTAAGTCTTCTGGCGTAAAGAGTTCTATCCAGAATTTTTCACCTAAGATGTCTTCTACCAGCAAGGTATTCATGTAAGAGGGAAACTTGCAATAAATGAAGGCAAAGCATTGAAACTTCCTGATCTTCACGTGTATTGGAAGTAATATCTCCTCCTTGACCAAAATATATAAAGTTAGTGGCATATTCCAATTTTAAACAACATTCAGCCCCGTGTGAATTGCTGTGTTTATAGAATCCAAAAAACGGCATAAAAAAATGGTTTGGATAACTTTTCCTAATTCGGTAAAAGCCTTAAAAGTAGGATGCTGATAATTACTTTTGGCAAACTTCCTAATATGGCCTCGGCATTGGCGGTTCCAACTTTTAAAGCAACAGCATGCTTTACCATTTCATCGTATGTTCTCTGATTAACTTCCAGTATACTTGCGGCATAATTGATTGAATATTTTTGATCTCAAAATCACTATCCGGTAAATATATCTTTTGTGAGCCAATTTCTTTAAAACGTGGCAAGAGATCAAATCCTAAAAGGTGACTTAAGACAAAGCCCAATTGACTTTTCCCATGACTATCAACATATGTTCCTCAATTTCTATATCTGTGTCATGGCTAATTATACCTTGGAGCATTGAAGAAACTTCTGATGACGTACAGGTTTTTAATTGGGAATAGATACAAATAGATTGGTCATTGACATGCCAATAAAGTATAACTCCAGATTCTCGATACTCCCCATTGGGTTATAAGATTTTGATCGTAAGCATTTCTTTGGGTTGAATCTGATCCGTAGGCTGTGTAGCTATCCCCCAAATAGCGGGATTTCTAATTTTAAACATACCATTCACTACTTTAGTGATAGCTTCCCGTAAATCATCTTTATTTAAGAAGAACGTACAGATATGTCTTACGCTTCAAAACTTGCTATTCCTTTTGAGGCTGCACTAACTCTGGTTAGGTCCGTATTAGTGCCAATCCCAAAAAGACATAAAAGAAGCCTCTTACGAATGGTTTCTCGATCTAAAATCTCCCGATTACCTGATTAAAACACTCGTTAACCCCTTCCCTTAAGTCAACTTCTTTCAAGATATCTAGAAGGTCAATGATTCCCCATTTTTTTTAAACAGTTGACTTTAGCTTTGTAAGATTCTTTGGTTCTACCTGTTTTTCCAAAGGACTTAATTTAATCCAAGGTTGCTCATCTTTTTCAATCAACTCGAACTTATTTTTGGGCATTCCTTATCAAATTGATTTAGTTTCTGTCTCATTTTTTCTTGAATAGCTTCAATAAAAATATCGGTAGAAAGAGGCACCCCTAATTTTTGGTAGTATTCCTCTCTTTTTTCTTCAAAATCTTTGGGATCACGATTTACCAAAGCACCTTTATCCAAATTTCTTTATGTCTTATTTTAGTCCGAAGGCCTGATATCATTTATTTACAAAAAAGGGCTAAATGTCTTTAAACAAGAAATTGTATATCTATGAAAAAAGTATATGGTAAATACATTGGATTTTAAATATTGCTCGAAAAACACTATAAGTACCCAAAATACGCTATAAAAACTCTATGATAACATGGAATAACTCTATATGTAGAGAAAAGAGGAAAGCACTGTATATAATGAAGGGTTACAAATAGGAAAAAGGTATACCTTATCGTGTAAGATATGTGTAGTCTTTAAATTATAGCTTGTTTTTACTTCAACGACGGTATTTTATACTTATATAACGTATTATGCTGTTGATTTTGTACCTTTTTATATGGTCTCTCTGTATATATAGTCAGGTACCCTTATAGCACCCATACAATGTAAAACTCGTACAGTACTAAAACATGCTCTAGAAACAAGGTGCGAACGATATTGTAGTAAAACAATTGAGTGAGCACCGTATTTTATCCACAAGGAATTATTTTTCGTATAGAAATTGCAGGCTCTTAATCCCATCAGTTTCATCAGCGGCAAGCACCAACCAGGCGCTGTACATGCGTTGATCTTCAATTAACAGGCCATAGACATGGCGTCTTTACGACGATAAAACCATCTTTAAACCATGCGTTGATCTTCAATTAACAGGCCAGAGACATGGCCAAATAAGGGTGTTTACTGGAAACA
>Ga0209655_10000473_pt1 | contig 15108 bp, 8 predicted proteins | sample BogFormECP03_OM2_FD_188236 | JGI IMG/M metagenome (GOLD analysis project Ga0209655, IMG submission 188236) | Bog forest soil microbial communities from Calvert Island, British Columbia, Canada - ECP03_OM2 (SPAdes) (version 2) | ecosystem: Environmental > Aquatic > Freshwater > Wetlands > Bog ...
AATGCCCGCTGACCGAAGGCGACGTGCTGAGACTCAGCGCGCCTCCGGCCCAAGATGCCACCAGCGCAAATGTCGAGGTCTTCGCCAGCAAGAATCAGGAATGCACGCGCGGCAACATGGTTGCCGTCGATTTCACGGATCTGCAGGAAATGCAGAACCACATGCGGGCGAACATCGATCAGGGTCTTCAGGAATTGCAGGCCCATAAAGGTGGCTTGCCCACGCCGCCACCCTCGGCCGCGGCCGCTCCCACTGCATCGGCTTTTGCGGCCGTGGCGCCGCCGCCCGATCCCAATTGCGCGCGCGAATCGCTACGGCGCCCGGTGTGATCGCGGTCGGCACGGGAGATGTGCCAACGCTCACCGGCGACGACGAGGGATCCAATATCACGGTGGAGGGCGGCCCGCAGCTTGCCGAAGATCTGCAAGATGTGGACTACGATGCGGTGAGCCCGGGATATTTTTCGACGTTGGGAATTCCTTTGCTGTCCGGCCGCGAATTTAACGAAGGCGACCGAGCGACGGCGCCCAAAGTAGCGATTGCCAGCGAGGCCATGGTGAAGCGGTTCTTCCCCGGTCGAAATCCGCTGGGAGCGCATTTTGGATTTGGCGGCGGGAGCAAGGTAAAGCTGGACTTCGAGATTGTGGGAGTCGTCAAGGACGTAAAGCAGGAGCATGTAAGCAGCGCGCCTTATCCATATGTGTATCTTCCCTACGCGCAAAGGCCTAAAGTAACGGGAATGACTTTTTACGTGCGGTCGACGCAGGATCCGCTGCTGTTGGGAACGACGTTGCAAGGGACAGTGCGCGACCTGGATGCGAACCTGCCTGTCTATGATTTGAAAACCATGGAACGTGTTGTGGAAGAGGATTTGTTTTCGGCGCGGCTGGTGGCGATGTTATCGGCCAGCTTTGCTGGACTTGCCGCGCTGCTGGCGGCGCTGGGAATTTACGGCGTGCTCGCCTACGTCGTTGTGCAGCGCACGCGAGAGATTGGCATTCGCATGGCGCTGGGCGCGGTTGCCGGACATGTGCGGTTGCTGATTTTGAAAGAAGTGGGATCGATGGTTCTCATCGGCGTAGGAGTGGGACTGCCGCTGGCGTATGGGCTGGCGCGGTTCAGCGAATCGATCCTTTATGGAGTGCACGCGAGCGATCCCGCGGTCTATGCTCTCGGATTGGGACTGATTGCCTTCATCGCTCTGGCGGCGTGCTTTTTCCCCGCAAGGCGTGCCACGCGCGTCGATCCGTTGGTGGCTTTGCGCTATGAGTGATTCGTTCGAACGGGTTCGCAAGTGACAAGGCAGTCGCAACACGGAAACGAGTTTGCTGTAAGGGCTTCAAGACTAAAACCGGTTAAGGAGACGAAATGTCAGACGCACCAACACTTATCAAGATGGAAGGCGTAAAGAAAGTTTTCTACACGGATGAAGTCGAGACGCACGCGCTCGAGGAGATTCATCTCGAGATCAAGAAAGGCACGTACATTTCCATCGCTGGGCCTTCGGGCTGCGGCAAGTCGACGCTGCTCTCGATTCTTGGACTGCTCGATTCGCCGAGCGACGGGAGCTACATGCTGAACGGCCAGCCAGTCGGCAAGCTAACCATCAGCGAGCGCACCCGCATCCGCAATCGCGAGATCGGCTTCATCTTCCAGGCGTTCAACCTCATCGGCGACCTCACCGTCTACGAAAACGTCGAGCTGCCGTTGACCTATCGCGGCACGAGCTCCGCCGAGCGCAAGCAGAAGGTCCAGAACGCCCTCGAACGCGTCGGCATGGCCCACCGCCTCCGGCACTACCCTTCGCAACTCTCCGGCGGTCAACAGCAGCGCGTAGCTGTGGCCCGTGCGTTGGTTGGCGATCCTCTCATTCTGATGGCCGACGAGCCGACTGGTAACTTGGACTCGAAAAACGGCGAAGCGGTCATGGAGTTGCTGCGCGACCTGCATCGCAACGGCGCCACCGTCTGCATGGTGACCCACGACACGCGTTACGCGAACTTCGCCGAACGCTCCATTCACTTGTTCGACGGTCGCATCGTCGAAGAAACCAAAGAAGCCGGCGTTAGCGTTTAAGGGCGTCCGGGAAAGAGGGCGCTCCATGGGAACGTTCGGGCAGGACATCCGCTACGGCTTGCGGATGCTCATCAAGCATAGGCTTACCACGCTCGTTTGTGTTGCCGCCCTGGCGCTTGGCATCGGCGCGAATGCAGCGATGTTCAGCGTGGCCGAAGCCTTCTTGCTCCATCCAGTTCCCTTTGAGCATGCCGACCGGGTTGCCGCTATCGTGGAAGCCCGGCCGGAACAAAACATCGACCTGAATGGCGTCGCTCCTGCAACTTTTTTTGATTGGAAGAGCGAGGCGCGCTCCTTTGAACAGATGGCGGCGTACGCTTGGGATTCCATCAATCTAACCGGAGACCGCGAGCCTGAGAAGATTCAGGGTTTTGCCGTCTCCGCGAATTTCTTCGACGTGCTTGAGGTACCTGCGCGCATTGGCCGCACTTTCCTGCCAGAAGAAGATCAAACCGGCAAAGACCAGGAAATCATTCTGAGCTACGGTCTGTGGGAACGTCGCTACGCCTCCGACCCGAACGTCCTCGGCAAAATCCTGAAGGTGGATGGCAAAGCTTTTGTCGTTGTCGGCGTGATGCGCAAAGGCTTTGATTTTCCAAAGGCCGCGGAAGCATGGGTGCCTCTTACCTTTAACCCCAAGAGCCGTGCGGTGCGCGATGTGCGCTACGTTTGGCCGCTCGCGCGACTGAAAACCGGGGTTTCCATTGAGCAAGCGGTGGCGGAAATCCGCACGCTAAGAGCGCATCAGGCCGAGATGTATCCCGACGCGTACAAGGGCTGGAATCTTCGCGTGATGACGCTTCCCCATTTCGCGACGGACGACCTCACCCGGCAATTCACGTTCCTGCTGCTGGGCGCCGTCGGTTTCGTTTTGCTCATCGCTTGCGCCGATGTGGCCAACGTGCAATTCGCGCGCGTGACCGGCCGCCACAAGGAACTGGCAGTGCGCACTGCCATGGGTGCGAGCCGGAGCCGTATCATTCGCCAACTGCTTACGGAGAGTGTGTTGCTGTCCCTCGGTGGCGCGGTTCTGGGCTTGCTTATCGCCGAGTGGTGGGTCTTCCTGATCGTGAATCACATGCCTCCCGAGGTGGCCAGATTCATCGCCGGGTGGAAAACCATCAGCCTTGATGCCAACGCGTTCCTCTTCACCTTGGGCATTGCCATTGTCAGCGGCATCGTCTCCGGTATCGCTCCATCCTGGCTGCATTCGCAGACAAACATCAGTGAGACGTTGAAAGAAAGCGGCCGCGGCGCAAGCACTGGTCCGTCGCGGCACCGTTTGCGCAGCGTCCTCGTTATCGCTGAGATTGCGCTCGCCCTTATTCTCCTGGTCGGCGCCGGCCTCCTTGTGAAGGGTTTCCGTGCGCTGATCACCGTGCATGAAAACTACCGTCCGGAATCAGTGCTGACTCTTGTTTTTGGTTTGCCCGAAGCACAATACGAGAAGCAACCAGGGCGCGAGGCGTTCCACGATCAGGTTTTGCGCCGGCTCTCTGCGCTCCCGCGCGTTCAATCCGCTGCGCTCGCTTCCTACCTGCCTTATGCGGATGGCGGTGGCACGGATTTGCGTAACTTCGCCATTGCGGGTCACGCACCTGCCGAGCGCGGCGAGAGCCTCACTTCGATCGTCGAAACGGTCAGCCCAAGTTATTTTCGATTGATGAATATCGGCCTGCGCGATGGCCGTGAACTGACCGATGCCGATGGCGCGGACAGTCTTCCGGCAGCCGTGATCAGCCGCACGCTCGCCTCGCGCTACTTTCCCGGGAAGAATCCTCTGGGAGAAAAGATCAAGATTGGCAAAGCCGATGACGAGGGAGCCTGGCTGACAATCGTGGGAATCGTTGACGATGTCCACTACAGTTGGATCGACAAGCACGAATTGCCCACTATCTACCGCACCTTCCGCCAATCGCCGCCCTACCGCGCCACTCTGGTTTTGCGCACGGACGGAGATCCCATGAGTTTCGTCTCCGCCGTACGGAGCGAAATCGCCGCGGTTGATCCCAATCTTCCGCTTTCCGAAGTGATGCCATTTGACAAACTCATCATGAATTCGATTGTGGGCATTGCCTATGTCGCGGCCATGATGGCGATTCTCGGCCTCATCGCGTTGGTACTCGCGTCCGTCGGCATTTACGGCGTCATGTCATATTCCGTCGGCGAGCGCATGCACGAAATCGGCGTTCGCATGGCCATGGGCGCCACGTCTAGAGACGTTCAACGGCTTATCTTGGGCAACGGCATGTATCTGACGATCGTCGGCATGGCGATCGGTTTGCCTCTGGCTTTTGGGTTGGCCTACGCCCTTTCGAGCCTCCTCTTCGGCGTCAAGGTCACCGACCCATTTGTCTTTCTGGGGCTGCCTTTGCTTCTGGCCTTGGTCGCGACCCTCGCCTGCTATCTCCCCGCTCGGCGCGCCGTGCGCATGGACCCGCTCGCCGCGCTGCGGTACGAGTGAAAACCGGCCCCGGCGCTTGCGCCCCCGCCAGTCCGATATGTCCCCAAGTTTTCGAGGCTTAGCTGACCCTCGGCGCCACAGCGCCTTCCGGATTTAAGTGTGATAGTCTCGAAACGGAATGAGAATTCGGGCGTTATCCTATTAATGCCCAAGGAGCGAGAGTGGAACCACTGATTCAGTTTCGAAATCTCGAGAAAGTTTATGAAGCGGGCGGCAGCAAGTTTTATGTATTGCGCCGCGTCGCCCTGGAGATCATGCCAGGCGAGTTTGTCACCTTCATGGGCCCGTCCGGAGCAGGCAAGTCCACGCTCCTGAGCATCATCGGAATGCTCGATGGCGCATGGACCGGCGAATACTACTTCAACGGCGAACCAGTCCACCGCTTAAACGTCAAGAAACGCAACGAGTTGCATAAAGCCAACATCGGCTTTGTCTTTCAGAGCTACCACCTCATCGACAACTTGACCGTCTACGAGAACCTGGAAATACCCCTCTCTTACAAGAATGTGCCTCATAAAGAACGAGTTAGCCTCGTCTGCGACATCCTCGACCGCTTCAACATCGTCGGCAAGAAGGACCTCTTCCCCAACCAGCTCTCCGGCGGACAGCAGCAGCTCGTGGGCGTCGCCCGTGCCGTCATCCAGAACCCCAAAGTGATCCTGGCCGACGAACCGACCGGCAACCTCCATTCCGCGCAAGGCGAAGAGATTATGGAGCTGTTCCGGAAGCTGAATGAAGGCGGCACAAGCATCATCCAGGTGACGCATTCCGAGAAAAATGCCGCCTATGGTCAACGGATTGTGCAACTTAAGGACGGCTGGGTGGTCAGCGAAACCAGTACCGCAGCTCGTGTTGGCTGAGATCGAAGGGCGAGCTTTCCCATTTTGGGCTGTTCCATTCTGGGAATTCGCCTTGCGATGACCGGTATTGAAACCGCGTCGTATTTAACCGACAGGTTAAATACGAGCCGAAAAATAGCGTTGTATTTAACTGACAGGTTAAATACAAGCCGGTTTTGGCCGAAAACAGGATCGTATTTAACCGGGGAGTTAAATACAAACCGATTTTTCCTGTATTTAACTTGTGCCTTAAATACATCACGGTTTTGAGTTGAGATTATCTTCCGAGACGAATGAAAAACCCTACGATTCATCCCTATCGCGTCCTAGTGGCCGACGATCAGGCGGATATCCGCGACGCATTGCGCCTGCTGCTCAAGCGGGAAAACTACGAAACGCAGGCCGCCGCTTCCCCTGCGGAAGCGCTCGCGGCCATCGAAGGCCGCGAGTTCGACGCCGTGCTCATCGATCTGAACTACGCGCGTGACACGACCTCGGGGCAAGAAGGCCTCGATTTGTTGTCGCGCATCCAGGCGCTGGATTCGACTCTGCCCGTGGTGGTCATGACGGCGTGGGGCAGCGTCGAAGTTGCGGTCGAAGCCATGCGGCGCGGCGCGCGCGATTTTATCCAAAAGCCGTGGGACAACGCGCGGCTGCTGACGATTCTGCGCACGCAGATTGATTTGCGAAATGCGTTGCGGCAGGCGTCGCGTCTCGAAGCGGAAAACCGCCTGCTGCGCGCCGAGTCGCGGCCTACGCTGATCGCGGAAGCATCCGTGATGCAGCCCGTGCTCGATCTCATCGGACGCGTGGGGCCTTCGGATGCGAGCGTGCTCATCACCGGCGAGCATGGAACCGGCAAAGAAGTTGTGGCGCAGACATTGCACGCGCTTTCGCAACGCTCGGGAAAGCCGATGGTGACGGTGAACGCAGGCGGTCTCTCAGAAGGCGTGTTTGAGAGCGAACTTTTCGGCCACGTGAAAGGCGCGTTTACGGATGCGCGCAACGATCGCGTGGGCCGATTCGAGTTGGCGGAAGGCAGCACGCTGTTTTTGGATGAAATCGCGAATGTGCCGCTGAATCTGCAAGCGAAACTGTTGCGTGTGCTCGAAACCGGAGAACTGGAGCGCGTTGGTTCTTCCTCCACGCGGCGCGTGAACGTCCGCGTTCTTGCGGCGACCAATGCCGATGTGAATTCTGAAGCCGCCGCGGGCCGCTTCCGGCAAGATCTCCTTTTTCGTTTGAACACTATCGAAATTCACTTGCCGCCGCTGCGCGAACGGCGTGAAGACATTCCTCTGCTGGCTCATCATTTCCTCCGCGGATACTCACAGCGCTACCGCAAAAGTATTTCCGGCTTCGACCCTGGCGCGACGCAAGTCCTAAACGAACATCCCTGGCCGGGAAATGTCCGTGAGCTTGATCACTCGGTTGAACGCGGCGTGCTTCTGGCGCAGGGGCAACTCGTGCGTTCCGGCGACCTCGGCCTCCGCGCCGGCTCTCCGGGCGGCACATTGCGGCTCGAGGATATGAGCCTGGATGAAGTGGAGCGCCACCTCATCCAGCGGACGCTGGCGCGCCACGATGGAAACGTCAGCCAGGCCGCTAAAGCGCTGGGACTCAGCCGCAGCGCGATGTACCGCAGGCTGCAAAAACACGGACTCGAATGAGCCGCCTTTCGTACGAACGCCGCATCCAGCTTCTGGCGCTGGCGGCGGGACTGCCCGGCTCGCTGATCGCGTTGATTCTGCTCTGGAGCGGCGCGTATTCGTCTCGAACCGCCTGGACACTCACCTTTCTCATCGTGAGCCTGTGGCTGGGCTTCGCGCTTTCGCTGCGGCAGCGCGTCGTCTTTTCCCTGCAAACACTTTCGAATCTTCTTTCCGCGATGCGCGAAGAGGATTTTTCGTTTCGCGCGCGTGAAGCGAGCAGCGAGGATGCGCTCGGCGAAGTGATGATGGAGGTCAACGCGTTGAGCGAGACGCTTCGCTCGCAGCGCCTGGGAGCGATGGAAGCCACCGGCCTCTTGCGCACGGTGATGGAAGAAATTGATGTGGCCATCTTTACCTTTGACAACAAGCGGCAGTTGCGGCTCGTCAACCGCGCTGGCGAGCGCCTGCTCTCGAGACCAAACGAGCGGCTGCTGGGCTTTACGGCTGCGGAACTGGGACTCGAAGCGTGCCTCGAAGGCGAACCGGCGCGCACGATGGAACTGAGTTTTCCAGGCGGCTCCGGCCGATGGGGCGTGCGTCGGGGATCGTTCCGGCAAGGCGGATTACCGCACGACCTGATTGTGCTCAGTGATTTGAGCCGTGCGCTTCGCGATGAGGAGCGGCAAGCATGGCAGCGGCTCATCCGCGTGCTCGGGCACGAACTGAACAATTCGCTCGCGCCAATTCAAAGCGTTGCGCAGAGCCTTGAAAGCGGGCTGGCGGGGACGGCCACGATTCCGGAGTTACAAGGCGGCGCCGGCGCTTCGATGATGGAGGACATGCGCTCCGGCCTGAGCATCATCCGCTCGCGAACGGAGGCGCTGGGCCGGTTCATGGCGGCCTACGCGCGCCTCGCGCGGCTGCCGCAGCCGACACTCGCTCCCGTCAATGTGACGGAATGGATTACGCGAGTCGCGAATCTGGAAGCGCGAGCCAAAGTGCGTCTGGAAAAAGGCCCGCCTTTGGTCATTTCCGCGGACGCCGATCAACTGGAACAACTCTTGATCAATCTCGTTCACAACGCAGCGGATGCGGCACACGAAACGGGCGGCGGCGTGAAGGTGACGTGGTTGCGCTACAGCACTTACCTGGAGGTTTTGGTGCTGGATGAAGGACCGGGAATTTCCAACACGGCAAACCTGTTTGTGCCGTTCTTCACGACGAAGCAGGGCGGTTCCGGAATCGGCCTGGTGCTCAGCCGGCAGATTGCGGAAGCGCACGGCGGCGCGCTTACGCTGCAAAACCGGCGCGATGGACGAGGCTGCGAGGCAAAATTGCGCTTGCCGATCTGAGCTGTCTGAAAGCCCAAGAGCATTTTTGCCGCAGCGTTCATTCGAATCGTGGAGCTCTCGTTGGAACGGCCTACATCCCAATGTGGGACACTTTCGAGCCGCTCGCGTGCCGTAATGGAATTCTTCGCAAAGGTTTCGCTCGCGTTTCTCGTCATTTTTGCCGCTGAAGCCACAACTTATTTATCCACAATAGGTTAGCAGAGTAAATTTTCTCATAGTTTCCTCATCGAATGGCACGCCCTGTGCCTTGCTCCATTGCGCGATTCATTTTTTTGCAGAAAACGTGGGAATGAAAAACTCGCATATTTTTGTTTGGTTGGTTGCAGCCGGTTGTGTTGGGCTTGCGTTGTGTCAGAGATCGTCCGCGCAATCTCCGCCTTCAGAGAATCAGGAAAAGCCTGCGCAGGAAAATAGTTCAGAGAAACCCAGCGGCGACAATTCCGCAAGCGGGGACGCGACCTCCAGTGCGGCGAAGCCCGACGGGCCACCGGAAAACAAGCTGGGGCTCGCGCTGATCAAGAATCTAGCGCGCGATCAGAAGACCATCTGGACAAGCCCGGCCCACATTCGAATGGGCGACGCAACGTGGCTGGTTCCCTTTGTCGGAATCACTGCCGGATTCATGGTGACGGATCGAGACGCAAGTCTGCATCTTTCGAACTCGCCGTCCACACTCCGGCACTACACGAACTTTTCAAACTACGGCCTCGCCGGAATGGCTGGCGCCGGCGCTGGGCTCTATTTCCTGGGATTGGCAACCAAAGATGAGCACAAGCGCGAGACGGGCCTGCTGAGCGGCGAGGCCGCGTTGGACGGGCTCTTCGTTTCCACAAGCTTGCAATATGCGCTGGGCCGGGAGCAGCCGACACTCGATAATTTTCACGGCAAATTTTTTCAGGGCCGCGATTCCTTCCCTTCCAACCATGCCACCACCGCGTGGGCCATCGCCAGCGTCATCAGCCACGAGTATCCCGGAACACTCACAAAAATTCTTGCTTATGGTGCCGCTGGCGCAATCACCTTTGCGCGTGTGCGCGCCGAAAAGCATTTTCCGTCCGACGCATTGGTGGGCAGCGGAATCGGGTGGCTCACCGGCTGGCAAGTGTATCGTGCTCACCACAATCCAGAATTGAGCGGAGACACCGTAGGAAGTCTTTCCGACACGCCGCTTGTGGCGACCGACCGCAAGCCGGCGCAAATGGGCTCGCCCTATGTGCCGCTCGATAGCTGGATCTATCCGTTGTTTGATCGCCTGATCGGCACGGGCGAAATCACTGAAGCCATTCTGGGGATGCGCCCTTGGACGAGGCTGGAATGCGCGCGGATGGTTGCTGAGGCTGGTGAAAAACTGCAGGATGCGGGCCCGGATTCCCCATCTGTGAAGCTCTACGATACACTGCGCCAGGAATTCATCCCCGAACTTACCCTGTTGGACGGTGGGAGCAACCAGGCGATACATCTTGAATCGATTTATACGCGGTTCACGGAAATTTCCGGGCCACCACTGACCGACGGCTACCATTTTGGACAAACGCTCTACAACGATTACGGGCGCCCGTTTCAAGAGGGTTTCAACAGCATTGCGGGATTTTCCGGCTGGGCAACTTGGGGCCGCTGGGTGATCTATGCGCGTGGCGAGTATCAGCATGCGCCGTCCGGGCCTGAGAATTCGCCCGAAGTCCAGAGCGTTCTGGACAAAATCGACGACAACCCAGGTTTGGGAGCCAGCCCTCAACCCACACGAAACCAGGCGCGCCTTCTCGATGCCTACGTCGGCCTGAACCTTGCGAACTGGCAACTTTCCTATGGACAGGAGAGCCAGTGGTGGGGGCCCGGAGAAAGCGGCCCGCTGCTCTTCAGTGACAATGCCGCGCCGGTTCTAATGTTTCACATCGACCGCGTCTCACCTTTCCGTTTGCCGTGGATCGGACGACTCCTGGGGCCGATGCGATGGGACGCTTTTTTCGGAAAGCTGCAAGGAAATCTGCTCACGCCCGCGCCTTTTTTTCACGGCGAAAAAATCAGCTTCAAACCGACACTGAATCTTGAATTTGGATTCACGCGCACCGTCGAGGTAGGCGGCGAAGGCCGGCCCTTCACACTGGACCGGCTTTTCCTCACCTACTTCAGCGTGACAAGTTATCAAAACAAACCGTCGCTCAAGGATCCGGGCAAGCGCGACGGAGGTTTCGACTTCAGCTATCGCCTTCCGCTATTGCGAAAATGGCTGAGTATCTATAACGATTCGCTTTCCGCCGATGACCCGTCTCCGCTGGCAGCCCCGCGCCGGGCTGCGTTCAGTCCGGGCTTTTATCTCACGCATTTCCCGCGCTTTTCCAAGCTCGACCTCCGCGTCGAAGCGCCTCTGACCGACACCGTCGGCACGGACGTCGCCGGCCGTTACGTCTATTGGGACAACTACTACCACGACCTTTACACCAACCGGAATGTCCTGATGGGCGACTGGGTGGGGCGCGATGGGTCGGGAATTCAAGCGTGGAGCCGCTACTGGCTTACGCCGAAAAACTACATCCAGTTCGGTTACCGGCACGAAAAAGTGGATATTAAGCTCATTCCCCATGGCGGCACGGTCAACGATGCGTCCGTGCGATTCGACTACTGGGTGCGGCCCACCTGGGGTGCCTCCGCTCTCGTACAGTATGAACAGTGGACGTTCCCCCTTTTAGCGACGGGACTGCAGAGAAACGTAACGGGCTCTCTACAAATCACTTACTGGCCGGGAAGCCATGCGCACTAAAGCGTTTAAAAACACGCGTTTGCGTGCGCTTCAATCCTCACAACTTCTTTAGATACGGTTCATCACTTTCTAAGGCCGATTTCGCTAAACTCCTCCTGTTCGTCAAATGCAGTTACAAACGGCCGGTGGCGCTGCCACATTGCTATAGAAAAACGCCGATAAGACGGCGGCGCTGAGAAACGGGGGCCATGGTATTGCATGCTGATGCGCCTGGCGTGCCGCTTCCCCGTTCGAGCTATCACATGTAATCTGTGAGCGGGCTTTGAAGGGACTTTTAGAGGGAGAGTTGTGTGAGTGATCTTGTATTCGTTGTAGTGACGGTCCTCTTCTTTTTTATCGCTATTGGTTATCTGCGTGGCTGTGAACGCCTGAAATAAACCGGAGATTCGCATGTGGGAAAACGTTGTGCTGATTCTCATTAGCCTGCTTTTGTTTGGCTACCTGATGTACGCGCTGCTGAAGCCGGAGAATTTTTAAAGATGACCGCGAATGGGTGGTTTCAGATCGGGCTTTATGTTCTGGTGCTGTTTCTGATTACGAAGCCGATCGGCATTTTTTTGACGCGCGTTTTTGAACGCGAGAAGACTTTCCTTGATTTTCTGCTGCGCCCGGTGGAACGCCTGATCTATCGCGTTTGCGGCGTGGACGAGAGCAAGGAGATGCGCTGGACGGAGTATGGCACGACCATGCTGGCTTTCAGCGGCGTCTCGCTCGTGCTTTTATATTTGATTGAGCGCACGCAGCAGTGGCTGCCGTGGAACCCGCAAAAACTTGCGAGCGTGGCGCCCGATCTCGCGTGGAACACAGCCGTTTCTTTTACCACCAACACGAATTGGCAGGCGTACACGCCCGAAACCACTATGAGCTATCTCACGCAGATGGCCGGATTGGCTTATCACAACTTTGCTTCCGCGGCGGTTGGGATTGCGCTGGCGATTGCGGTGATTCGCGGAGTCTCGCGGCATGAATCGAAGACGATTGGCAATTTCTGGGTGGATTTGACGCGGTGTTTCCTGTGGGTCCTGTTGCCGGTTTGTCTCGTGGGCTCGCTGGTGCTGATTTCGCAGGGAGTTGTGCAAACCCTGAAGCCCTATGCGACCGCGCAACTTGTCGAGCCACAGACGGTGCAGACGCAGGGGGTGGATGGAAAAACTGTCTCGCAAACGGTGACGCAGCAAGTGATCGCCGTCGGGCCAGTGGCATCGCAGGAAGCCATCAAAATGTTCGGGACTAATGGTGGCGGATTCTTCTACGCAAACAGCTCTCATCCTTACGAGAACCCCACGCCTTTTTCCTCTTTTTTCCAGATGCTGCTGATTTTCGCGATTCCCTCTGGATTGACGTACACACTCGGCCGCATGACGCGTTCGCAAGGGCACGGTTGGGCGGTGTGGAGCGCGATGCTGGCGTTGTTTCTTGTGGGAGTGAGCGCGGCGTACTGGGCGGAGGCCCGAGGGAATCCGCAGCTTGCCGGAGTGGATCAAAACGTAAGCGCGCTGCATTCCGGCGGAAATATGGAGGGCAAAGAAGTTCGCTTTGGGATTGCGAACTCGGCGCTCTTTGCGACGATCACGACCGATGCGAGCTGCGGTGCTGTCAACAGCATGCACGATTCATACACGCCTCTCGGCGGCATGATTCCGCTCGTGAACATTATGTTGGGCGAAGTTATTTTCGGAGGTGTGGGGTCGGGACTGTACGGAGTACTTGTTTTCGTGATTCTGGCGGTGTTTATCGCCGGTTTGATGGTGGGAAGAACGCCGGAGTACCTGGGGAAAAAGATTGAAGCGTTCGATGTGAAGATGGCGATGCTTTCGGTGCTGATCAGTTCGCTGACGATTCTGGTGTTCGCGGCGATTGCCGTGGTTGCGAAATTTGGGACTTCGAGCATCTCCAATCCGGGGCCGCATGGGCTTTCGCAGATTCTTTATGCGTACACGTCGGCCACTGGAAACAATGGTTCGGCGTTCGCCGGATTGAACGCCAATACGCTCTGGTACAACACCAGCACTGCCCTCGCCATGCTGCTGGGAAGATTTTTTGTCGTGATTCCGATTCTGGCGATTGCGGGGAATCTCGCGCGCAAGAAAATGGCGCCGGCTTCATTGGGAACTTTTCCTGTGACCGGGCCGCTCTTCACCATTCTGCTTGTCTCTACCATCCTGATCGTCGGGGCGCTTACTTTTTTCCCAGCTTTGAGCCTGGGACCCATCCTCGAACATCTGTTGATGAATGCCGGAAAGGCTTTTTAAGGACTCCATGGACCGCGCTTCGCAGGTAAAGTCAAAATCGCTGGGCGACGCCAAGATCATGAAGGTGGCGATCGTGGACTCGTTCCGGAAACTGAATCCGCGGACGATGGTGAAGAACCCTGTGATGTTTGTGGTGGAAGTCGGAGCGCTGCTGACCTCGATTCAGCTCGTGCGCGATGCAATGCATCCCAGCGGCGAGTTTGGATTTGGATTGCAGATTACGCTGTGGCTGTGGTTCACGGTGTTGTTCGCGAATTTTGCGGAAGCCATGGCCGAGGGGCGCGGCAAGGCGCAGGCGGAAACTTTGCGCAAAGCGCGGGCAGAGACGGACGCGCGGCGGTTGCGGCCGGATGGCTCGATTGAAACTGTGCCCAGCTCGAAGCTGCGCACCGGCGATCTGGTGCTGGTGGCCGCGGGAGAATTCGTGCCTGGTGATGGAGAAGTCGTCGAGGGAGTAGCGTCGGTGGATGAGTCGGCGATTACTGGCGAGTCCGCGCCGGTGATTCGCGAGTCTGGCGGCGATCGCTCGGCGGTGACCGGCGGAACGCGCGTGCTCTCCGATGAGATTCGCGTGAAGATCACTTCGAACCCTGGAGAAACTTTCCTCGACAGGATGATTGCCCTTGTCGAAGGCGCCTCAAGGCAGAAAACGCCTAATGAAATTGCGCTGAATATTCTTCTCGCCGGATTGACGATTATTTTCCTGATGGCCGTCGTGACGCTCCAGCCGTTTGCGATTTATTCAGGGGCGCCGCAGACAATTTTTGTGCTGGTGTCGTTGCTGGTTTGCTTGATTCCCACGACGATTGGCGGATTGCTGTCGGCGATTGGAATTGCCGGCATGGACCGCTTGATTCAGCGGAACGTGATTGCCATGTCGGGGAGGGCCGTCGAAGCTTCGGGCGACGTGGACGTGTTGTTGCTCGACAAAACCGGGACGATCACTTTGGGAAACCGGCAGGCTACTTCGCTGCACTCCTGTCCGAATGTGACGGAAGTGGAGCTGGCGAGCGCGGCGCAACTGGCGTCGTTTGCGGATGAAACGCCGGAGGGACGCTCGATTGTCGTGCTGGCAAAGGAAAAATACGGACTGCGCGGGCGCGAGCTGGCGCCGCACAATCCCATTTTCATTCCATTTTCCGCGCAGACGCGCATGTCAGGTGTAGACATGGACGGGCAGGAAATCAGGAAGGGTGCGCCCGAGGCTATCGACAAGTACGTTGCGGAAAAGGGGCAGGTCGTTCCCGCGGAGATTAAAGACATTGTGCGGGAGATTGCCAACGCCGGCGGGACGCCGCTGCTGGTTACGCAGAATCGGCACGTGCTTGGCGCCATTGCGCTGACGGACATCGTGAAAGGCGGGATGCGCGAGCGTTTCGAACACCTGCGCGCGATGGGCATTCGAACAATGATGATTACCGGCGACAACCCGTTGACTGCGGCGGCGATTGCGCGGCAGGCCGGTGTGGATGATTTTCTTGCGGAGGCCAAACCGGAAGACAAGATGGCGCTCATCAAGCGCGAGCAGGCCAAGGGGAAGCTTGTAGCCATGACTGGCGATGGCACGAATGACGCTCCCGCGCTGGCGCAAGCAGACGTCGGCGTGGCGATGAATACCGGCACGCAGGCCGCGAAAGAAGCCGGGAACATGGTGGATCTGGATTCGAATCCGACCAAGCTGATTGAGATTGTGGAGATTGGGAAGCAGTTGCTGA
>Ga0209655_10000476_pt1 | contig 15086 bp, 10 predicted proteins | sample BogFormECP03_OM2_FD_188236 | JGI IMG/M metagenome (GOLD analysis project Ga0209655, IMG submission 188236) | Bog forest soil microbial communities from Calvert Island, British Columbia, Canada - ECP03_OM2 (SPAdes) (version 2) | ecosystem: Environmental > Aquatic > Freshwater > Wetlands > Bog ...
CGGCTTGCCGTCTTTCAGGAAAACGCCGCCGCCTTCATTAATGGCGTAGCCCGCAGCGATTTTGTCCCAATGCTTGTCCACGGCGAAGAGCATGCCGGTTGCGCCGTAGGCTTCTTCGTCGCCCTCGGCGAGGAAAATGACGTCGCGATTTAGGCGCACGCCGGAGCGCTTGAGTTGGACGAAGACAGCGAGATTGGCGGCGAGCATGCCTTTGTCGTCAATGGCGCCGCGGCCGTAGAGGTAGCCGTCTTTGATGACCGCGCCGAAGGGATCTACTGTCCATTTGGATTTGTCCACGCCGACGACATCGAGGTGAGCCATTAAAAGCAGCGCGCGCGACGGATCAGGCACGGCGCTGGCGGAGAGGCGGGCGACGATGAAGCCGCGGCCGGGAGTGCTTTCGAAAATTTCAGAGGGGATGCCTTCTTTTGTAAGTATGGCGGCGATGTATTTTGCGGCTACGAGCTCGTTGCCTGGAGGATTGGTGGTGTCAATGCGCAGCAGGCCTTGCAGCCAGCCGAGCGCGTCTTGTTGAATCTGGGAGAGCGACGGCGTGCCGGTGGATGGATACTGCGGCGACGTGGGAACAGCCTGTGCTTGAATTGATGCAGCAGTAAACAGGAACGCTATAAGGACAAGAATCGGTAGTGGAATGCGCGTGCGCGCCATCCTGGATTTCCCCCAGAAAGTGAAATTCATTCGCAGAGCAGAAGACCAATTCATACTATCATGCTGGCGGATGCGGTTCGGAGAGCGACGCGCGGGGCGTTTTCTGAAGTGCAATCATAGCGGAACGGGCCGCGAGGACGGACCATCTTTCCGGCGCAGGGATGCATCCAAATCTCCAAGCCAAGGACCGCGGGCGCAGGTGCGCGCGGAGCCGGAGGCGAAGCTGGAGACCGAACTGGGCACGTTGCGACACGAGGGGAGCACGAAATTGAAGACATGGATGCGAGCGGTGCTGCTGGGTATTTTGATTGTGGCGCTAGGCGTGCCGCCGGGGACGCTGACTTCCTACGCGAGGCAGCAGGAAGGGCCGGTGACTCCCGCGCCGGCGCAACAGCCGGGCGCGTCGCCGAAGCAGCCGACGGGGCAGCAGCAGCCGGCGCAAGCGGGGAAAGTGCAGGCGCAAGCGCCGCAGGTGACCATCGCGGTGCAATCGAACGTGGTGAATATTGACGCGGTGGTGACGGATTTCGAAGGGAACATCATCACCGGGTTGCAGAAGCAGAATTTTCGCGTGCTGGATGATAGCCAGCCGCAGCAGATCAGCAACTTTGGAGCGAGCGAGGCGCCGATCACGATTGTGGTGCTGATGGAATTCAGCCGGCGCATGGGAAGTTACTTTGGATACCGCGGGAAGATGTGGGCTTATAACTTTCTGGATCATTTGAATCAGAAGGATTGGGTGGCGTTCAAGACGTTTGATTTGAAGACCAACATGGTTTCGGATTTCACGCAGGATAAGAAGGCGGTGGCTCAGGAAGTGGCGTCGCTATATTTTCCGGATTTCAGCGAGGCGAATTTGTTTGATGCGACGCTGGAAACTTTGGACCAACTGCGCGACGTGAAGGGGAAGCGGTCAATTTTAATTATCGCGTCGGGATATGACACGTTCAGCAAACACACTTTGGACCAGACGTTCAAACCACTGAAAGAAACCGATGTGACGATTTTCTGCATTGGGATGGGCGCGGCGCTGGATGCGATGGGAATTCACGAACGCAGCCTGGTCGGGCCGGAATTTGCGAACGTGAATTATTTGCAGGCGGAGAACCAGCTGAAGACTTTTGCGGAGATGACCGGAGGATGGGCGTGGTTTCCCCGGTTTGAAGGGGAGATGAACGATATTTTCAATTCGGTGGCGGTTTTCTTGCGCAACCAGTACACGATTGGATTTACGCCTTTGACGCCGCCGGATGGCAAGATCCATAAGCTGAAGGTGGAAGTGCTGGATAACGAAGGGAATCCGATGATGACGTTGGACAAGAAGGGGCACAAGAAGAAGATCACAGTGAATGCGCGGGAGTGGTACACGTCGCCGAAGCCGACGACGGGGAACTGACGAGGGTCGCGACTGAGCATCCGTCGCCGCTCGGAGCGCTTAGTGGGGCTGAGATCCAAGAGAGATCGGTGCCCGCGGCAAGCAGGCTCAGGATGGCGGTGCGTTATTTTTTGGGGAGGCGGAGGTCGCGGCCGGACATTTCTGGGGGCTCGGGAACTTCGAGGACGCCTAACAGGGTGGGGGCTATGTCGCGGAGGGAGCCGCCGGGAGTTAATTGCGTGCGGCCGTTTTCCGTGAGCAGGATGAAGGGTACGGGATTTGTGGTGTGGTAGGTGTGAGCGCCGCCGGTGACGGGGTCAATCATGGTTTCGGCGTTGCCGTGGTCGGCGGTGATGATCCAGGCGCCGCCGCGCGGTTTAAGGGATTGAAAAATTCTGCCGAGACATTCGTCCACGGTTTCGACGGCTTTGATGGTGGCTTCGAGCTTGCCGGAATGGCCGACCATGTCTGCATTGGCGAAATTCATGATGATGGCATCAAAATTTCCTTTTTCGATGGCGTGGATGACGGTGTCGGCGACGCCTGCAGCGGACATTTCCGGTTTTAAATCGTAGGTGGGCACTTTCTGCGACGGGACTACCACGCGTTCTTCCCCTGGAAACGGTTTTTCCACTCCGCCATTGAAAAAATAAGTGACGTGCGCGTATTTTTCGGTTTCGGCGACGCGCAGATTTTTGTACTCCTGCTCGGCAAAAACATTGGCGAGGATTTGCTCTAGCTTTTCGGGTGCGATCAGGTAGCGCAGCCAGGGCCACGCTTTGTCATATTGCGTGGTGGCGACGAAGAAGAGATTTTTCGGGCGCGCGGGATCGGCAAATTCCTTGAAGCCGGGTTCGACCAGGGCTCGGGTGGTTTCGCGGGCACGGTCGGCGCGGAAATTGAAGAAGATTACGGCGTCGTCGTCGCGGATTACGCCGCGCGGGACGGCGGCTTTTCCGGGAGCGGCTTCTGTGGTGATTACGGTGGGGACGACGAATTCGTCGGTGACGCCTTTTTCGTAATTGGCGCGGATGGCGGCGATGGGATCGGAGAATTTTGCGTCGGATTCGCCGTGAGCCATGGCGCGATAGGATTTTTCGATGCGGTCCCAGCGGTTGTCGCGGTCCATGGCGTAGTAGCGGCCGATGATGGTGGCGATCTGGCCGACGCCGTACTCGCGCATTTTCTTTTCGAGGGCCTGAAGGAATTCGATGCCGCTGTTGGGTGGGGTGTCGCGGCCGTCGGTGAAGCAGTGGACGAAGACGCGCTCGACTTTATTTTCGCGTGCCATGCGGAGCAATGCGTAGAGATGTTCGATGTGGGAGTGCACGCCGCCGTCGCTGAGCAGGCCGAGGAGATGGAGTTGGCGCGCGCGGCCGCGTTCCATGGCTTCGCGGAGCAGCGGCTGGCGCTGGAATTCGCCGCTGGCGATGAGCTGGTCTATGCGGGTGATGTCCATGTGCACGATGCGGCCGGCGCCGATATTCAGATGGCCGACTTCACTATTGCCCATTTGTCCTTCGGGGAGGCCGACGGCGGGGCCGGAGGTGTGGATGAGCGTGTTGGGAAATTCCTTGAGGAGGCGATCGTAATTTGGTTTGCGCGCGAGGGCGATGGCGTTGCCGGTGGTTTCGGAGCGGTAGCCCCAGCCGTCGAGCACGGTGAGGACGATGGGTTTCGGGCGATTATTTTGTGAGGTCATGTCGCGTTCCGTTAGGGGCGCAGCGCTTTGCGGCCGGGGAAGCGGGCCGCGCTGCCGAGAGCTTCCTCGATGCGGAGGAGCTGGTTGTATTTGGCGATGCGGTCGGTGCGGGAGGCGGAGCCGGTTTTGATTTGGCCAGTGCCCATGGCGACGACGAAATCGGCGAGGAAAGTGTCTTCGGTTTCGCCGCTGCGATGGGAGACGATGGCGGCGTAATTGGCTTTGCGGGCCATTTCGACGGCTTCGATGGTCTCGGTGACGGTTCCGATCTGATTGAGCTTGATCAGGATGGCGTTACCGATGTGTTCGGAGATGCCGCGGGCGAAAATTTTCGGATTGGTGACGAAGACATCGTCACCTACCAGCTGGATTTTTTTGCCGAGATCGCGCGTGATGATTTTCCAACCGTCCCAATCGTCTTCGGAGAGGCCGTCTTCAATGGAGACGATGGGATATTTGGCGGCCCAGGTATCCCAGAATTTCACCATCTCTGCCGAGGTGCGTTCGGATTTGTCGGACTTTTTGAAGACGTATTTTTTTGTGGCGCGGTCGTAGAACTCGCTGGACGCGGGATCGAGCGCGATGGCGATTTGTTCGCCGGGCTTGTATCCGGCGGCGGTGATGGCTTCGAGGACGCGCTCGAGAGCTTCTTCATTGGATTTCAGGTTGGGCGCGAAGCCGCCTTCATCGCCGACAGCGGTGGAGTAGCCATTCTTCTTCAGCACGGATTTCAGATGGTGGAAAACCTCGACGCCCCAGCGCAGCGCTTCGCGGAAATTGGGCGCCCCGACCGGCATGACCATGAATTCCTGCACGTCCACGGAATTATCGGCGTGGGCGCCACCATTGACGATGTTCATCATGGGGACGGGGAGCGTGTTGGCGGATTTGTTACTGGAATAGCGCGCGAGATATTGGTAGAGCGGTTGCGCGAGCTGGGCGGCAGCGGCGCGTGCAGCGGCCATGGAGACGGCGAGGATGGCGTTGGCGCCAAAATTGGATTTGTTGGGCGTGCCATCGGCTTCGATCATTTTGCGATCGAGGCCGTGCTGGTCGGTGGCGTCGAGTCCTACAACGGCTTTAGAGATTTCTGCGTTCACGTGGCCGACGGCTTTCAGGACGCCTTTACCGAGGTAACGCGATTTATCGCCGTCGCGAAGTTCGTTGGCTTCGTGTTCGCCGGTGGATGCACCGGAAGGGACGGCAGCGCGTCCGACGGCGCCGCCTGCGACGTGGACGTCGGCTTCGACGGTGGGATTGCCGCGGGAATCGATGATTTCGCGACCGTGGACTTTGGTGATTTTCGTGGACATGGGGCTCCTATTATTTGTTTGATGGCGAATTGTGCGACGAACATCGTAAACGGTTTGGGGTGGGGGGTACAAGGTGGGGAAGTGAGATCGATTCCGCGGTGCGGCTGACAGCGTGGCAAGCCGGGGCGCAGCAAGCAGCGCCCCTACCCTGTATCACGACGCACCGTGGGAATTGCTACATGTGGGCACGGCATGCCATGCCGCTACGATTGTCCGGCTCTATATTCGATGTGGAGGGGCGTGCTTTAGCTGTTGCAGGATTTTGCGGCCGCGGGCGCGCATGGCGGCGGTGCCGACCTGCGCAAGTTCTTCGATCAACGGGGTGATTTGGGATTTTAGTTTGGCGTCGGTGGCGGCCAGATCCCAGATCGCCTGCATGGCAAAAGTTTTCACGATGCTGCTCTTGTCGCGCAGATAATCGAAGAGGATGTCGAGGGCGACGGCGCGTTCTTTTGTGGTGAGTTCGAGGCGAGGAATGATCAGGGCGGCGTGCCAGCGGATTTCCTGTTGATTGGTGCTGCTGGCAATCGCGAGTAGCTTTCGTTTGTAGGGGCGGAGAAGGTCGGGGCGTCGGGTTGTGATCTTTTCGATGGCGTCGGCGGCGCGCATGCGGACGACGGGGTCATCTGCGGCGAGACCTTTGATGAGGTGGCGAAAATTTGCGGGGTGAGCGAGAACGTGGGCTGCTACTTCATTAGAGCGGCTGATGGAGCGGCGATCGCCGCCGGACAGTTTATTTAGCAGAGGGTGCATCGAAACCTTGCCGGCGAGACGCCGGAGCTACAAAAACCGAAGAGCACAGGCGGGATTGCCTGTGCCGCAAAAACCGAACTGCACAACCAAGAGTTGTTGTGCCACGAAAGCTTGGGAGCACAGGCAAGATTGCCTATGCTACCAACTCCGGGCTTGACGATCCGGTGCTATTCGGGTTCTTCGATCATGGATTCTGGGCGGACTACTACTACTACGCCGTGTTCGGTGACGGAGTAGCGGGCTCGGTCGGCTTCGGCGTCGTAGCCGATTACTGTGCCTTCGGGGAGGCTGACGTGGCGGTCAATTATGGCGCGGCGAATGCGGCAGCTGCGGCCGACGTTCACGTGATTGAACACGATGCATTGATCGAGTTCGCTGTAACTGTTGACGCGCACATCGAGGCCGAGAACGGATTTGGTGACGCGTCCGCCGGAAACGATTGAGCCGGAGCCAACGATGGAATCGAGCGCGACTCCCATGCGGGACGGATCGGCGAAAACAAATTTCGCGGGCGGATACTGCTGCTGCCAGGTATTCAGCGGCCAGCTCTTGTCGTATAGGTTGAAGACCGGGGAGACGGAGACCAGGTCCATGTTGGCTTCGTGGTAGGCCTCGACGGTACCGACATCGCGCCAGTAGGATTCTTCTTTTTTATTTTCGTCGCGAAAATTGTAAGCGAAGACGCGATGCTTTTCGATGATGCGCGGAATGATGTCTTTGCCGAAGTCGTGTTTGGAATTTGGATCTTCGGCGTCGGCGATCAAAATGGGCACGAGCAGCTGCGTATTGAAAAGATAGACGCCCATCGAGGCGTTCACTTTTTCCGGATGGATGCGCGAGCGCTTGGGGTCGGCGGGTTTTTCCTCGAAGCCGACGATGCGCCAGTCCTTGTCGGTTTCGAGCACGCCAAAACTGCCGGCAGCCTCCTCGGGAGAGACTTCGAACGTTGCGACCGTGACGTCCGCGCCGGCTTCAACGTGTTGCTCGAGCATCTTCTGGTAATTCATTTTGTAGATGTGGTCGCCGGAGAGGATGAAGACGAAGTTGGATTGTTCAGAGCCGATGGAATAGATGTTCTGATAAACGGCGTCGGCGGTGCCTTGGTACCAGTGCTGGGAGACGCGCATCTGCGGAGTGAGAACTTCGATGAAATCGCCGTGACCCATTAGCAGCGACCAGCCGCGGCGGACGTGGCGATTGAGGCTGAGAGCTTTGTACTGGGTGAGGACGAAGACGCGGCGCAGATCGCTATTCAGGCAATTCGAAAGGGTGACATCAATGATGCGATAGATGCCGCCGAAAGGCACGGCGGGCTTGGCGCGATCGCGAGTGAGAGGCCAAAGACGTTCGCCCTGGCCACCGGCCAGCAGGACCGCAAGTGCGTTGCGCATCAATGGCATGGACACGCTCCTGGTGATAGCCCTGGGCGAGCGGGGGACATTCTAGCAGCAAGTGCGAGCGCGCTGAAAGAGTGCGTGGAAAAGTTGCGTAGATTGGCGGCGGGCGCAAAAGAACGTGACGCCGACGAATGCGGCGCGCGGCAAGCGTGGGGAACGAGGAAGCGAGCTGATGATAACTATAAAGTTACAAACGGGAGTTTTTCGTGCTTTGCCAATTTAAGCCTTGACTTAAGGTCAGGCGGGCGATAGAAGAACTTGGCAATTGCCGGTTCGGGTGTGAACCGGATACACTAGGTGGTAACCCACTCAGTGCAAACTAACATTCAACGGGGAACGGGGGTGAATACGCGTGGCAGAAGTTGTCATTCAAGAGGGTGAATCTCTGGAGAATGCCCTCCGACGCTTCAAGAGAAAGGTACAGTCGGAAGACATCATCAAAGAGATAAAAAAGCACAGCTACTACATGAAACCAGGTGAAAGGCGCCGTGCCAAAGAGGCCCTCTCGCGTAAGCGTCTCCGGAAAAAGCAACGGCGTGAGCAAGACTAGGCGACCATTAACCGGGGTCCATTCAAATGGTTCGGACCAGTCGGGGTGAGGGAAACGTGAATTTTCCGGGCACGTTCCCGAATTTGACTGGGAGAACTGTTCCGCTGCTACTCCTGTTCCAGCAAGGCTATGGAGCAGCGTATGGAATACCACGATCGGGTTTTGAAGTGTGCAGAGTGTTCGGCTGAGTTCGTTTTCACCGCCGGCGAGCAGATGTTCTTCGCCGACAAGGGCTTCAAGAATGAGCCCAAGCGGTGCAAAGCGTGCAAGGCCAACCGCTCGGCGGGCACAGCACAGGGTTCCGGCAGCGTGCAGCGTGTCGAAACCAAGACGGTATGCTCGCAGTGCGGAAAAGAAACTACGGTTCCGTTCAAGCCAACGCAGGGACGCCCGGTATATTGCCGTGAATGTTTTCAGCAGCGGCGATCGGCGGGGCCGCAGAGTATCGCGGCGCCTTAAACAGCGCGTCGCACAGGTGGCTTGAAACAATTCGAGCGAAGTTCCTGGTAGTATCCGTTTCTGTGGCATGTGAGTTCTGCCAACAGAGGACGGGGCGGGGGGCCAGCCCGGAAAAAAGGGAAAACCATATTCAGAGGCTCTTCCTGGCGCGAAAGCGCTGGGAAGAGCCTTTTGATTTTTGGCGTGTGATGTGAATCTGTGTTAGTCGGATTTTGATTCTTACTATGCGGCGGCGCTGGCTGGTTTGGCGGGAGAGATTTCGCGGAGCGCGGCGAGGAAGGATTCGGTCTCGGGTTGGGTGCCGATAGTGACGCGCAGGAAATTTGGCATGGCGGCGAAGCGGCGTCCGACGAAAACATTGCGCGATTGGAATTGTTCGATGATGGGTTTTACGTCCGTGCCCATGTCTAGCATGACGAAATTGGCTTGCGACGGGATGAACGGGCGCGAGTCTTTGGTTAGCTCGGCGCAGAGCCATTGGCGCGTGGAGTTTAGTTGCGCGCGGCAGGAGGCAACGTGCTCGTTGTCTGCGAGGCTGGCGAGCGCGGCTTGGAGGACGGCGGCGTTGCCATTGTCCTGGAGAAGCTGTGCTGCGAGGCGAGCGATGGGTTCCTTCGAGCCGACGGCGTAGCCCAGGCGCATTCCGGCCATGCCGTAAATTTTTGAAAATGTGCGCGCGACGATGACGTTGGGGTGCGCGGGAATGAATTCGACGGCGCTGGTGTAGCGCGGGTCGTCAGCGAAATCGTAGTAGGCTTCGTCCACGATGATGAGTGTGGTCGGCGGCACGGATTGCACGAATGCGGCGAATTCATCGCGAGTGACGATGGTGCCGGTGGGATTGTTGGGATTGCAAATGTAGGCGACGCCGGTTTTGGAGGTGCAGGCCGCCGCCATTTTGGGGAGGTCGTGGCGATGGTCGGGCGTGAGCGGGATTTGCACGGCATTGGAATTCAGCACGCGTGCATAGTCCAGCACGGCTTCGAAGGTGGGCGCGGCGGCTACGACGTTGCGCGTGGGGTCGAGGAAGGCATCGTCGGCGGCGCGGAGAATTTCCGTGGAGCCGCAGCCGAGGATAATATTTTCGGGATTCACTTTGAATTTTTGCGCGAGCGCGGTGATTACGTCGCGATAGGCTTGGTCGGGGTAACGGTTGGAGATAGGGCCGCAATCGGCGAGGGCGGCGCGGGCTTTGGGCGACGGGCCGTAGGGATTTTCGTTGAAGTTCAGGCGGATGGCGCCTGGGGGCATCGGTTTGCGCTTCGTCGCATCCAATAGACTCAGGCCGGGCAGACGGGGCGCGGCGATTGCGGCGGCTAGAGATTTTGCGAAGATGCGCGAGAAGTCGCGGCGGGAATGGGTGGCGACGGTCATCCGGTGCTCCTGTGTTAGAAAATTCTGCCGGATGATACTCCGTGGTAGCGTCGCGAACAATAAGTGGCTTGAATGCTTTTCCGAATGAGCATGTCGGATTGATCTGGAGGCGGAAATGGCGACGAAACAGAAAGCCAAGAAGCAGGTGAAGCGCAAGTCCGCGAAAAAGTCTGGTGGGTCGGCTGGCGGAGTGAACGACAAGGCGTTGCGCGAGCAATTGCGGAAGGTTCTGGATTGGCACGAGGCGCATGCGGATTGGAAACAGGCGTTGGCTGGATTGGATCCGGCGCATCGTGGGGTGCGTCCGGCGGGATCGCCCCATTCGGTGTGGGACTTGCTGGAGCATGCTCGGCTGGCGCAGCGGGATATTCTAGATTTCACGGTGAATCCAAAACATGTGTCGCTGGATTGGCCGGCGGGATACTGGCCGAAATCGCTGGCGCCGGCGGATGACGCAGAGTGGGAGAAGCGCGTGGGGGAGTTTTTCCACGATCTGAAGGAGATGGAGAAACTGGTGAGCAATCCGCGGACGGATCTGTTTGCGCGGATTCCGCACGGCACGGGGCAGACGATACTGCGCCAGGTTTTGCTGCTGGTTGACCACAATTCATATCATCTGGGGCAGTTGGTGCTGGTGCGGCGGTTGCTGAGCGCGTGGTAGGAAGAGTGCGCGGCGCTGCTCTCGCGTGGGTTCGCAGGTCCTTGTTATAATAGGATCGTTATAATAGAGAGTGCGAAATAGATCGGAAGATTTGGGGAGATTCATGAGCCGTCAGCAAACGATTGTGGACTCCGCGGCGACGCAGGACGCGCAGGAGCGCGTCTGGGACGCGTTTCGCCGCTGGGGATATCTGCAGGCAAATCTGGACCCGCTGGGCGATATGGCTCCGGTGCCCATGCCGGAATTGGAAGTGAGCGGCGCGGAAGCGGAAGCGGCGCGAAGAGTGTACTGCGGCACGATCGGCGTTGAGTTCATGCACATTCCGGAGCGCGAGAAGCGGGAATGGATTCAAGCGCGGATGGAAGCGGAAGCGCCGGAAGCGGATCGCGCGCGAATTCTGGACTGGCTGGTGCGCGCGGAAATTTTCGAGCAGGTGCTGCAGACGCGCTATCTGGGAACGAAACGCTATTCGCTGGAGGGAGAAGCGGCGCTGCTGCCTTTGCTGGATGCGATTCTGGACTCGTCCGCGGAACAGGGCGCGGTGCAAGCGGTACTGTCGATGAGTCATCGCGGGCGGTTGAACGTGATGGTGCAAATAGTGGGACGCGATGCGGCAGAAGTTTTCGCGCGATTTGAGGACGTGGACCCGCGCAGCGTGCTGGGCGGCGGCGATGTGAAGTATCACATGGGCGCGACCGGCGAATTTGCGACCGCGGGCGGAAAAAAAGTAGGCATGCACCTGGTGTCGAATCCGAGCCATCTGGAAGCGGTTGACCCGGTGGCGATTGGACGGACGCGCGCGAAGCAGATGCGGCGCGGCGATGCGGGTTTGCGGCACGTGGTGCCGGTGATCATGCACGGAGACGCGGCATTCGCGGGGCAGGGAGTGTGGGCGGAGACGCTGAACATGGCGGGCGTGGAGGGATTTACGGTGGGCGGGTCGGTGCACATCATCGTGAACAATTTGATCGGCTTCACGACGATACCGCGCGATTCGCAGTCGTCCCGATTTTCTTCCGACCTGGCGAAGCGGCTGCCGATTCCGATTTTTCACGTGAATTCGGAAGATCCAGACGCGGTAGCGCGTGTGGGGCGGATGGCGGCGGATTATCGCTATGCGTTTGGAACGCCGGTGGTGGTGGATCTGATCGGCTACCGGCGGCACGGGCACAGCGAAGTGGATGATCCGACGATCACGCAGCCGTTGCGTTACCGAAAGATTGATGCGCATCCGCCGCTGTGGGAAATTTACTCTGAAAAAATTGGCGTGGACGCAGCGCCGATTGTGCAACGCGTGCGCACGGAACTGGATGCGGCGCAGAAGAAGGCGCTGGAGCTGGAAAAAAATCCGCCGATGCGCAAGCTGCCGCCTTATTGGGATGCTTTCCGCGGCGGGCGGTACAACGCGGCGATGGAAGTGGATACGGGCGTGGCGACTGGGGAGCTGGCGGCGATTGGCGAGGCTTTGACGCGCTATCCCGAGGGATTCCACATTCATCCGAAAGTGAAAAAACTTCTGGAGCAACGGTTGGAAATGGCGCAGGGGAAGCGGCCGCTGGATTACGGAATGGCTGAGGCGTTGGCGTTTGGGACGCTGCTGAAACAACGCGTGCCGGTGCGTGTGAGCGGGCAGGACACGCGGCGCGGAACATTCAACCAGAGGCACGCGGCGCTGATTGATATCGAGACGGAAGAAGAGTACGTGCCGCTGGAGCATCTGGGCCGCGGCGAAGCGTGGTTCGAGGCGATCAATTCGACTTTGTCGGAAGCGTCGGTGCTGGGATTTGAATACGGGTTCAGCCGCGATTTTCCGGAGGCGCTGGTGCTGTGGGAAGCGCAATTCGGGGATTTTGCGAACGGCGCGCAGATAATTATTGACCAGTTTATTTCGGCGGGCGAGGACAAGTGGAATTTGTTGTCGGGCGTGGTGCTGCTGCTGCCGCACGGTTACGAGGGCCAGGGTCCGGAACATTCCAGCGCGCGGATTGAAAGATTTTTGCAACTGGCGGCGCGGGACAATATACAGATTTGCCAGCCGACCACGGCGGCGCAGTATTTTCATTTGTTGCGGCGGCAGGCGTTGCGGGCTTGGCGCAAACCGTTGGTAGTTTTCACGCCGAAGAGCATGCTGCGGAATCCGGCGGCGTCTTCTTCGCTGGCGGATTTGGGAACGGCGCGATTTCAGACGGTGATACCGGATCGCGGCGATGGGTCGGCGGAGCGCGTGCTGTTGTGCAGCGGGAAAATCGGGCACGAATTGATGGCGGAGCGGAAGCGGCGCAAGGATAGTTCAACGGCGATTATTTTTCTGGAGCAGCTGTATCCGTTTCCGGAGGCGGAGTTGGCGGCGGAGATGGATCGGCACACGCGGGCTCGGGAATTTGTGTGGGTGCAGGAAGAGCCGGCGAATATGGGGGCTTTGGCGTTTTTATTGCCGCGGCTGGAGCGATTGGCGCGGGGGCGCGGAGTGCTTTCGATCAAGCGGTCGGCGAGCGCGAGTCCGGCGACGGGTTCGCACAAGGCGCATGAGTTGGAGCAGCATACGTTGTTGACGCTGGCGTTTGGCGGCGCGGAAAAAAGCTGAGAAGTCAGCTCTCTCTGGAAGTCCTCAACGCGAAAAAGCAGATCCCTCACTCCGTCCCGCGCCCGCCAAAGTGCGGCAGGAAAGAAAAAGCGCGGGACTCCTCCCGGGATGACATGGGATTCTTAAGTTTGCCGACTTGCGAAACCCGGCCCTCCCGAGCGTTGACCTTCAATTCGATCCATCCACGACTTTCCAGCGCGGGATTACTTCTTCGAAATTATAAAACTTTGCGGGCCGGGGCTGCGGCGCAGCTCGTTGAGGGCGAAGCCGGCGTTGCGGAACATTTTGTCGTATTCGGAATAGGTGTAGGCATCGCCGGCGCGCGTGGTGCCTAGCATGATCATGCTGAAGGCGGCGGGTGCGGGCGGCGAGACGCGATCTTCGTTGGGGACGAATTCCACGGTGACGGCGCGGCCACCCGGCTTCAGCGCGGCGTGAACTTTGCGCAGGATAGTTTCGATCGTTTGCGGATCGAAATGATGCAGGAAACCGGTTAGCAGCACAATGTCGTAATCCTTCCCGAAATCCACTTCGAACGCGCTGCCGGGCAGGTGATGATGGCGCGCGGCCACGCCGGCGGCTTTGGCGTTCTCGTGGGCCACTTTCAAGACTTCCGGCCAATCTAGAGCGAAAATTTCTGCGTTGGGATTTTGTTTGGCGATCATTACTCCGTACATCCCGTGGCCTGCGGCGACGTCGAGCACTTTCCATTTTTCGCCGGCGCTGGCACCGAGCGTTTCGGCGACGGCAACGGCGGTCATGCGCTGCAGGTTGCTCATGGAACGCGCGAACTCGACCCATTTGGCGCTGTCCGGCTCGTTGGTGGACTGCTCGCCCTTGAGAGAGGTGCCAGCGCGGACGATCGCGGTGAGTTCCTGATAGAGGTTGATCATTTCCGGCAGGGCGAGAAAGTTGGCGGCGGCGCCCATGTAGGCCGGCGAGCGGCGATTAAGAAATACGGCAGAATCGTCGGCGAGGGAATATTCCTGGCCGTTCTTGATGAGGAATCCGTTGATGGTGAGATAGTCGCAGAGAATGCGGATGCCGCGTTCGCTGGACTGGCAGCGCTTTGCGATGGAGGTGTGGGTTGTTGCGCCGTCGGCGATGGCGGAGAAGACGTCGAGCTCGATGGCGGTTTTGAGCGCGGCGGTCTGCTGATAAGCATTTAGAGTTGCGAAGATGCGTTCGGGAGTGACGTTGGCTGGTTCTGGTCCGGTGGTCATGGGAGCGGCTCCTAAAATTTGATGTCCACGAAAATGGCGACAGCCAGATGACATGTCAGTGGCTAAAGCTGCGCGCGGCCCGCAACGTTTATGTCGTGGCTAAAGCCACAACCCACAAAGATTCCCGACCTCTCGCACAGACTCCAAAGCCGCAAACCGCGACGCACAAGGATTCTCCGCTGATGACACGCGCTCTGGCGGAGCGCCTCCGGCTGAAAGTGACAGGCGATTGTAGTTTTTCGGGATGGCGATGGCAACGGCGGCGTCTTGGAATTTGCTTGGGTAATGCGGGTGAGTTCGCTACATTTCTGGCGCGCGTTGCCGCGCGATTTCGCGGTCAAGCTGAGGTGAACGAGATGCAGATTGAGCCGTTCGAGCTGGAACGCTGGCAATCGGTGTGGGAGAACAAGGTCGAGCTGAATATTTCGGAGAGCGGAGTGCATCCGCTGACGACGGCGGAGTTGGTGCCGGACCCCGAGCAGCTGCGGAAAATATTGGGTGTGCAGCAGCTGTATCCGCAGACGAATGGGAGCGAGGAATTGCGTTCGCGGATCGCGGAATTGTACCCGGGGACTAGCGCGGAAAATGTGCTGGTGACTTGCGGCGGGTCGGAGGCGAATTACGTTTCGACGTGGTCGCTGATCGAGCCGGGCGACGAAGTGGTTTTTATGATGCCGAATTACATGCAGATCGCGGGAGTGGCGCGTGCGATGGGCGCGACGGTGAAGCCGCTGTGGCTGCGCGAGGCGCTGGATTGGGGAATTAATGTGGACGATCTGCCGCGCGTGGTGACGCCGAAAACGAAATTGATCGCGATTTGCAATCCGAGCAATCCGACGGGAGCGGTGTTGCGCGAGGATATGCGCGCGGCGGTGCTCGCGGCCGCGGAGAAAGTGGGCGCGTGGATTATTTCGGACGAAGTGTATCGCGGCGCGGAATTCGATGGGGAGACGACGCCGACGATGTGGGGCGGATACGAGCGCATGTTGTGCACGGCGGGGCTTTCGAAAGCGTTCAGTTTGCCGG
>Ga0209655_10000477_pt1 | contig 15078 bp, 15 predicted proteins | sample BogFormECP03_OM2_FD_188236 | JGI IMG/M metagenome (GOLD analysis project Ga0209655, IMG submission 188236) | Bog forest soil microbial communities from Calvert Island, British Columbia, Canada - ECP03_OM2 (SPAdes) (version 2) | ecosystem: Environmental > Aquatic > Freshwater > Wetlands > Bog ...
GAGATCGCCCAAAGTGAATTCTCCCGTTCGGCAGGTCCACTCGATTTTGTCCGGTGGGACGCGGCGAACGAGGCGCATCGTGCGGCCGCGAATCTGGTCGAAATTGTGAAGAAAATCTTCGCGCTCCATGAAGCAACCTCCTCGACGCTAGTGGAGGAAATAATATACCCGGCTCGGACCAGCGTGAATAGGTTTTGAAAGCACGTCGATACGATTCAGCGCTTTATAGACTTATGTCGAGCATTCCATTCCTCGGCCGTGATTTCCCAGATCTCACTCAAGAGTTTGCCGGAAACGTACTCGCGTTCTTCAGTCGCGATCACGCGCATTCCGTTCTTCGCGGATATTCGGCGGGACGGTTCGTTAATGATGGCCTTTGGCGCACGCAGCACCTTAAATTTCAAGACGTTGAACCAATAGTCAGTTACGACTTCGGTCGCTTCGCTCATCAGGCCCTGGCCGTGCCAGGGAAGGCCTAACCAAAAACCGCGATTCTGGCCTTCTCCTTGTAGTAGGCTGATCGACCCAATCAAGTCTTCGGGTGCAGTCCTGAGGCGCAAGGTCCAATGCCATTGCTCGCCTCGTTGCATGGCTGGCAGAGCGACGTCTTGGTAAAAACGATAGGCGCCGTCGGCCGGATATGGCCAAGGCACGACATGCGATGAATAACGGACGATCTCCCAGTGAGGGAACAGCCGTTGAGTCTGCTCCGCATCAGCTAGCTCAAGAGGCTTCAGCAACAATCGCTTGGTCTGCAGGTCGGAAATCATCGTTCGATTCTCTGTCGACTTTCGTTTTATACCCTAGTTTGACCGCGAAATCGCGGACGCATATACTGAGGTTTCTGGCTGAAATGCACGCCTAGGAGTGAAAACCATGGAACAGGCTGTCATCTTAAGCGCGGTGCGCACACCGATTGGGAAATTTATGGGAGGGCTTGCGCCGCTTTCCGCAACGGAGCTTGGCGCGAAAGTGATCGCGGAAGCTGTGCGTCGGGCCGGCATTGAGCCGAACCTGGTGGACGAAGCGATTATGGGCAATGTGGTGCAGGCGGGGCTGGGGCAGAATCCGGCGAGGCAAGCGGCGTTGCGCGGCGGACTTGATTCGCGCGTGGCGGCGATGACGATCAATAAAGTCTGCGGTTCGGGACTGAAAGCGGTGGCGTTGGCGTCGCAGGCGGTTCAGCTTGGCGAGTCGGACGTGGTGGTCGCTGGCGGGATGGAGTCCATGTCCAACTGCCCGTATTTGCTGAAGGGCGCGCGAAGCGGGTTTCGGCTGGGCAATCAGGAAATGCTCGACTCGATGATCACCGACGGCTTGTGGGACGTTTACGAAAATTATCACATGGGCGTGACTGGCGAGCTGGTGGCCGAAAAATACGGCATCACCCGGCAGGAGCAGGATCAATTCGCGCTCGAAAGCCATCGCAAAGCGGTACGCGCGATCAAGTCGTGTTTCATTAGCGCGCAGATTGTGCCGGTGGAGATTCCGCAGAAAAAGGGCGAGCCGGTGATTATCAAGACGGACGAATCACCGCGCGAGGATACTTCTCTTGAAGCACTCGGGAAGCTCAAGCCCGCGTTCAAAAAGGATGGCACGGTGACGGCAGGAAACGCTCCGGGAACGAATGACGGCGCGGCGGCAGTGATCGTTACGAGCGAAAAGAATGCGGCGCGCATGGGGAAGTCGCCGATGGCGCGAATTGTGGCGCAGGCGGTGAGCGGCGTCGAGCCTAAATGGGTAATGATGGCGCCGGTGGACGCAATCGAAAAGCTGTTGAAGAAAACCGGATGGGATCGCGACAAGGATGTGGACCTTGTGGAATTGAACGAGGCGTTTGCCGTGGCAGCGATTGCCGTGACGCGCGTGCTGAAACTGAATCCCGAAAAAGTAAATGTGAATGGCGGAGCGGTAGCGTTGGGACATCCGATTGGGGCGTCGGGCGCGCGGGTTCTTGTTACGCTGCTGTATGAAATGCAGCGGCGCAATTTGAAGCGGGGAATTGCGGCGCTTTGTTTAGGCGGAGGCAACGCGGTGGCGCTGGCTATAGAGCGCCCGTAGCGCGACCTATACCTAATATATGTTCTGTCCGAAATGCAAAGCGGAATACCGCGCCGACATCACGCGATGCCCAGACTGCGATGTCGCTCTCGTAAAATCGCTTGATTCCGAACCACTTCCTGCGCCGGATGGTCCGGCGCTCGCATGGCGCGGAAATGATCCCGTCGTCTTCAGCCGCGCGCTCGCCGCTCTACGAGAGCACAAGATTCAGAGCTACCAGATCGCTGAGCACGATAACCTTCCTTACCTCGCGGCATTCCAGCCTCGCTATGGAATCTTTGTGAGGCGAGAGGACGTTTCCCGCGCGGAGAAGGTCATCCGCGAAGCATTCGCGGGGCTCGTTCCCGATTAGTCGAGCCTAATCTACTGTAGTTGGTTTTCGAGAAATTTATGATCACACGGCGTGTTACATCCAAGCCAACGAAGAAAAAATTAAAGCAGGATAGCGCGACGGCGAATGTTCCGGTGGAGTTCGAGAAGGTTCGGCGGATTGCGCTTGCGCTGGGCAACGTGGAAGAAGGGACGTCCTATGGGACACCGGCGTTCAAGGTAGGAGGCGCGCTGTTCGTGCGGATGCATCAGGATGGCGAATCGCTCGTGGTTCGAACGGATTTTGAGCAGCGCGAGGAGTTGATGGTCGCGGATCCGGAGACTTACTACATCACCGATCACTACCTCAACTACGAGTGGATATTGATTCGTCTTTCGCGCGTGCAACCTGACGCGTTGAGAGACCTTGTCCGGATGGGGTGGCGGTTGGCGAGTACGAGCAAGCGGCGTTCGTCACGCAGCTAATTCGGATTCGTGAGACTCGGTTCAGCAAGGCTTGACGTCGGTCTTCCTCCTGTGTTTCCTTAACGGCGTGAAAACTGCGGCCTTGGGATTTCGCGCACATTCTGGCTGGACTGCTTTGGTGGCGCTCTCCGTGTCGAAGGGTGTGCCTAGTGTGCTTGCGCGGCAGAAGGTTCACCTCGTTGAATCCTTTACGTACAAACTTCGGCAGCCTTACCACACGGCGAAGAGAATGTCGCCGGACGAAGGACGCGCGTTCGTCGCACGCGTTCAGGCGAAGGCTCGACAGCTTGCCTATCGTGCGATCCGCGATTTGCACGACAGTCTGCAGGCGAAGGGCTACCGGCTGACACGATGTGGGCTGGTGCTCGCTTCCGGAAGGCCGCTGCCTCGACTGGCGAAGATATTGGCGTCTCATGCGCTGATACATACTGCCGATGGCGAACTTTTCCGCGGAGCGCTTCTGCACGCGAGCGCGCGGTGCGATTTTGAGAGCGTGACTGTGAAGGAAAAAGAACTGCTGAGCGAAGCGTCGCGCATTCTGCGCATCGAACCGGACGACCTCAAGCGGCGGCTCGCGGACCTTGGCCGTGAAATTGGGCCTCCATGGTCGCAGGACGAAAAGTTTGCTTCCCTGGTTGCGTGGATGGCTTTAGCTTCTCGGTCTTCAGCTTTGACTCCCGCAACCAAAGACGCCGGCTGACGCTTCCTTGTCTCCCCTGGTTCCGCTATCATCGACGGCGCTATGACCACTGGTTCAATCAAAACTGTCGGGGTGCTCGGCGCGGGGACGATGGGGAACGGGATCGCGCACGTGTTCGCGCGCGCGGGCTATAACGTGATCCTGCGAGATGTTGAAGAGCGCTTCCTGGTTCGCGGCTTGGAGACGATCGGCAAGAATCTTGACCGCGAAGTGAAGAAGGAAAAAATCGCGGCGGCCGATAAGCCCGCCATTCTTTCGCGCATCAAGCCTGTAACTGACGTCGCTGCGCTGGCCGGAGCTGATTTCGCGGTTGAGGCCGTGCCTGAGCAGCTTGAGCTGAAATTGCGCGTGCTGAAAGATGTAGACGCGGTGCTGAAGCCCGGCGTGATTCTGGCGAGCAACACTTCTTCGATTTCGATCACGCAGCTTGCCGCGCAAACTTCGCGCCCGGAAAAATTTATCGGAATGCACTTCATGAATCCGGTGCCGATGATGGTGCTGGTCGAAGTGATTCGGGGACTGGCGACCAGCGATGAGACCTTTCACACCACGATGTCGCTGTGCGAAAAGCTGGAGAAGAAACCTGTGGCGGTGAACGATGCTCCGGGCTTCGTCTCGAATCGCGTGCTGATGCCGCTGATCAATGAAGCCGCGTTTTGCGTGATGGAAGGCGTGGCGACGCCCGAAGCGGTAGACGCGGTGATGAAAACGGGGATGAATCATCCGATGGGACCGCTCGAACTGGCTGATTTTATCGGACTGGACGTTTGCGTCGACATTCTCGAAGTGCTGTCGAAAGGGTTCGGCGATCCGAAGTATCGCGCGTGCCCGTTGCTAAAGAAATATGTTGCCGCCGGATGGCTGGGTCGCAAATCGGGGCGCGGGTTCTACAAATATTAGGAAAAAAAGGCTAAAATACCTTTTGCTTTTTCTTCGCCTCATGTTAGGATGAGCAAGTTTGGGGGTGAGGATACTTGGTAGTACACTCAGCGCGCCTTTCCCAGGAAGCTAAACGAAATCCCTCTCGAGGTCTAACGATGAACGACGAAAAAACCAAGAATCTGGATCTAGCGATATCGCAAATTGAAAAGCAGTATGGCAAAGGCTCGATTATGCGCCTGGGAAACAAGGATGTGCTGGTTCCGGTAAACGTGATTCCGACCGGGTCCATCTCGATTGACGCAGCGCTGGGTGTGGGCGGGTTCCCGCGCGGCCGCGTGATCGAAGTGTATGGACCTGAATCAGGCGGTAAGACCACACTGACGCTGCATGTGATCGCTGAGGCGCAGCGGCTGGGAGGACAGGCAGCGTTCATCGACGCCGAACACGCGCTGGATCCTTCTTATGCGCGAAAACTGGGCGTGGATGTTGACAATCTCTTGGTGTCGCAGCCGGACAACGGGGAGCAGGCGCTGGAGATTGCCGAAGCGCTGATTCGCTCGAATGCCGTGGATATTATCGTGGTCGATTCGGTGGCGGCTCTCGTTCCGCGAGCTGAACTGGAAGGCGACATGGGCGACGCGCAAATGGGCTTGCAGGCGCGCTTGATGTCGCAGGCGCTGCGAAAACTTACTGCAATCGTGTCGAAATCGAAGACCTGCCTGATATTCATCAACCAGATTCGCGAAAAGATCGGCGTGATGTTCGGCAACCCGGAAACGACCACGGGCGGACGCGCGCTGAAATTTTACTCTTCGATTCGCGTGGACATCCGGCGCATACAGTCGATTAAGGAAGGCGATCGCGTGGTGGGCTCGCGCACTCGCGCGAAGATCGTGAAAAACAAAGTGGCTGCACCGTTCCGCGAAGCTGAGTTCGACATCATTTACGGCGAAGGTGTTTCGCGCGAGGGCGACTTGATCGATTTGGGCGTGGCTAAGGGCCTGCTCGAAAAATCAGGGACCTGGATTTCCTATAAGACCGAACGCCTGGGACAAGGGCGTGACAATGCACGCCTGTTCCTCAAAGAAAATAAGGACATCCGCGCCAAGATCGAACACGACTTGCGCAAACTGCTGGGCCTGCCGACGAATCTTGCTTCGGTGGAAGATAGTCCCGCAAAACCGGCAGCAGCGGCCGAACTGCCGAAACAAGCACCGAAAGCGGCAGCCGCTGTGCAAGGCCGCTCGGCCCGGTAGCGCCGATTTTCCGCTCAGCGTCACACATTCAAACAGGATTCCGCCGCTCTCCCCGTCCCGAGCAAGAGCTGACGTCGCCGGTCACAGTACTCGATGCTGCGGCGTGCGTCTAGGCTGGTACTCCCGGCCAGTCATGCTTACCAGGAAAGCTGTCCTCCTTAACAGTTGCGTGAACCTGTGCTACTTCCCTAAACTACGTTTGCATCCTGATTGAGAAGGTTACGGGCTAATACAAATCCTAATGCGTCGCCAACCAGTCCTTTATCAAACGGTATCGATACTTTGCCTGTTTCTCGCAGGCGCGCTCGGTGTTGCGTTTGGGGCGCCACCGGCGACCAACGCTCATCACAAGCGCGGTACTCCTAGTTACGCTGATCCGGGAAAAGGCGACATGGTGGAATACGACGATCCCGTCATTCGCCAGGTCGCGCTCGACGCTTTGGGACACGCCAACGGTTCGGTACTCGCCATGGATCCGACCACCGGGCGCATCCTTACGATCGTTAATCAAAAAATGGCGTTCTCTGCCGGCTTTGAGCCGTGCTCGACGATCAAGCCGGTGATTGCGCTTGCCGGCCTGGAAGAAGGCGTGATCACTCGCGACACAATGCTAAAGGTCGGCCGCCGCCGCTACATGGACCTCACCGAGGCCATGGCGCATTCCAACAATGTGTATTTCGAGGAAGTCGGAAAGCAATTGGGATTCGAGCGAGTATCAAAATACGCGACGCTGATGGGACTCGGTTCGCGCGCGGGCTACAACATTCAGGAAGAGCAGCCCGGATTATTGCCGCCGCGCATTCCGGCTTACGGCGGAGTCGCCCGTATGTCGAGCTTTGGTGAAGGCATCCGCATCACGCCGCTGCAGCTTGCGTCGCTGGTCTCCACAATGGCCAATGGCGGCACGCAGTACTACCTGCAATACCCGCGTACGGAACAGGACCGTCAGAATTTTCAGCCGCGCGTTCGGCAGCAGCTTGATATCGCGCCGCTGCTCCCGGATTTGCGTGAAGGCATGCTCGCGGCGGTGATGTACGGAACGGCGAAACAGAGTTACGATCCCGATGAGCAGGCGCTGGGAAAAACGGGAACGTGTAACGATGAGTCGCTCGGCGGGCGGCTGGGCTGGTTCGTTTCTTACGCCGACCAGGCGCACCCGAAGATTGTTCTAGTAGTGCTCATTCGCGGAGGAAGCCGCTCCATTAGCGGACCGCACGCATCCGAGATTGCCGGCCGAATCTATCACGGCCTGCGCGAACGCAATTACTTCGTGGAATCCGCACGCCAATCGGAATATGCCGCGTCCGCGCGCGCCTCGCGCTAGAAGCCTCGAACTCACCCGCTCGATTTCATTCTTTGGAAGTTTTTCGAGGTTTACTCGCATGTGGCAAGATCGGCCAATTTTCTTTCCGTATAGGTCAGCTTGCGTTATCCTCGGTACCTCTTTGGGTCAAGGCGTTGGGGGATATGGGCAAGCTGGGCAAGATATTATTTTGGGTCGCTCTAGTGGCCGTTGGCGCCGCTTGTGTGGGCGCGTCCTATTACGTTCGCTATTCCGCGGAAAGTGGAATCAGTTCCCAGGCGACGTTTGCGCGAGCAGAAGCGCGCCGAATTCAGGAGCAGGTTGTTCTCTATAGTGAACGAATCGTACCCTCCCGCGTTCCTTTTCACATGCTCTTGCAAGGTCTGGGGATCGATGCGGGAACTGCCGCGCGCATGATTTCCTCCGCGCAGTCTGTCTTTGACCTTCGGCATTTGCGCGCGGGTAATCGCCTGTCCGTGGGACGATCCGTTCTCGGCGATTTGCGCTCCGTTCGCTACAGAATTGATCCCGACAGAGTTCTTTCCATCGCGCCGCAGGGCGGCGAATTTCATTCCGAGATTCAAACTATTCCATCGCAAACGCAGACGGTGGGAGTGATGGGGGAAGTCCACGGCTCACTTTTTGAGGCTGTGATTAACGCCGGTGAAAAACCGGAACTGGCTATGCGTCTGGCGCAGATTTTCGGCTGGGATTTGGATTTCTACACGGACCCGCGCCCGGGTGACACGTTTCGCGTAGTGGTGGAAAAGAAACTCCTTGCGAATGGCGAACTCCTCTCTTACGGCCGGATTCTAGCCGCGGAGTACAAAAATGCCGGCCGCCCGTATGGCGCAGTACTCTTCCATGACGTTTCGGGAGCTCCGGCATATTTCACGCCGGAAGGGAAGTCGATGAAGAAGGCGTTCCTGCATTCGCCGCTCAAGTTCGCCGCGCCGATTACGTCGCACTTCAGCGCACATCGATTCCACCCGATCCTGAAGGAATACCGGCCCCATCTTGGGATTGATTACGCCGCGCCTAGTGGCACCCCAGTGCAGACGATTGGCGAAGGGCGCGTGATTTTCGCAGGAATGAAAGGCGGAGCCGGGAATCTGGTGGAGATTCAGCACACCAACGGATACACCACTTATTACATGCACCTGTCGCGCGTGCTGGTCCGCTCGGGGCAGCGTGTGGAACAAGGCCAGAGCATCGGGCTGGTGGGCATGACGGGACTGGCTACCGGGCCGCATCTTGATTTTCGAATTCAGAAGCAGGGGCAATTTTTGAATTTTGAGCGATTGCCGTTGCCACCGTCCGATCCGGTTGCAAAGCGCGATTGGAACGAATTCTCAGCTCTTCGTGACCGCGCGCTCGCTCTAATGCCTCTGAAATTGACGCAACCAGATTCAGTGTTGGCGAAGAACTCTGCGTCCGCGGCGCAGCCGGGATCGACTCCGTAGAAGGCCTGATGTTTTCACCCTGCTCCGAAAATGAAATCGGCGCCGTCTGGTTTCCCCAGAGGCGCCGATTTTTTGGTATCTCAGGACCACATTGCTGCTAAGAGACTTGAGCTAGCCTTTCAACTCCCATGTGTCGCCTGAGCGGAGGAGTTTTGCCAAGTCGCCTTTGCCGCGTTTCGCTTGCACTTCGCGAATTTGATCGTTAATCAGATCCTCGTAGCGCGGCACGTCGCCCCACGAGCGGAAGACTCCGATCGGAGTGGGAAATCCGGGACGATGCTCCATATGCGCGAGCAGAAAAGCGTAGGCCGCGCGCGGATGCTTTTCGTCGTGAACTAGCAGATCCTTTTCGGTGACGCCGTTTCCGAGTTGCACGATTTCCAGGTCCAGCCCATTCAGGCGAATGCCCTTGTCGCGGTTCTTGCCGAAAATGAGAGGCTTGCCGTGTTCGAGCTGAACGATGTTTTCGCTGCGCGCCTCTTTTTCCGTGACCGTTTCCCACGCACCGTCGTTGAAGATGTTGCAATTCTGCAAAATCTCCACGTAGGCGGAACCTTTATGTGCCGCGGCTTTCTTCAAAGTATCTTTTAAGTGAGTTTGGAACACGTCCACCGAGCGCGCCACGAAGGTGGCTTCCGAACCGATGGCAAGAGAGATTGGATTGAACGGACGGTCCGTGGTGCCGAAGGGCGTGGACTTGGTTTTCTTGCCGACTTCGGAAGTTGGCGAGTATTGGCCTTTGGTGAGTCCGTAGATCTTATTGTTGAAGAGCAGCACTTTCAGCCCGACATTGCGGCGCAGCATGTGAATCGTGTGATTGCCGCCGATGGAAAGAGAGTCCCCGTCTCCAGTAGCGACCCAAACTTCCAGATCCGGACGAACGATCTTCAAACCGGTGGCGACGGCGGGCGCCCGTCCATGAATGGTATGGAATCCAAAAGTGTTCACGTAATACGGAAAGCGGCTGGAGCATCCGATTCCGGAAATGATCACGAATTTTTCACGCGGGATACCCAAATCGGCGAAGACCATTTGTACCGCCGAGAGGATGGCGTAATCCCCACAGCCCGGACACCAGCGAATTTCCTGGTCGGTCTGAAAATCTTTTTTTGTGTAAACGGGCAAAGTGGCCGTGGTCATATCTACTCTCCTGCCTGCTCATCAAAATCGTCTTCCTGCGACGTGAAGGGAGCGAAGCCAAGCATTTGTTCGATTTTGTTCTCGATCTCTGAGGTCTTGAAGGGCTTGCCCTGAATTTTGTTGTAGCCCTGGGCGTCCACCAGGTATTTTGCGCGGAGAATCATCAAAAGCTGCCCCATATTCATCTCTGGGACGAGCACCTTCTTGAAGCGTTTGATTACTTCGCCGAGATTTCGCGGCAGAGGATTGAGATGGCGAAGATGGACGTGGCCGATGCTGCGGCCTTTTTCCCGCTGAGCATTCAGCGCCGCGGTAATAGGGCCGTGCGTGGAACCCCACGCGATAATCAGCAAGTCGCCTGATTGATCGCCTTCAGGGACCGCGGGTGGAATATCGTTCGCCACTGACTCCACTTTTGCCGCGCGCAAACGGACCATGTGCTCGTGGTTCAGGGGTTCGTAGTCTATGTTGCCGGTGACGTCCTGTTTTTCGATTCCGCCGATGCGATGTTCAAGTCCCGGCGTTCCCGGAATAGCCCACGGGCGAGACATCGTGATTGGATCGCGTCGATAAGGCAAAAAGCCTTCCGGATTCGTTTCAAAATGCACAGGTATTTCGGGCAGTTCGTCAACTGATGGAACTTTCCACGGCTCCGCGCCGTTGGCCAGATAGCCGTCGGACAGAATTATGACCGGCACCATGTGCTTGATCGCGATTCGGCTTGCTTCCAGAGCAATCCAGAAACAGTCGCCGGGCGACGACGGCGCCACAACAGGAATCGGAGCTTCGGAGTTGCGTCCGAATAATGCTTGCAACAAGTCTGCTTGTTCGGTCTTGGTTGGAAGCCCAGTGGAAGGGCCGCCGCGCTGAATATCGCAAATCACCAGGGGCAACTCGACGGCTACGGCCAGGCCTAGCGCCTCAGTCTTGAGCGCCATGCCCGGCCCCGAAGTTGAAGTGATGCCAAGAGCTCCCGCGTATGCGGCGCCGATAGCTGAAGTAATCGCGGCGATTTCGTCTTCGGCCTGGAAAGTGATCACGCCGAAATCTTTGTACATGGAAAGCTCGTGCAAGATGTCTGAAGCCGGCGTAATCGGATACGAACCGAGGAAGAGCGGGATGCCTGCCTTTTGCGACGCGGCCACGAAGCCCAACGCCAGCGCCGCGTTTCCGCTGATGTTGCGATACACACCGGGCGCAAGTTTCGCCGGCGGAATTTCGTAGCTGATCTGAAACGCTTCGGTGGCTTCGCAGTAGCTGTAGCCGGCCTTCATGGCGAGCTTGTTGGCCTGAACTAATTGCTGTTTAGACTTGAATTTTTCTTCCAGCCAGCCATGCGTGGGCTCCATGGAGCGGTTGTAGAGCCAGTAGCACATTCCCAGGGCGAAGAAATTCTTGCAACGATCCATGCTCTTGGCGTCGAGCCCGAGATCTTTCAGCGCCGCGCGGGTCATTTTGGTCAACTCAACGGCAAAAAGCCGGTAGCCGTCGAGCGAATGATCTTCCAGCGGATTCGTCACAATCTGCGCCTTACGCAGATCGTTTGGCTGAAAGTCGTCGAGATTTACGATCAAGATTCCGTTTGTTTTCAAATCCGCGAGATTCATTTTCAAAGCGGCGGGATTCATCGCGATTAGAACGTCCACTGAGTCGCCTGGGGTGTACACGTCGTTCGACGAGAAATGGACCTGGAAGCCGCTGACGCCCGGCAGAGTTCCTGCTGGAGCTCGGATTTCAGCCGGAAAGTCGGGGAAAGTCGCTAGATCGTTGCCGTAGAGAGCGACCGTATTGGTGAACTGGCTGCCTGTAATCTGCATGCCGTCACCCGAATCTCCGCAGAAGCGGATCACCGCGTTCTCGATTATCTCGCGCTTGCGCTTCGGAATTTCAATAGTAGTCAAAGCCATAGTTTTTTAGGACCCCACGTCCATGAATGCAGAAAGATAGGAGGGATTCCGATCTCTTTCAGTGAGATTTTTCATGCGGATGAGAATCCTCTTGCCCCAGGAAAGCGTAGCACAACGCGGCTAACAGGAAAACGGAAATTGGGAAGCGATCTTTACGCTTCGGGCATTCGTTAAGATGCTCCGCAGCGATGGCTCGTTGTCCGGCTAAATGGACGTAATCGATCGCGCCCTCGCAAAGCATCGGCCAGCGCACTCTTAAACATCGAGGCCAATCGAGCGCATAAGCTGCAAGGCATTGCTGGTTTGAACGATTCCAGGACTCAGCCGGTGGTCGAAGCGCAATTTGCCGTCTTCGAGGTGATCTTCAAAGTGGAAGTTTGCGGCCGTGGCTCCCATGGCAACGGCAATTTCAGCCAGGGCCAGATCGTGAGTGGTAAGCAATCCAACGGCGCCTCGCTTGAGTAAGTTTCTTACGACGGCTTCCGCTCCGATGCGACGGTCGTGCGAATTTGTTCCCTGGAGCAATTCGTCGAGTAGGAACAGTACGGGCAACGGTCCGTTGGTCAAATCGGCGATAGCTTTCAACCGTGTGATTTCCGCATAAAAGCGGGAAATTCCGCCCTGCAGAGAGTCTAAAACGCAGACGGAGGCGCCAACCGCCAGGCGAGAAAGCCGGAGTCTATGTGCGCGTACCGGAGCACCACACTGCGCGAGCACGGCATTGATTCCAACCGAGCGGATAAAAGTACTTTTGCCGGCCATGTTGGGGCCACTGATAATTATTAGGCGCAGGTTGTTTCCCAGGATTATGTCATTTCGAATAGCACGGCTCTCGGGAATCAGTGGATGAGCGAGTCCTTCGGCGTCAAAGAGCGGCGCTTCATCGGTGAACTCGGGGAAAACGTCCCGGGGGTGCTCGTAGGCGTAGCCCGCGAGGTCCGAGAGGGCTTCAATCTCGCCCAGGGCAACGAGCCAAGTTTTTATAGCGGTCCCATATTTCTTGCGCCAAGCCTCGATGGCGAGGGCCGACTGCAAGCTCCAGAAAACGAATGGATCGAGAACCTGAACAGCCAGATGGCGGCGCGAGACTAAGAAATCGACCAGCCGATTCAAGCGGGCGATGGACCTGGAAGCAAGGACGCCGTCTTTCGGGAATACTGCGCGAAGGTTCGTGAGCTTGGACGAAGAGAACTTCTCCTGCTCGACTCGCGCGAGCACTTGAGATAGCAACTTTAGGTCATGGGCGGATTCCTCGATGGCAGAAGCATTCATCGAAGTTTGCCGGCGAAATTTCGAGGCGAGACCCAAGTTCAAAACGGAAATCAAGATGGCGGGGTATTTGAGACCCCAAATAGCCCAGGCGAGCAGGCTACACATCCACAAGAATGCAAGCAGCGCCGAAATAATCTGCAACATTCCTGGCTGCAGTGTTGAAGAACCTTCTCCCCATGCCGACAGGGCTTCGGGTTGAACGCCCGACCGAAAATCTCTTCCCGAAACGGCCAAGTCTTCGCGCAGATCGAGGCGGGTGCGCAGCTCGCTGACGGCAGCGTTGCGGAGCCGGACTTCATCCGGCGGGGCCGGCGCCAGAAGCCACTTGGCCAAGATTTCTTCACCCGCTCGCGTCCGCGCGGTGCAAAGCAGTTCGAACAGAGATCCGACGCCGAAAATATCGAGATCGCGAGCGTATGGATGAGAGGGGTCAGAAAAGCGGTCTCCCGGCTCGCCGGTTCCCATCCACTTATTGCCGATTCGGGCGAGACAGCGTTCGTAGAAAGCGATTTTTCGGGAACACTCTCGAATCGCGCGAATCACACGTTCGTGAGTTACCGCAAACAAAATGAGCAGAGATAGGGGGAGTAAGACCCAATAGATTGCGCTGATCTTGGTAGTGAGAATCCACCCAGCGGAAACAACCGAGACGGCCAAGAAGAGCAGAGTGGCGGGACCAAGTTTCGCAGCGGTCTGTTTGTAGCGCGCCTCTGTCTGGCGCAATATTTCCAAGCGTCCGCGATATTCGGATTGGGGGTCCCGCTGGGCGGTGGAGAGATTGTTGGACATGTCAAATCTCGCGCAAAGTGATCTACGTTTGCGGAGTTGTTCAGTCTAGAGGAAAACGGGAGGCTCCCACCTGCCTAATAGTACAGTGACCTGAAGTACTATTGACTTTCGCTTTTGGTTCGCCTACAGTGGCCATGCTACCGCGCACAGGGGGCAGGATGACACTGACGAAAAGGCAAAAGGAAGTGCTGGATTACCTGGTCGGCTTCCTTAACAAGAACGGGTACTCGCCGAGCTTTGAGGAAATTGCGAGCTCGCTGAAGCTGACTTCGCTGGCGACGGTGCACAAACATCTCTCCACGCTTGAGAAGAAGGGCTTTATCCGCCGTGGCTACAATCAGAGCCGCTCGATCGAAGTAATGCAACTTCCCAAGCCCATACGTGAACAACTGCTCGACCGCCACGTAGTCGAGCTGCCGTTAGCTGGGCGCATCGCCGCCGGGCGGCCTTTGGAAGCCGTAGAGGAACGCGAGACAATTTCGCTGGCCGATTTCGCGCGCGGACAGAACACATACGTTTTGCAGGTGCGGGGCGAATCCATGCGGGACGATCACATTCTTGACGGCGATTACATCGTTGTGGAGCAGACCCAGGTAGCGAATCCCGGAGAAATTGTAGTCGCGCTGGTCGGAGAAGACGAGGCCACGGTGAAGCGTTTTTATCGCGAGCCAGGCGGAAAAGTTAGATTACAACCGGCGAACTCGCAGATGGCTCCAATCATAGTCTTGGCTGCGGACGTGAAGGTGCAGGGGCGAGTGGTAGGCGTCCTGCGCAAGTATTAGCTCAGGCGAGTGGACCATGGGATTTCCGAAGCCTGAGGAAGCCGCCGCGTACTATTCCACATATATTGATCGAATCTCCGGCGGCAATATCGTTGATGTACTGGAATCCCAGTTACAAACTGCGACCGCCCTCTTCAGTGGTATCTCCGAGCAAAAATCCCTTCACCGGTACGCGCCTGATAAATGGAGTATTCGAGGACTACTGAATCACGTCAACGATACCGAGCGTGTATTCGCGTTCCGCGCCTTTTGGTTTGCACGCGGCTTCAGAGATCCCATGCCAAGCTTCGACCAGAATATCAGCGCTAATGCCGCCCAAGCGGACGAGTACTCATGGGCCACTCACGTTCAGGAGTTCCAGAAAATCCGCCAAGCGACCCTTGCGCTTTTTCGGAATTTGCCAGGGCAAGCTTGGGGCCGCAGTGGTATCGCAAGCGGGAATTCCGTTACGGTTAATGCGCTGGCCTACATAATTGCCGGACACGTCGCGCACCACATTGCAATTCTCCAAGAGCGGTATTGTAACTTCTAAGCGTGACTCAGAGTGAGTATCAAGGCCGCCGGGGTTCATAAGCTGTTGGCATGCCAAAATCCCTTGCAGTTTCCGCCCTAGGAGCTTTACTATCCAACTCCCCAGCCGTAGCGTTACCTCACCCGACACAACTGTACTATTTTGGATTAGGCTTCGTGTTTGGCGGGGGCTACATTGAGAAACCAGACCTCATTAC
>Ga0209655_10000478_pt1 | contig 15068 bp, 13 predicted proteins | sample BogFormECP03_OM2_FD_188236 | JGI IMG/M metagenome (GOLD analysis project Ga0209655, IMG submission 188236) | Bog forest soil microbial communities from Calvert Island, British Columbia, Canada - ECP03_OM2 (SPAdes) (version 2) | ecosystem: Environmental > Aquatic > Freshwater > Wetlands > Bog ...
GAAAATGCTGAAGCGATGGCGCCGCGGATTGGAAAGTCCGGCAAGTATGTGATGGGCGATCAGTTTAGTGTCGCGGATATCCTTCTAATGACTTGCCTGGATTGGGCGGTAACGGACCGAATTCCGCTCTCCGACACCTTGCACGAGTATCGCGCGCGAGTTGCTATGCGGCCGGCGTACCAAAAAGCTCTCGACCGAAATTTTCCGCCGAGAGGCTAACATGAAAGCAATTCGTTGCGAGGAGTAGGGATATGCCGGGCGCGCTCGAGGGAGTGAGGGTACTCGATCTGACGACGATGGTCGCAGGACCGGTCGCGACCATGATGCTTGCTGACCAGGGCGCCGATGTCATCAAGGTCGAATCACCGCACGGCGACCTGATGCGTCATTTCAGCCGCGGCCGCAACGGAATGAACGCGTCGTTTTTAAGTTGTAACCGCAACAAGCGCTCGTTGGCGGTCGATCTCAAGTCTGCGGACGGGCTCGAGATCGTCAAGAAGCTGATAGCTACGGCGGCAGTGTTGGTTCACAACTTTCGTCCCGGAATCGCCGACCGCATGGGTCTCGGCGAGTCAGCAGTTAGAGTCATTCGGCGCGACATTGTCTACGTATCGATCACTGGCTATGGAACGAGCGGTCCTTACGCCAACCAACGCGCCTACGATCCTATCATCCAGGCTATGTCAGGGCTGGCGGATATCCAGCGCGACCGAGATACCGGACGTCCCAGGATGGTGCGCACGATCATTGCCGACTACACCACTGCGGTGACTGCGGCGCAGGCGATCACGGCGGCGCTGTTCGCGCGCGAGCGATCGGGTCAAGGACAGCACGTGCAGCTCTCGATGCTGGATACGATGATCGCTTACATGTGGCCCGAGGCGATGCCGAGCCTGACCTTTGTCGGTAACGAGACCGATCCCTCGGACGGCGAGATGGGTCCTGATCTCGTGTTCGCAACGCAGGATCGCTACATCACCGCGGCTGCGCTGTCGGACGACGAATGGGCCGGCATGTGCCGGTCGCTCAAGCGCGAAGACCTCATCGACGATCCGCGTTTCAAGAACGCGCGCGATCGATCGATAAACGCCGTCGAGCGCCGCACGATAACCTCGACCGAGTTGGAGAAGTGGCGCGCTGACGAAATTCTGCCGCGGCTACTCGCCAACGATGTTCCATCCGCGCCGGTCGTCAGCCGATTTGAATTGCTCCAGAACGAACAAGTACGCGAGAACCACATCCTGCAAGAGTTTGAAAGCGAAGCGCTCGGCAGGGTGCGAATGCCGCGGCCGGCGGCGCGCTTCGATGGCACTCCCGCCACGGTTCGCAAGCTGGCTCCGCAGCTGGGTGAAGACAACGCGGCCATTCTCGCAGAGCTGGGCTACGACACCGACGAACTTTCGCGGCTCGAACGCAGCGGGATCGTTCACAGTCAATCGAAGAAGGAATCCAGCGGTGGATAAGAAGAATCCAGTCGCAGTCGTGACCGGAGTTGGTCCCGGCACCGGCGCGGCGATCGCACGCCGCTTCGCCCGCGGCGGCTATGCGGTCGCGATGCTCGCGCGCAATCGCGATCGGCTCGCATCGCTCGAGCGGGAAATCGCCAACTCGCATGCATATCAATGCGACGTCACGAGTGAAGCGCAGCTCGACGCCACTCTCGAAGCGATACGGGCAGACGTCGGCGCACCAAAAGTGTTAGTCCACAATGCGGTCGGCGGCGCCTTAGGCAACTTCATGGAAATCGATCCGAAAGTGCTCAACCAGAACTTCCAGGTGAACACGATGGCGCTGCTCTATCTTGCACGGCGCCTTGCACCCGCGATGGTCGCCGCGGGCGAAGGAGCGATCATCGCCAGCGGCAATACATCGGCTCTCCGTGGCAAAGCCAGCTTCGCGGGATTTGCGCCGACCAAGGCCGCGCAAAGGATTCTCGCCGAATCGATGGCCCGCGAGCTAGGTCCGAAAGGTGTGCACGTCGCCTACGTGTTGATTGATGCGGTCATCGACCTGGAATGGACGCGCAAGCGCTTCCCCGACGCTCCGCAGGATTTTTTTATTACACCGGCCGCGATTGCCGACGAAGTATGGCACGTCGCCCATCAGGAGCGTTGCGCGTGGTCATTCAATGTCGAGGTCAGGCCCTTTCGCGAAACCTGGTAGCTGCCGGGCAGGAGACAACTCATGAGTGATCTGAGGATTTTTTCCTACCTGCCGAACCCCCGCATCTGGAAAGCTACCATCGCCGCACGTCTATCCGGCGTCGACGTCGAGGTAAGAGGAAGCTCGCCCAAAGAATTACGATCATGGCTGTGGGACTTTGACGCGAGACCTCTTTCAGCCAGCGAGCCAACGTCGTCGGACGCGAGGACCGGCAAGGTCGGATTCAGCGGTACGCTTCACAAGACCGACGCCTTCATGGAAGCGCATCCGTTCGGAACCGTTCCAGCCGCTTTCAGCGCGGATGGCAAGACCGGAATTTTCGAATCCAACAGCATAATGCGAGCCGTGGCTCGCCTCGGTGAAAGTCGATTCCCACTCTATGGCCGCGACGCCTACGAAGCGTCGCGCATCGACAGCTTCCTCGACGCGAGCCTGGTGTTTGCGCGCGACTCGCAAATCTACCTGCTGTCCCTGGTCGACGGCAGCGTGTCGCCCGAGATTCACGCAAGAATGCGCGATGGGTTCGCAGTCTACCTGGCGGGAATCAACCAGGCGCTGTCGCCCGACCGTGAATTCCTGGTTGGAGAGAGCATCTCGATCGCGGACATCTGCTTCGTCGCCGAGGTAGCACTGTTCTTCAACGAAAAAGCGAGAGCCGGCGAGTTGCAGAAGAAAAGCCTCGAACCGATTCTGCATGCAGGCGTTGGCGCCGAATATCCACGCGCCTTTGCCCACTTCGACAAGTTGCGCAAACATCCGGCGTTCGCGCCTGACGTGGAGCCCTACCTGAAAAAGTTTGAATCGCCCAAGCAGAGAGAAAAGGCGGCAGGTTGACTCTGAACTAGCGATCGAGCGACTTGACAACCTCCGGTCCCTTCATCGAGATGCTCGTGATCGCCCGAGCGTCGAGCGGCATTTTCATCAGGTCGACCGAACGAATCTGACTGTTCTCGTAAGTGCGGAAGTAGAATCGCTTCGCCTTCAAGTCGCATGCGCTCGTCCAGATGGTGTGGTCGGACACGATGTTGCCATGCGCGTCCTTCTGCTCTTCGCGCGCTGCGCCTTCGGGAATGTCGAAATTGTTCAAGATGTGAAATGCCTGGAGCACTGCTTCTGATCCGGTCCTGGAAGGGAGGACCGAGGTGCTGTACGCGACGGCGCGAACGAAGCGCGACGGCGGTGTGAAATCTCCGGGCATCCCCAGCATCCCCGTGCCCTGGCCGAGTGCGGTTAGCCTGACGTCGCCGACTTCGATCGGCGGTTTATTCACCATTGAAAAGTTCACGTAGTTGCGAAGGTTGGTCATGTGCCAGTCGAACGTCGGCGAATTGGTCATCACGCCCAGCGGGTTGTCGTGGACATGCAATTTTCCTTCGACGTATTCGATCACGATGCTCTTGCCGGAAGCGTCATGCACGACATAGTGCACCGGCGGCACGAAGCCCCATTGCTTGAACTCGACGTCCGCGACCTCGACGCTTGCAATGTGATCTTTGACTTCGTCTACTGAGGCGAAATTTTCTAAAATCCATGAACCAAGTTCCCACGGAGCGATGGTCTTCGAGGCTTGGTCCGCGTTGTACTTCACGTAGCCGGCCGTCGTCGGAAAATAGAACAAACCGACCGCCAGGCCTTTCTCATTAACGCCGTCGAAGATGAACGGCAGCCCGACGCCATTGGCGCCGAGCGACGCATACCTGGAGTTCCATCGCAGCCCATTCGCGCCCTGCGGCGTCGTGCCGGTTCGCGCGTACCCGCGCGGCACCACGATTACACTCGAGTCGAGATCGATGCCGAACTCCAGCGTTCGCGCGCACACGACGCTGCCGTCTTCGGCGATCAGCCTGATGCCAGTGCATGCTTGCGCAACCTTTGCGAACAAGAGCGAGCAGACAAAGATGGCAATATAGATGTGCTTGCGATTTCTGACGGCGAAGCCGACGGCTTTCATACGTGGTGAGTCCTTTTCTGCTGATGATGCGATCACCGGCAAGCGGAGCAAAAGGAATGCCGTTCCCAGCATCAGGATCGGATATCACCCCGGAACGACGAAGCTTACGGTAAGCTCGCTCGAGCGAGAGCAGGTAACTAACGACCGACTGCAAGCGACAATTTATTGTCGTTGGCAGCGACGGTATCGTGCCGACAACCGGACGCGACAGCCAGTCTACTTCTGCGTCGACTCTCTCATCATTCGCATCATTCCCTGAAACGTCGCGGTGTCGTTGAGGCGCGGGAAGGGCTCGTCCGGAATCGGCGCCTCGAGGAAACGGCACAGCGGACCCCATCCTTCGCGCACGTTGAACACGAGCAGCCGCGCGGGATCGATCGCATCGCGGACTGCCTGATTGTGCTTCTGGAAAACTTCGATCGTGTGAGCCTTGTCCTCGAAGCGATTGTCGAACGTCTCGCTGAGAATTGCCTTGCGGGCCATCTCCGACTGGAGCCGGACCAGCTCAGGCGCGCCATCGGGAGCAGGCGACTTCATCGGCTGGTAAATCGTATCGGTCACGCTTTTGTACCACGCTTCGGGATCGCGCACCGAGAGCAGCACCTTCGCATCCGGGAAGTGAGCGGCGATTTCGCGCCACCATCGCGCGGCCGGCCAGTCGACGGTCGCGTGAAAGCCGCGGAAGATCTCATCCCAGTCCATCGATCGCTCGAATGCCAGCCGATGCCACCTCGCGACGTGATCCGGCCGCGGAAAGACCTCCATCATGTGATAGCACGGCCCGAAGCCAATCCTTTCGAGCGCGATCTTGAGCGAAAGCGTGCCGGTTCGTCCGAATCCTGCTCCGATGACTTTCAGTGGCATCGATAAGTCTCCTGCTTGTGCGGTCGACTCGAATTAAGCTACGGCGACGAGAGCTGGATTTACACTAGCTGGACTGGGTGCTACCTTCGAGGCCTACCAGAAGTCGTTCGGAAGCCGGTAGTCTAGACTTTTCCCCGAAAATATTAAACGTACATCTATACTGGCATTCTGCGACTCTTGAGGGTCACCGGTGGTTGTTGGGGACAAAGAATCGGCGCTCCGCAAAGGAAGATCCAATCCGGTTGGAGATTCGCCGGCGCAGAACGGCGTCTTCGCCATCAAGGGAGAGTACTGGACCGTCGGCCTGGGGCCATCGACCTTCCCGATCAGGGATCTAAAGGGCCTTGGCTACATTCGACGACTGCTGCAGCATCCCGGCCAGGAATTTCACGCATTCGATCTGTTGAGCAGTGGCAGTGCCGATCCGAATACTCCGGAAACGATCGTTGGCCGTGAAGAGGCATTGCCGGTAGGCGTTACGGTGCGGGCTGGTCTGACCGGCGATGCGGGCGAGATCCTCGACGCGCAAGCGAAGCGCGAATACAAGCGACGGCTGCAGGAACTGAGCGAAGAGCTCGAGGAGCAGCGCGAGCGTGGCAATCATCAACGGGCGGATCAGCTCGAGACCGAGATTGATTTCGTCGCACGCGAGCTCGAGCGTTCGATCGGATTGGGCGGCCGCGATCGCCACACCGGTTCCAATGCCGAGCGCGCCCGGCTGAACGTCACGCGCGCGATCAAGGGCGCAGTGCAGAAGATCTCCGAGCAGCACGCCGGGCTGGGCGACCTGCTCGATCGCACAATCAGGACCGGCTCGTTCTGCTCGTACCTGCCAGAGAAGGATCGTCCGGTCGTCTGGCAGTTCGCAACCAATGGATCTGCCGTCGTGCGCGAGGTTTCGGTCCCCGAGCCGATCGTGCCGAGCCGCGACACGAGTTTTCTCCGTGGCTACACCGAGGGGACGGTCTTCATCGGCCGCGACGCCGAACGCGCGACGCTGCTGCGGGCGCTGGACCAGGCTGAGCGCGGGCAAGGCAAGATAGTCGTCATCTCGGGCACTGCGGGCGTGGGCAAGACGCGAATCGCGGCGGAGATCGCAGCCGAAGCTTCGCGGCGGGCGATGCTGACGTTCGTAGGCGCTTGCTACGATCGCGACGAACCGGTGCCGTTCATTCCGTTCGTCGAAATCCTGGAAGCTGCGCTCGCACAGCGCGACTGGGCGGCGACGTTTCGCGACGCGCTGGGCGGCGATGCGGCAGAGATTGCGCGACTGGTTCCGCAACTGCGTCGCGCGTTTCCCGATATTCCGGCGCCGGCCGAACTGCCGCCGGAGCAATCGCGGCGCGTCCTGTTTGGCGCGGTCACTGAGATGATCACGCGCATCGCGCGCAATACTCCGTCACTCTTTCTGCTCGACGATCTGCAATGGGCCGACGACGGATCGTTGCTGCTGCTGAACCATCTTGCGCCGTACATCCGCGAACTGCCGGTGATGATCGTCGCGACGGTGCGCGACTTCGAGGTCCAGCCGGGCGACCAGTTGAACCGCGCACTGGACGAGTTGATCCGCAACCATCTGGTCGAACGCATCACGCTGGCCGGGCTCTCGGAACCTTCGGTCGCCGAGATGTTACACGCACTGAGCGGACGAGAGCCGCCTGCAGAGGTGGTGCGCTTTTTCTATGCCGGCACCGAAGGGAATCCATTTTTCGTCGAGGAGCTGTTCAAGCATTTGCACGAGCAGGGCCAGCTGCTCGATTCCAGCGGAGAGTTTCGCCGCGACCTGAAGCTGGGCGACGTCGGCGTGCCGCAAAGCCTCCGCCTGGTGGTCGGCAGGCGCCTGGCCCGCCTTGGCGACGACACTCTGAAAGCACTCGGCACGGCCGCCGTGATCGGACGCTCGTTCACCTTCGACCTGCTGGGCGCGTCGATGCGGGCGGACGCGGATTCGCTGCTCGACTTTCTCGAGGAAGCGGAAGGCGCGGGATTGATTACTTCGACGCTCGAATATCCTCATGCGAGGTTTCAGTTCTCGCACGAATTGGTTCGCCAGGCAGTGCTGACGCGGCTATCCGTGGCCCGGCGTCAGAGGCTCCATCTCGAAATCGCAGATGCGATCGAGCGCGTGTTCGCCGACTCGCCCGAGGAAAGAGTTGGCGACCTCGTTCATCACCTGTTCCAGGCGGGCACGGCGGCTGACGGCGCCAAGACGGCGCGCTACGCGGCGATGGCGGCACGCCGCGCGTTGCAGCAGGGCGCGCTGACAGAGGCGGAGGAACTGTATCGGCGGGCGCTCGACGTGCTCGGGACGACGGCGCAAACTCCTGCCAGGAGTCTGCAGGAATTGGAGCTCCAACTCGGGCTCGGCCAGACTTACATCACGACGCGCGGTTATACGTTCAGAGAAACCTCTGCGACCTACGATCGGGCTGCGGCCCTGGGCGAACAGCTCGGCGAGCCGCTCCAGGTCGTGTTGGCGTATGCGGGACAGTTTGCTCAGCCACTCCTGCGCGGCGAGATAAAGGTCGCAGAGTCATTCGCCGATCGAATCCGTGAGCTGGCGGAGCGCTCCCAAAAAAAGCAGACCGCGCTCTCGTTCGCCTGCCATTTCCAGGGATGCTCGAGATATCACGGCGGCGAGCTCGAGATGGCTCGCGAATATCTCGGACAGGCAATCGCGATGTACCGCGAGGAGGACCATCGCGAGATGCCTCAGGAGACGGGGCTCGAGGCCCAGAGCTACATGGCTTTGACGCAATGGCAGCTCGGCATGATCGATACGGCGCGGGCGCGGAGCAAGGAGGCAATCGCGCTGGCTGAACGGTTGCGCAAGCCGTTCGCGCTCGCGCACACGCGTTATTTCGCCAGCCATCTCAACGTCATGCTGCGCAATCCGGTTGCGTGCCAGAAAATTGCTGAGCTCGGGATTGAGCAGGCCCAGGATCAATCGCTCGCGCTGTTCCTGCACATCTTCAGGATGCTTCGCGGATGGGCGCTGGCTCAGCAGGGCCGTTGCGAGGAAGGCATCGCGTCCGCGCGCGCGGGATTGGCCAGCTTCAAGGCTGAAGGCTATGGCCTCAGTATCGGTGCGTTCCTCGGCTTTTTGGCCGAGGCTATCGCGCAAAGCGGCGAGATGTCGGAGGCGTTGGCGACGGTGGAAGAAGGAATTTCCGCCATGGGAGACCAGTTGATCGACTTGCCTCATCTGCTCTGGCTGCGGGGCGAATTTCAGGCGCGCCAGTCCGCCGCTGATTCGGCCGAGGCAAGCTTTCGAGAGAGTATCGCGGTTGCGAATCGTCTCGGCGCCCGCACGTTGGCATTGCGCGCCAGCACCAGCCTCGGCAGATTGCTCGCCGCACAAGGCCGCAAAGACGAAGCGCGCCGCGTCGTGGCTCCGCTATTGAAAGAATTCACCGAAGGCTTTGATACTCGCGATCTGATCGAGGCAAAAGAGATCGGCGGATAAGTTGCGCGTGGGCAGTCCTGGACAGGGAGGTCAGACGATGGCGCGTCGCGCTGCATTGTGGCTCATCTTGCACGGGGCGATCGTGATGTTGATAGGTATGTTCGTAGGATTTCCCGGGTTCGCTGTCTCGAGGCACTGTCCTATGACTAGCGACATGAGATTGTTCTTCCGGCAATCTCACCTGATTCCGCTTGCCACCGGTATTTGGATGATCGCAATCGCGGGCGTACTGCCGCAGCTATCGTTGTCCGACCGCGGCGCCTCCGCCCTCGTCTGGTCGCTGGTCGTCAGCGCCTACTCGCTAGTGGTAGCGCAAACGGTGTGGGGCATCGCGTTGCGAATTGGTAGCGATATCAAAGTGCCACCGGCAGAGTATCCCTACGACGCAGCCCTCGCCGTGACGGCGCTGGGCGCCCTTATCGGCGTGTGCCTAATCTTGTACGGCGCTTACTCGGCGCTCAGGCAGTCGGAAAATCCGGTCCGGATGGTTCATTAGCTCGACCCGCGCCATACGCTTGCGGGACGACGGAGCTGATCGGTCAGCCACGATGAACCAGGCCGGATTGACGGTGCTAACAGAAATCGATCCCGGTCGCGCGGGCGCGCTGCAAGCCGTATTGCTCGCGGTTGATTCCCGAAATCCGTTCCAACCAGCGCAGCTTTTGCACTACGCCGCATTCGTGATAATTCCCGAAATCGACGGCATCCCGTCGCGGCTCGTATTCGAGACCAACTATGACGGTGACCTGCACGCGCATCTCGATGAGTTGATTGCGATCGCAGGCGCTGACCTCGATAACATATACGGGCACTGCAAAGGATATCCGGCCACCAGTGCTGTCAAGAAGAAGGATGAGTTCAAAAAATATCTTATCGATAATTCGGTCCCATCGACTGCTTTCTATGTCGCGCTGCCGGGACGTTCGCGAGTCGACATCGATAACGCGATCGAGGTGTATAAGGTCGCGAGCGCTTATCTCGAATCGCTCTGCAACAAACCAGGCACTTCCAAACTCAGCTTTGATGACGTGTGGGACGAACTCGTTGCACACTTCAGAAGTCCCAATACCATTCCAAAGCCGATCCTTTCGTCGGTGTCACAAGGCCGACTCAAGTGGCGCTCGCGGCTTAACGGAATTTTACTAGGTCTCGTTGCAATTCCGCTGGCGATTGTCGTTTTGCCGATCCTTCTCTTGATCACTCGCTTCTACGAATGGCGGGAATCGCGGACCACCTTTGAGCGCAAATATCCAGTCAACTCACAAGTGTATGAATATATGAATAGGGGTCGGGAGAATCATATGTGCACGCTGGCGACGGTCAAACCCAGCAGGTTTCGCGCGATAATGATCCGACTCGGTTTGCTTCTTACGAACATTCTGGCCAACAAGGTATTTATCCTGGGCCATCTCGACACGATTACGACGATTCACTTCGCGCGCTGGAGTCTTATCGACAACAATCGGCACGTGCTGTTTCTCACCAACTACGACGGCAGTTGGTCAAGCTATATCGACGACTTTTCCGATCCGCCGCACCTGAACGCCGTGTGGGGAAATACCGAGCGCTTTCCGCCCACGCGCTTCATGCTCTGGCAGGGCGCCAGACTTATCCAACAGTTCCAGGCCCACGTAGTCGAGGAGTTTCAGCCGGCCTATTTTTTTCATCGGCCCTATCGCGACTATACGGTTCAGAATTTGATCCGCTACCTGGAGCTACGCGACGCGCTGGCGCGAAGGCTACAGGCCGAGCGCAAATCGGAGGTAGGGCGTAATGTCTGAGAAGGTCGATCGCAAAGACATCCAGGGCTTGCTGGCGAGCGGATACAATCATCTCAACCGCGCGAGGTTCCTCTTTCTCCGAGTCATCGATCGCGTGAAGACTCGAGCGTGGCTGGCCAAGGTCGTCGATAAGGTCACTACCGCGGAGTATCCGGGAAAACACAAAGCCGCCAACAGTCTCAACCTCGCGCTGACCTTCAAAGGAATCGAGGCGATGGGATTCGCCGGCAATCTGATCTGCGGCTTCTCACACGAATTCGAGGCCGGCATGACTCGGCCGGAGGCAGCGCAAATACTTGGTGACAACGGTCCCAGCGATCAAGCGAACTGGGAATTCGGTTCAATTGCCGCCGAGCGTGAAAGGCCGCTCCACCTACTCGCTCTGCTGTATGGCGATAGCGAAGACAGCGTGAGGAACTTCGCCCGCGCGTGCGAGCTCTATCCGATTGTCGCGGCGAATATTGGCCTCGAGCTTGTTTACCGGCAAGATGCCAGTCACGATCGCGATGATCTAACCGAGCCGTTCGGCTTTCGTGACGGAATTTCGCAGCCGTCGGTCGAAGGACTCGCAGGTAAGTCGTCGAAGCATCGCGACTTAATTAAGACTGGCGAATTCGTGCTGGGCTATAAGGACGGCAAGGGGCTGAAATCAACTATCGCTAGCATCGATAACTGGTATGATCCCGAGGGCTATCTCGCTGCGCATCCGGATTATCCGAACGATCGACGAGCGTTCGGGCTCAATGGTTCTTACCTGGTGTTTCGAAAGCTTTCGCAAAACGTGAACGGGTTTTGGGATTACATCGATCTTCAGTCCGGCAAACATCCGAAACGTCGTGAACTGCTCGCCGCGAGGTTTATCGGCCGATGGCGCAGCGGCGCGCCGCTGGTGCTGGCGCCGGAGAACCCCGGCGCGGAACCAGTGAACGATTTCCTATACACCCCGACCGACCCCGACGGGATCGCATGCCCAATCGGAGCGCACATTCGGCGCGCCAACCCGCGCGATTCGCTGCCAAACTGGCCGTCACAATCGATCGCTACGTCCAATCGCCATCGGATCATCCGGCGCGGGCGAAAATATCTGACACCTATCGACGGTGATGGCGAAGGCGGCAAGAAAGGAAATCAAGATCAGGGTCTCTGCTTCATAGCACTCAACGCCGACCTATTGCGGCAGTTCGAGTTCATCCAATATACCTGGCTCAACAATCCGCAATTCAACGGTCTTGATAACGACAAGGACCCAGTCATCGGCGACAACGATGGAACCTATCAGTTCACCGTCCAGGGCACGCCGCTCAACTGTCACGTCCACGGACTGCCACGATTTGTCACGATGAAGGGGGGAGGATACTTCTTCCTTCCCGGACTCAGGGCCTTAAGATTTCTCGCTAACTACGACCCGGTCGTCTCCGCGCACGCCGCGCCCGGTCCAACCGACGCGAGCGCGCGTCCGCAAGGCTGACTTATGCCCTTAGTGCAAGCATCCTTTACCAACGCTTCGACTTACAGACACAGGATTTGGCCGCACGAGTTCAAGGGAGCGCTGGTGTTCGCCTGGCTGCTTATCCTTCACGTTACTGCGGTGATAGGTCTGGTGATTTGCCCACTGCCCGGGTGGCGAGTGTTCATCGCGTCGTTGACGCTCTTGTTCCTCGGCGGATTGGGCGCGACGCTCGCTTATCATCGCGCGATCGCGCACCGATCGATGACGCTGAATCCCGTCGTTCAATCGATATTGATCTTCTTCGCGATGCTTACCGGAGTGACACCGCCGCGAGCCTGGATACCCAATCACCGTTATCACCATGCCAAGGCCGACTCGCCCGAAGATCCGTCGAGTCCGGCGTGGTACGGGTTATGGACTGCGCACATTGCATGGTACTGGCTGCCGTCGACGCCGGTGCCGGCAAAGTATAGTGCCGACCTCGGTGGATTCTCGCTAAGAGTATGGGATTGGCTGATGCTGCCGATATTACTGCTGGCGTTCTTTGGCGGCGCCTTTCTAGGTCTGCGCGAATTCTTCTGGCTGGGCGCGATACGCCTCGCATTTACGATTCATGCCAACAGCTTGGTTAATAGTGTTTGTCACACTGGGTTCGATACACCTGGGGAAGACTCTTCGCGCAACGTGTGGTGGGTGGGTTTCCCGATCCTGATGCTAGGCGAGAATTGGCATCGCAACCATCACAGCTCGCCGTCGTCCGCGCGGATTGGCCGAAGCTGGCGACAGCCGGATGTCGGCTATCTGCTGGTGCTAGTATTGGAAAAGATGGGTCTAGCCACCGGCGTCCGCCATCCGGTTTAACGAAGAAGTCCTACTTATCCCATTTGAGTGCGGGGCGGTTGTCCTACCGACGTCCCGATTGAAGCTGAACAGCGATAGCTAGAACAAAGCCGAGAGCACGTTTGTCGCGCGATTGGTTTTCCGACTGCGCGGGCGCTGCATTGCGGAATCTGGCAAGCGCGGGAGGAACAACTGTTACCGGCCCACTGGGTCGCACTGCGCCGGCCGTCGCGTAATCGAAACCCAAAACGATTGCCACCGCCAAAGAAATGAAATGCCGAAGAACCCGGCCTCGAACAGATGGCCGCATTGCACCGCCTCTAAATCGCGTACGTCAATTACAGCCGTAGTTATTTGCAGTCTTGTAACAGTCTTTGCCATTGGCGGTGTGAACCACGCCCTTACCATTTTTGGTCTTGGCTTTTCCTCCCGCACTCGTCTGCGTCGTAGCGACCCCATTCTGGTTCCTCTCCGACTTCCAGGCGCGACCAGTGTTGGCGTTATACCCCCCGGCCTCCGATCCATTGCTACACACGACCCGGCCACGATCGTTAGTGACGCAATTGGCGAACGCGCTCGAAGAAAACAGCACCAACGTCAATATTATCAATGGAATCCGCATTTCGCTTTCCTCCTAAGAAGTGTCAAGAAACTGGCCGGCCCGAAGCAATGCTCTCTGCATTCGGATCGGATTCAAGTGTGCAGGTGGATGGGGCTACGAACCTGACTCTAGGCGCTGTGATTCGCCCTGAGCAATCCGCGATCAGTTATCACGGTAACCGAAAGATTCGAAACGAGCGCTTGCGAGTGCGCCAAGGAGGATCAGTGAAGGTCTATTAGGACCGCCGAGGCGGACTAGTTCTTACGCACGTCCCGAAATGGGCCGGTGTCGAAGCGCGGCTCTTTGGGCAGGTCGAGCACGCGCTCGGCGATGATGTTGCGCTGGATCTCGTCGGTGCCACCGGCGATCGAGACCGCCGGCACCGAGACGAGAATTTCGGCGATGATCCCGTCGCGCGGACTTTCACGCCCGGTGAGCATTGCGTCCGTGCCTGTCATCAGCGTATGCACGCGCGAGCACGCTCGCGCTACGTGGCTGCCCGCGAGCTTTCCCAATGAGCCTTCGGGGCCTTGCGGTCGTCCTTGTTGCTGAGCGGCGCGCGCGCGACGCGCCGTCCAGTCGGCGGATTTGGCGAGGATCAGCAGCTTGGCAATCTCCTGGCGCACATAAGGATCTTTATTTGCGCCGGTCTCCTTGGCTCGCTCGATGATGAGGTCCACGCGGCCGGCGCGCTGCGGATACCACGTGTAGGGCTGATTCGCCTTTTCGGTTTCGGCGCGCTCTTCAAGATAGATTCGCCCCTTGGGCGACCCGCTTCGCGGCAATGCGCTCATCGCGTCGACGCCGCGGCGCTCGTGGGCGAGCGTCGTCATCGCCACCTTCCATCCGTCGCCGACGCGGCCGACCAGGTTCTCTTGCGGGACTTTCGCGTCGGTGAAGAACACCTGGTTGAAAGACGCGTGGCCATTCATCTGCTTGAGCGGCTGCACGTCGACGCCGGGCTGCTTGACGTCGATCACGAAATACGAGAGCCCTTCGTGCTTGGGCGCGTCCCAATCGGTGCGGGCTAGCAGCAGGCCGTGGTCGGCATGATGCGCGCTGGTGGTCCAAACCTTCTGCCCGTTGACGATCCAGAAGTCGCCCTTCAAATCGGCGCGGGTGGTGGCGCCGGCTAGGTCCGAGCCGCTGCCCGGCTCACTGAAGAACTGGCACCAGGTATCTTCGCCAGTGAGAATACGGCGCAGCAATTTCTTTTTCTGCAGATCCGATCCGTGCTCGAGCAGCGTGGCCGCCGCCAGTAATCGCACTCCGGACTTGGCCGCGCCTACCGCGCCAACGCTGGCAAACTCCTCTTCCACCGCGCGCACGAGCCCATGCGGCAAGTCGCGGCCGTACCATTCCTTCGGCCATTGCGGCATGCCCCATCCGGAATCGGCGAGCTTGCTGCGCCACTCGACCAGCGACATTTCCGGATCCCAGTTTGCCGCCAGCCACTCGCGCACTTCAGCCCGCACGTCGGCTTCGCTGACTTTGCTCATCGCTCAAACTCCCCAACGCTGCATCAAGAGTTCCCGGTGGTAACTTGGCAGACCGAGAAATACCTCCGAGCTTTTGGCGCGCTTGAACCACAGATGCGTGTCGTTGTCCCAGGTGAAGCCGATGCCGCCGTGAATCTGGATACATTCGATGGCCGTACGCAGGTACGTTTCCGACGCGGAAGCTTTCGCCAGGCTGGCAAGTGCGGGCCATTCGGGGTCGTTCACCGCGGCGGCCTGGGCCGCGTAGTAGGCCGCAGACTTCGCCAGCTCGACTTCCAGCAGCATATCGGCGAGCTTGTGCTTGATAGCCTGGAACGATCCTATCGCTCGTCCGAACTGCACCCGCAGCTTCGCGTAATCCACCGCCGATTCGAGCAGCATCTGGGCGCCGCCTACCATCTCATTGGCGAGCGCTATCGCCGCCTGATCGAGAGTGCGAAGGATTGCATTCGC
>Ga0209655_10000480_pt1 | contig 15053 bp, 9 predicted proteins | sample BogFormECP03_OM2_FD_188236 | JGI IMG/M metagenome (GOLD analysis project Ga0209655, IMG submission 188236) | Bog forest soil microbial communities from Calvert Island, British Columbia, Canada - ECP03_OM2 (SPAdes) (version 2) | ecosystem: Environmental > Aquatic > Freshwater > Wetlands > Bog ...
TGACGCCGGGAACGGTTTCCGCGGCGCTGAACAATTCGGCGGCGGCGCGTTCCATTTCTGATGCCACCAAACAGCGCATCTTTCAAGCGGCCAAGGAACTCAACTACCATCCTAATTTTTTTGCGCGCTCCCTGCGTTTGCAGCGCACGTTCACCATCGGCGTAATCGCCGAGGAGATTGGCGACGCGTATGGCGCGATGGTCATCAGCGGCGTGGAAGAATACCTGCGCAAGCACAATTATTTTTTCCTGACAGTGATCCACCGGCACGATCCACAACTGCTGCAGGCTTATTCGCGACTTCTTCTGGAGCGTGGCGTCGAAGGCTTTATCACCACGGACACTTCCATCAAAGAAAAGCCGCCGATACCCACGGCCGCGGTGGCGGGACACGAACGCGTGGAAGGCGTCACCAACATTACGCTGGACCACAAACTTGCCGCGCGCCTGGCGCTTCGGCACCTTGTGGAGCTTGGTCACGAAGAGATTGCCTTCCTCAAAGGCCATCCATCCAGTTCGGACTCCGCGGTGCGGTGGAGTTCTATTTGCGAGGTGGCCGCAGAACTGGGCGTCCGCATTCGTCCCGAGCTCACGGTGCAGATCGACAGCACGGTTTCCACGCCGGAGCTAGGTTATCCCTTCGCGAAACAGTTGCTCGCGCGCCGGCAGCCGTTCAGCGCGCTGTTCGCGTACAACGATGTGTCGGCTATCGGCACCACTTGGGCGTTCCGCGAAGCGGGGCTGCGCATACCGGAAGACATTTCCGTGGTGGGCTTCGACGACATTCCCGGCGCGGCGTACGCCAACCCCGGGCTAACCACGGTGCGGCAGCCGCTGCAACGCATGGGAAAGATCGCGGCGCAATGCGTGATCGATCAAATCGAACGCGTCGCGGAGTACGTTCCGGAAATCGCCATCGAGCCGGAACTTATCGTGCGCGCCTCCAGCGGTCCGGCGCCTTCGCTCTTTGGCGCCGGCAGACTCGCGGAACTGCATCGCATGCAACAGGATTAGTGAGCATCTCGCGTCTTTCTCCTGAATTGATTTCCTAGATTTTTTCTTCCACACTGAGGCGTGTCCGCGGCCCGCAACAAAGTTCACGCAAGACTTGGACTGCGGCTCTTTTTTTCAGGGGCGTGGATTTTATTTTTGTGGCTCGCCGCCCCGCGACCTTGCAGCGCACAGCTTGCCACTGCCGACCACGTCGCCGAGGCGGGTTTCTGGGCTACGCAATCCCACTACCCGCGCAACGCGTACAGTGGTGAAGCGGTTTGCGCGTCCTGCCACGCAGGGATTGCCTCCACGCAAAAATTTACACCCATGGCCAATGCGGCCATGCCGGTTGCCGCATCGGGAATTCTGAACGCTCACAGGAACGCGCAATTCGCCTTCGGGGGGTACCACTATCAATTTCAGACTAGCGACCACCAAACCGCCTACAGCATCACCGACGGCGAACAAACGCTGAAGTATCCGCTGGTGTGGGCCTTTGGCGTCGGACGGATCGGCCAATCCTATCTGTTCAAAAAAGAAGACGGCAATTTCTATGAAGCGCGCGTTACCTATTTCGAACCGCTGAAAACGCTGGGATTCACTCCGGGCCGCGCACTGGCGGTGGCGAAGGATATCGAAGAAGCGATGTATCGCAAGGTGAGCGCCGCGGAAGTGGCCAGATGCTTTGAGTGTCACACCACTGGCTCGGCGTTCGCGGGGCGCTTCGACGAAAAAACGCTTACGCCAGGCATCCGTTGTGAAGCGTGCCATGGCCCCGGCGCAAAACACGTCTCCGCGCAACAGACTGCGAAGCTCACCGGCGTTGCGGACTCCGCAGATGCCACGATTTTTAATCCAACGCAACTGCCGCCCGCGGACTCGGTGGATTTCTGCGGGGCGTGCCACGGCGCGTACTGGGATGTGAAACTCTCTGGAATCACCGGACGGTCCACCGCGCGCACGCAGCCTTTTCGCTTGGAAGAGAGCAAATGCTGGGGACAGGGCGATGCGCGGCTTGCCTGCATGGCCTGCCACGATCCGCACAAGCAGCTCGAGACGGACACGGCCACTTACGATGGGGCCTGCCTGAAGTGCCATGTAAATACTCTTGGTGCGAAAAAAACCGCCGAGCATCCTGGCGCGGCGTGCCCGGTCCGCAGAGAGAATTGCGCGTCGTGCCACATGGCCAAAGTGTACGTACCGGAGATGCACGCGGATTTTACCGATCATCGCATCCGCATTGTGCATGCCGGAGAAGTTTATCCGGAATGATTTTTGTGGCGAAGGAACGGGAAGTAAATCGTGTGGAACTAATTTGGTTAGTTTAGGCGAGGTCGTTGCAGAGCGCGGCGCCGCCGGCGATGCCTGAATCGGCGCCATAGTGCGCGGGGCGCAGCGGTATTTCCCGGCTGCGCGAATTGACGCAGTGAAAGGCGATGCGGTCTTCGAGTACGCCAAAAAATGGATGGAGCATCGCGGCAACTCCGCCGCCGATGATCATGACGTCGGGCTCGAGAAAGTCGACGACGTTAGCGAGCCAAAACGCCAGCAGTTCGATCGTTTCAAGCAATACTTCCTTTGCCAGCGCGTCCCCGGCTGCGTTGGCCTTCCCGACCATTTCGCTGGTAACCGCCGTGGGATCGTTGGGCGCAAGTTCACGAAGTGTGGAGGCTCGCCCTGGCTCGGCGGCAAGCTTAGATTGCGCGCGCCGTGCAATCGCCGGGCCCGCAGCGAGGATTTCGATGCAGCCGCGCTTGCCGCATCCGCACACCGGCCCGCGATAGTCGATGCTGACGTGACCGCCCTCCACCGCGGCTCCGGTGCGGCCGTGATAGATGCGGCCATCAAAGATAATTCCCGAGCCGATGCCGGTGCCAATGCATGCGTAGAAAACTGTTTCAAAGCCGCGTCCCGCGCCCCACAGGAATTCCGCGAGTGCGGCGGCGTTGCCGTCGTTGTCGACTTTTACCGGGACGCCGTAGCGCTGCGAAACTTCCGCGCCCAAAGGAAAATTGCGCCAGCATTTTAAGTTTGGGGGATTTACCACCACGCCGGTGAAGGGATCGAGTGGTCCGGGAGCGCAGATGCCGATGGCACGAACGGTCTCGCGCACACGAGGATTCTCGGCGAAGAGCGCGTCAATCGCGCTGGTAACGGAATTAAGCCCCGACGCGGCGTCGCCGGACGCGCTCATGGGCCGCCGCTGAGTGGCAATGATTTGCCCTTGCGCGTTCACAAGGCCAACGGCGACTTTCGTGCCGCCGACGTCGACGCCCACCAACATAGTCTTCGTGGTCTCAGAAATGGCCATTTTTTTCGGAGCGCGCCGCGAGGTGGGCGTTCAACTCGTCGCCGGCAATACCGGACGGGAACCTCGGAACGCGTAGTAAGCAATATAAAGGTAGCAGAGCACCGGCAAGATAAATGCGTGGTGGATTCCGAATTGATCCGCCAACGCTCCCTGGGCCACCGGCAAGATCGCGCCGCCCACGATGGCCATCACTAAGACGCCGGAGCCTTCTCCGGTGAGCGGTCCCAACTCCGCAATGCCCAGCGTGAAGATGCTGGGGAACATGATGGAGTTAAAAAATCCCACCAACAGAATGCTCCACATCGCGACTTGGCCAAAGGTAAGCATCGAAATGCAAACGAGCAGGCTGGCGATCAGCGCAGCGATGCCCAGAACACCGCCGGTGCGGAACTTCTGCAACACCGCGGAACCAATGAACCGGCCAACCATCGCACCGCCCCAATAGTAGGCGACGTACTTGGAGGCCATGAGTTCCGTCAAATTTCCGATATTGGCCTGCGTGAGATAGTTGATCAGAAAGCTGCCGATGGAAACTTCCGCGCCGACGTACACAAAAATACCCACGACGCCAAGCACCAGGTGCCGGTATTTCCACAGACTTGCTTTTGACGCCGATTCGCCAAGGCGCGCGCCGGGCATTGCTGGAAGTTTGAACATGCCGATGATTACCGCGAAAAGAATAAGCGCGGCGCCGATCACCAAGTAGGGCAACTTCACAGAGGACGCTTCTTGCACGCGATACGCCTGCAAGGCTTGCGCGGACATCTGGCTGTCTGCCGGAATGTCTTGCGCGCGGGCGTGCAAAATCAGGAGTCCACCGATGTACGGACCAATGGCGGTGCCAAGCGAATTAAAAGCTTGCGTGAGGTTCAAACGGCTGGAGGCGGTTTCGGGTTTTCCAAGCACCGCAACATACGGATTGGCAGCCACCTGCAGCGCGGTGATTCCCGCCGCGAGCACCATCAGCGCGCCCAGGAATAGTGGATAGGACGGGGCGCTGGCAGCGGGAATGAAAAGGAATGCTCCGATGCCCATGGTCACCAGGCCGGTCACCATGGTTCGTTTGTAGCCGATGGCATCGATGAGCTTGGCCGCGGGCAAGGAGAAAACAAAATAGGCCGAGAAAAATGAGAATTGAATCAGCATGACCTTGGTGTAGCTAAGGTCAAAAATATTTTTTAGGTGTGGCACCAGGATGTCGTTCAGGACAGTGACGAAACCCCAAAAGAAAAACAGCGTGGTGACCATGGACAGCGCGCCGGCATAGTCGCTGCCATCAGGCGGGCTCGATGCGGTTCTCGTGTTTGTAGCAGGAACAGTGGGCATTCGTCGTTGCACTCACTCTTCGCGAAATTCAATTGCAACCGGGTGTGGCCGGCGCGCCGCAGTGTAGTGTGAGGCGTTTCGAGCCACAGTCAATAGTCAAAGTGCGGTGGGCCGCCAAAGCGCCATGGCAGCGGCCCGGGAGATGATGCCACAGAGCTTGGTTCTACAATAACGATTTTGTATTTGCCTGTGATGCGTTTGGAGAAAATGCGCAAGATCGAACTTGTTGGTGCCTTCGTCGGCTACAGGTGCTTACAGGAAATGGTCCAGGATGAGGCGGGCGAGCCGGCGGGTGTTGTGACGGATGACGGTTTGTTCTTCGAGGAGGTTGGCTTGGATAATGTGGAAACCTTGCTTTTGCAAATCGGCCGAGTCAATAGAAACGGGGTCGGCGCCTTGCATGCGGTAGCGGCGCGCTACTGGGGCAGAGATCGGCTGATTGTTGGCAACGACGTAGTCGATTACGCGCTGGGAATTTCTGCGAAGGGTGTGCCGCTGGATGGCGCGGAGATGATCGGCCAGGGCGTAGCCGGAAGTCTCGCCGGGCTGGGTCATCAGATTAGCGATGTACACGCGCGGAGCTTTGGAATGGATGATGGCGCTGGCGATTTCGGGAATTAGAAGGTTGGGGAGAATGCTGGTGTATAGGGAGCCCGGACCCATCAGGATGAGGTCGGCGGTGCGAATGGCTTCGACGGCCAGCGGCAAGGGGCGAACGTTGGGCGAGGAGAGAGCGATTTTTTCTATGGGGGAGGTGCTGGCCGTGATTTTCGTTTCGCCGTGAACGGTTTTTCCGTTTTTTAGCGTGGCTACGAGGTGAACGTTTTCGAGCGTTGAGGGAAAGATGCGGCCCCGGATGGCCAGGACTTTGCTGCTGACACGCACGGCTTCGGCAAAATCTCCGGTGATGTGCGTGAGCGCCGCGAGGAACAGATTGCCGAAATTGTGGCCGACGAGGCCGTGGCCGGCCTTGAAGCGGTATTGAAAGAGACGGCCGAGCAAGGCTTCGTCTTTGGAGAGAGCCACCATGCAATTGCGGATATCGCCGGGAGGAAGTATGCGGTTTTCGCGGCGCAGGCGGCCGGAGGAGCCGCCGTCGTCGGTGACGGTGACGATGGCGACGAGGTCGGAGATGGGGCGCTCAGGGGTGGGGTGATCGTCGCTGCGGCGGACGCAGTGTTCTTTGAGGCCGCGGAGCAGGGTGGAGAGGCCGGTGCCGCCGCCGAGTGCTACAACGCGGAAGCCGCGACGGAGGATTTTTGGTGTCGATGATTTTTTTGGCATGAAGCTTCACTGCATCAATACGAATCGCGCAGCAACTTCGTACAAACAACGGTGGATTGAACCGGGCCAGCAAAGTGTACCGGAAAGCGCGCGGGAAAGTGAATTTACGCAACACAGTATCAGGCCTTTTGCAACCGCGTCCGCAGAACCCTGATAACGCAATGCGACTGGCGTTATTTGACTCGTCCGCGGTGAGCATCTAAGATGAGCGACCCATGGCAGATTCTGCACCTTCTCTAGTTGGACAGACTTTCGCGCACTACCACATCCTCAAAAAGGTCGGCTCAGGCGGCATGGGCGTGGTGTATGAGGCAGAAGATGCGCAGCTCGGCCGGCGGGTGGCGCTGAAGTTTCTGCCGCCGGAAACGGCGCAGGACAGCCAGGCGCTGGAGCGCTTTCAGCGCGAGGCGCGCGCGGCTTCGTCGCTAAATCATCCGAACATTTGCACGATTCACGCCATCGAGCAACACGAGCGGCGGCACTTTATCGTGATGGAACTGCTTGCGGGGACGACGCTGGCAGAGAGCATGACGGGCAGGCCGGTGGAAATGGAAAAGCTCCTGCCGCTGGCCATTCAAATGTCGGACGCTCTGGAGTCGGCACACGCCAAGGGCATCGTGCATCGCGATATCAAGCCCGCCAACCTGTTTCTTACGGAACGCGGGGAGTTGAAGATTTTGGATTTTGGACTGGCCAAAATGCGCCAGGGCGAAGTAGCTGCGGGCGCTTCACCGGAGCTAGCAGAGACCGCGGCGAACGAACTGACCACGCCGGGAGCAGCGGTGGGGACCATTTCTTATATGTCGCCGGAGCAAGCGCGCGGGCAACTGGTGGATGCCCGCACGGATATTTTTTCAGCCGGGACGGTTTTGTATCAGATGGCTACCGGGGCGCTGCCCTTTGCGGGGGACACCTCGGCGGTGATTTTCGACGCGATCCTGAACCGCGAACCGCAGCCGGCCGTGGAGCTGAATCCTGCTTTGCCGACGGATTTTACGCGCATCCTGGACAAGACGCTAGAAAAGGACCGTAGCTTGCGGTGTCAAACCGCTACGGAGTTGAAAACCGACCTAAGCCGCTTGAAGCGCGATCTGGAATCGAGTAAACGCCGCACCAAGGAAAAATCCGATTCGGATTCCGGCGCCGCCAAGCCCAGCGGGAAATCCGTGGCCGTGCTGTACTTCGAAAATTTGAGCGGCGCGAAGGAAGACGAGTATTTGCGCGACGGCATCACCGAGGACGTGATCACCGAGCTATCCAAGATCCGCGGGCTGAACACGTTTTCGCGGCCGACCATTCTTGCTTTCCGGGACAAGCCGGTGACCCCAGCGCAGATTGGCCAGCAACTGGGGGCGGCCTATGTGCTTACCGGCACGCTGCGGCGTTCGGGAGCGCGGCTGCGCATCAACGTGCAATTGGTGGATACGCATACGGATTTCCCACTGTGGTCGGAGCGCTTCGACCGGGAGATGAAGGACGTTTTCGAAGTGCAGGACGAGATGGCCCGCAAGATCGCCGAGGCTTTGCGTATTACGCTTTCCCCGCAGGAGCTGGAGGCGCTGGCCGTCAAGCCCACGGAAAATCTTCAAGCTTACGACTTGTATCTGCGCGGCAAGCGCTATGCGCGGCGGCAGACGCGGCAGGACCTGGAGTTCGCCTTACAGATGTTCGAGAACGCCGTGGCGCTGGATGCCAGCTTCGCGCTGGCTTATGCCGCCTGCGCCAACGCCTGCGCCATGTTCTATTGCAACTACAGCCGCGAACAGGTTTGGGTGGAGCGCGCGCGCGAAGCTTCCGGACGTGCCGTGGCTCTGCGCTGGGATTTGGCCGAGGTGCAAGTGAGCCAGGCGTGGGTGCTGTACGCGGCGGAACTACACGACGAAGCCATCCGCATGGTCAAGAAAGCCATCGAACGCAAGCGCGATTGCGAAGGTGCGTATTACCTGCTGTGCCGCTCGTTGTTTGCCGCCGGACGCTATCAGGAAGTTGGCGACGTGGCGGAAACGGCCATTGAAGCCAGCGGCGAAGACTATAACGCGTATGTGCCGATCATTAATTCGCTGGGCGCCATGGGCAAGGAAGAGGCCAAGCGCAACATGGCGCATCGCCGGATGGCGGCTCTGGAGAACCATTTGAAACAGGTCCCGGAAGATGCGCGGGCGCGCGTGCTGGTGGCGGGAGACTACGCGGACTTGGGACGCACGGAAGATGCCTTGCAACAGCTGAACATGGCGCTCACGTTGCGCGCCAACGAACCCTCGATTCTGTACAACGCCGCCTGCACGTACTGCGGATTGAACCGGAGGGCCGAAGCCCTGGATGCCCTGCGCAAAGCTTGGGAGACGGGGTTCCGTGACGCCGTATGGGCACGCCGCGATCCGGACCTCGCCGTCCTGCACGGCGACCCGGAGTTTGACCGGCTGTATCCGGATGCGCAGCGCTCGCCGACATCGGGCACTCCCCGGTAGACCTGCTGGAGCGTTCCGCTCAATCGTGGCGGGTCCACTCGCTCTGTAGCTGCGGCGGGTGCAACAGGGTTTGCATCACCACGCAGTACTGTTCCGTTTTTTCTCGCAAGGCGCTCAGTTGTTCGGGTGTGGCTTGGGGAGCGACCACATCGAATTGGAGATGGATGTTTGCGAAACCGACGGGCACGTCTTTTGCGATGCCCAGAGTGCCGCGAAGGTCCAGGGTTCCCTCGACGCTGACCGCGATTCGTTCGGTGGCTATGCCCATGGCGGCAGCGACCATCTGACAGGTGATCTGCGCGCACGCCGCGAGGGCGCCCAGCAGGAGATCGCCGGAACACGCGCCAGCACCCGCGCCTCCGACGCCTTTGTGGGCTTCCGCCTGGTAGATGGCGCGCCCGAGATCAACCGAACAGGAAATTGGAGCATCGGTCTGGCTGCCGCTTGCGCGGAGGATGATTTGTGAAGCGGTTGGATCGTTGCGGTATTGCTCTTTCAGCGGTTTCTGCAGCGATCTCAGATCCATGGCGTCTCCACTCTTTTTGATCGGTAGTTTTTCTTGACGACTCGCCCGCGCGTTGGCCTGCCGCGCTGGACTTCCTTGTGGCGGTGCAAAACGCATGCTAGCATGCGCGCATGCCGAAGTTCGTTATTGAGCGCGAAATACCCGGAGCCGGAAGTCTGACCGACGCGCAATTGCGGGAGATTTCGCAAAAGTCGGTGAGCGTGTTGAAGGAATTGGGTCCGGAGATTCAGTGGCTGCACAGCTATGTGACCGGCGACAAAGTCTACTGCGTGTATCTCGCCAAAGATGAATCGATCATCCACGAACACGCCAGGCGCGTTGGCGTTCCTGCCAATCGCGTCTCGGCCGTGCGCCGACTCATCGATCCTTCAACCGCGGAGTAGCGCTAATCCTGCCGGACGGTTCCCTCGGGCAACAAGACCTCCGCAATCGCTTTTTCAGCCGGCAAAGCCCAACCCTCCAGCCAGGCGGTCGCTCCGGCAGTGTTGCTGACGGCTTGTCGTGCTGGTTCCAGACTCACTTCCAATTTCGTTTGTTCCGCAGGCGTGAGTGGAGCGCCGATATTTTGGCGCAGCGCGGCGGCGGCGCCAGCGAGCCGGAGAGCACGCGAGGCCTGGGATTCCGCGGCAGCGGAACACGCGAAACACTCCAGTAGCCGGGCGATGCCGCGTTTATGTTGCAGTTCTTGAAAAATTGTTATGCTCTCGCGATAGAGCGCATGCGCCGTCGGGCGGTCTCGCTGTTCTCTCGCCAAGCTACCCAGATCAGCTAGTGTGCCGGCGATGCCCCAGCGATCATTCAGTTCGCGAAAGATTACCAAGGCCTGCTGATACAAGACCCGCGCCACTTCGGAGTCGCCCTGATCGCGAGAGACGTCGCCCTGATAGTTGAGGGACCAGGCGACGCCGGTGCGATCCCCGAGTCCGCAGAAGATGGTAAAACACTCGACGTATAGGGCGCGGGCGCGTTCATGGTCGCGTCGTAATTTCAGAACATTTGCGAGATTGCTGAGCGCGCGGGCGATGGCCGCCTGGTCGCCGGATTCCCTCCAAAGCGCCAGGCTTTCTTCGAACAAGGTGTGGGCCAGCGCGAGATCGCCGTGATCGCGGGCAAAGACGGCTAGCGCGTTCAGAGAGACGGCCACACCGGTTTTGTCGCCCACTTGGCGCGCGATATTTTCACTTTCCCTGATATGCCGATCCGCCGAGGCGTAGTCCCCTTGTTCGCCAGCGAGAACCCCGGCGGCAAAAAGAGCGCGAGCGCGAGCCTTCGTAGGGCCTGCGGCTCCCGGGAGTTTGAGCAGCCTTCCCAATCTTTCCCGGCCTTCGGCGAGAAACTCGCGAATCTCCCAAAAGCGAAAGAGAGCGGTGCCTAGGCGCAATCCCCACTCGGCGTCTCCGGTTTCGGTCAGCCAGTCCAGGGCCGCGCGAAAGTTGTCGTGCTCAAGTCCGAAACGCTCCAGCCATTTCGTGCTGCCCTGTTCGGCCGTTTCTTCTTCCGAAAGCACCAGGCAGTAGGCGGCGTGGGAGCGTTTGGTCAAGGACTGCTCTTCGCTGGCGTGCAGTTTTTCCAGAGCGTACTCACGAATCGTTTCCAGCATCACGAAGCGCGATTCCCCATTGGCGTGATCGACTTGTTGCACGAGGCTTCTATCCACCATGGCGGCCATGCCGTCGAGCAAGTCCAAATCGAGATCACCTTTGGTGTCGCAGACAGCTTCAACGCCTTCGAGATCGCATCCTCCGACGAACACGGACAATCTTCGAAAGAGTTTCTGCTCGGCGGCGTTCAAGAGATCGTGACTCCAATCCATGGCCGCGCGAAGGGTTTGCTGCCTACGCGGGAGGTCGCGCGCTCCGCCGGTGAGGAGCTGTAAGCGGCTCGCCAAGCGCGTCAGCATGGAGGAAGGCGAGAGAACCTTAATACGCGCGGCCGCAAGTTCGATGGCGAGTGGCAGGCCATCTAAGCGAGCGCAAATTTCACTGATGACCGTGGCGTTTTCACGGTTCAGTTCGAAATCCGGCTTGGCGGCGACGGCGCGTTGCACGAATAGCGCAACGGCCGGGCTCTGCGACAGAGTCTCAAGAGAAGGCGCGGAGCGCGCATCTGGCAGAGCCAGCGGCGGCACTGGGAATTCGTGTTCTCCGTATACGTGCAGCGCGGACCGGCTCGTTACCAAAATCTTTAGATGGGGAGCCATGGCCAGCAGCTCCGCGACGATCGGCGCGGCCTGAATCAGGTGCTCGAAATTGTCGAGCACGAACAGCGTTGGCGCGTGCAAAGAATCCTGAAGATTTCTTCTGAGTATCTCGAGCGAGGTCTGACCTCGCGTCTCGCGGATACCTAAGGTCTGAACGATTACGGAGGCGATCAGGTCTGGATCACTTAACGGAGAGAGCGGAACAAAGTGCACCCCACCGGAAAACCTCGCGCTAAGCGCGTTAGCCGCTTCCACGGCGAGGCGCGTTTTTCCGATGCCGCCAGGGCCAGTGATCGTAAGCAAACGCACATCCTGACGCATCAGGAGGTCTTGCGCGGCACCCAACTCTTTTTCTCGGCCCACAAATCCCGTGCGCGAGACCGGGAGGTTGCTCGAACGGGTCTCGCCCTGCCCAACGGGTTTCTCAGAGAAACAGTCGCGGATGGCGGCGAGTTCCCTGCTGAGTTCGCGGGTAGAGGCGTAGCGCTTATCGGGCTGCTTCGCCAGACACCTTTCGATCGCCCAACACAACGGAGCGGGGGCATCGGGGTTTCGCGCGGCGATCGGCGCCGCTTGCGCGCGCAGAATGGCCACCAGGGTCTCTGCTGCCGTGGCGCGGTGAAAAGGGCGTTCCCCGGTGACCATTTCGTAGAGCACCAAACCGAAGGAGAACTGGTCCGACCGGAAATCCAGTGGCAATCCTTCGGCCTGCTCTGGCGACATGTATCCCACTGTTCCTAGCAAGATCCCTGGTCCAGTCAATGAGGCGGAGGTGTTGCTCAAATCCGCGGACCCGCCGCCGGACGAGACGTGCTTCGCAAGACCAAAGTCCAGGATTTTCACGAAGCCGTCGTGGGAGACCATGATGTTCTCGGGCTTTAAGTCGCGGTGCGTGATGCGCGCTTCATGGGCCTTGGTCAGACCTTCGGCAATCTGTGCGGCGATTTCAATGGTCTTGCGCAGCGGTGGCTGGCCGGAAACCAGCAACTCGCGCAGCGTCTGACCCTCTACTAATTCCATTGCGATATAGGGAGTGGCACCCTCCTGGCTTAACTCATAAATGGTCACGATGTTGGGGTGGTTAAGGGCGGAGGCGGAGCGCGCTTCGTCCGCGAAACGGTGCAAGCGGTTACTGTTGGTGGAGAATTCGGTGGGAAGAAGTTTGATGGCCACGGTGCGCTCGAGCCGGGTGTCTCGCGCGCGATAGACTTCGCCCATACCGCCGGCGCCCAGCGGGGCTAGAATTTCAAATGGACCGAGCTTGTCTCCGGAGGCGAGGGGCATGATGATTTGTGGGGATTATACGCTTTGAAGCGGTATTGCCCTATCGGGCGTTCTGCTTACGTCGGGACGCGGCTGGGTAAGGTCAGCGCGACGTTTGGGAGTGTTTGAAAACGAGGCGAGAAAAGGAAAGATGAACGCCCCGAAGGACGTCGCTAGCAAGACGCGCTGCAAAAGGGAAAAGCGCACAGGCAGGAGTGCCTGTGCTACTAGAGGCTAGCCGGAGTAGCCTTCTTTTTCCGGGTAGAGGAGTTCGGTGAAGCGTGGGTCTTCCTGAAGGAAGGCGAAGTCTTCGTCGTTGCGGGCGTGGAAGCGGTTTTCGGATTTCAGTTCGATGGCAACTTTTAGATTGGCCATGGCGGAATCGGCTTCGCCGGTGAGGCAATCGAGGGCGGCCATGGCGTAGTGGATGTGGTCGGCTTTGGGGGCGGCTTTGCGGGCTTTTACGAGGCTTTCGCGGGCGTCGTCCCAGCGGCCGATGTTCATCATGGCTACGCCGCGCTGATAATGTTCTTCGGCGGTGCGGGGGTTCTGCTCGGCGGAAGGCTTCATGCGCTGCTCGGCGATTTTGATATGCATACGCGCGCGATCGATCAATTCTTTGCTGGGGCCTTCGAGAACTTTTTCGAGTTCCTGCTTGGCTTTGGCGAATTTCTGCTGGTGGAACAGCTGTAAAGCTTCGTCATAAAGCTTAAGTTGCGCCTGGACGCGCGGGTCAACAAGCTCGACGCCACCGCGCTGCGGAGGATGGGGCGGCGGTAAGACCTTTTTTTTCATTGGCTTAGACTCAATGCGAGAGGAGTTCTTGGAGCGCTCGGAGGAGCCCCGAGAGGGTTTATGCGCTTTAGCCATGAGGCGGATGCTAGCAGAGCAGATAACGCGCGTCAACGCAGGGGCTTAGGGCCTTCTGCTTTTGGGCGCGATTGGCGTCCAAAGCGAGGCCAGAAAACCAGCTGAAATCGGCAACCTTCGCGAGCAGCCTTTGCCCGGACAGTGTGCTAGTCTACGGATTATTATGGTGTTTGCAGCATTGGGGCTGTAGCTCAGCTGGATAGAGCGGAGGTTTCCTAAACCTTAGGCCGGCGGTTCGAACCCGCCCAGCCCCACCATTGATTCTTTTCGCGTGTTTGTGCTCTGTACCGAGGCGCCAAGAAATCTATGGGCGCCACAGATAATATTGCGTGTTGCCGATGCGGTGCCACCCTGGCGTGGACTTCGCGACAGCGGGGTTTTTGGTGAGGACGGCTTGCGCGCCGGCGTTTGTGAATTTTTGCAGGATGGATTGTTTTCTTGCGGGATCGGCCGCTACAAACTGTTCCTGATCTTTAGTAGGAATTTCCGCGATGATGCGGTCGCCGGCGAGGTGCGCCCAGTAGGCATCGAGTCCAGAGCCGATGGTGGCGAGCGGAGTGCCGGAAGGCACGCCCATTGCTGGCAAGGCGCTGGCTATTTGCCATTGTTCGTCGGGCGCATTGCGGATAATGGTGCGCGTATCGCGGAGTATCGGCCAGGCGATGGCCACGGCGGGCGCTACGAGGGCTGCCAGCCTGAGGCAGCGGAGGAATCTGGAGTTGGTGACGCGGGGAATTTCTATTCTGTATATGAGCCAGAGCAGGAGCATCAGGGCGAACGGGCTGACGTAGCGAAATTCGACCAGGACCAACGCATAGAGACCTAACGCGGCAATCGAAGGAAAGAAAGCGAGCCACATGGCTGGCGAAATAGATTGCCAGCGAGCGCCGCGGCGAAGTGCCAAGAACAGCGCCAGGCCAACGATGTACAACACACCTGTTTTCGAAAACATTTTGAAGTAGGCGTTCAGGGCGCGGAATAGGACCCAGAGTTGTCCGCGAAGGGCGAAGTGCGGGCGGATGCCATCGTACCAATAGGAGGCGTCATACCACGGGGGGTAGCTGCCAGGGATAGGCTGCGCGAATTCGTACATGGGCGGATCGGCGAGAATCTGACGCGTGGGATGTTTAGGCGTGCCGGTGCCGGGGGGTTGTCCTTGCCAGTGCGTGGTGAGGGTGGCGCCGTTGACGTACTCCGCGTAAGCGATTTTGCCGCTATCGCCAAAGGTCCAGCGGCCTTTGGCGATAGAGATTGCCGCGATCCACGGGGCGGCGATGGCAAGAAAGACGAGCAGCGCAAGGACGGTGCCGCTGATGGCGCGCATGGCAGCTTCTTTGCGCCACGCGAGAATGAATGCGCATATCAGGAAAACAAATGCCAGCGGAAACATGGCGGCTTTGGCCAAGTACGCCAAGCCAAGAATAATTCCGAAGAAAATCCAGGTTCGCCACGCGGCGCTATTGCGCAGCATGCGCAACAGTAAGGCGGTGGCCAAATAGACGAGAACCGCGACGCACATGTCAGGATTCACGAAGCTCGGGCTGAGCCAAAACTGTGCCGTCCAAAGAAACAGCAGAGTAGCGAGGGCATCAGTCCAGCGGGGATCGAAGGATGCGACCTCATGCTCGGAGCGGGCTGGCAATTCACGAGCCAGGTGTAATTCCCTGAGAAAAACGGTGAAGCAGACAAAACTCGCCAGATAAATGAAGAGATTCAGCACATGAACCACTGTGAATTCCCAAACGATGGATGGGTGAAGCACTCGAAGGATGAGGCTAATCAAAAAGGGATAGAGCGGGCTCCAATAGGCGTT
>Ga0209655_10000483_pt1 | contig 15026 bp, 14 predicted proteins | sample BogFormECP03_OM2_FD_188236 | JGI IMG/M metagenome (GOLD analysis project Ga0209655, IMG submission 188236) | Bog forest soil microbial communities from Calvert Island, British Columbia, Canada - ECP03_OM2 (SPAdes) (version 2) | ecosystem: Environmental > Aquatic > Freshwater > Wetlands > Bog ...
TGACATCGACACGCATAAGTTGGCGACCTGGAACGCCTTCGCGAGCGAGCACCCGAACGTCGCGAAGCAGCTCGCTTACAAGCCCGCGCTGATCAATGACGACGCTTACGCGAAGAAGCATCCTGCACTCGGCGAGTTCTTTTCTCAGCATCCCGAGATTCGCGAGGCGATGGCCAAGAATCCCGGCAACTACAACGCGATCCCGCCGCGTCCCGGCGAATAGCCGCGCTCGATCCGACATTTGAATTGTTAGCGTGAGCCTGAGGCTTCGAGCTTCAGGCTCACCTTAGTTCGGCGGCCCTCCGCGTCACTCTTCGTTTCTTTCTCGGATTGCGCGACGAGCGAAGCCCTTGGCGCGACGCCTCTTAACTTTGGTCGCTTCTGTCTGCCGCGTCTCGGCGAAATCGATCATCGCCTGCTGGCACGCTGGCGCTGCATCGGCAACGGCGCTCTTGATGTAGGTGCCATCAGACTGCATTTCCCACTGGCATCGATTCGGCCGCAGCTGGATGTCGAGCACCGTGCGCAATTCCTTGCGTAGCTGCGGATCCTCGACCGGCGTGACGACTTCGACGCGACTTTCCAGGTTGCGCTTCATGCAATCGGCAGAGCCGATGAAATATTCTTCAGCGCCGCCGTTGCGGAAGTAGTAGATGCGCCCATGTTCGAGGAATCTGCCGACGATGCTCACGACGCGCACAGTTTCCGACAGCCCCTGGATTCCCGGCCGCAGCCTGCACGTGTCGCGCACTATCAGCTCGACCTTCACTCCCGCCTGCGACGCCCGATACAGCGCGCGCGTGATATCTACGTCCTCGAGTGCATTCATCTTGAACTGGATCAATCCGGGCGAAGCAGCCGAGCTGGCTTTGATTTCGCGCTCGATTCGCGTCAGCAGCGCGCGCTTCAACACGGTCGGCGCGGGCAGAATTTTACGATAGGGACGATTCGGCATGTAGCCGGTCGTCAGGTAGTTGAACAACTCGGTCAGGTCTTCGCCGATCACGCCGTCGCAAGTCAGCAGTCCGAAGTCGGCATAGAATCTCGCCGTTACGGGATGGTAGTTGCCGGTGCCGATGTGCGCGTAGCGGCGCAGCCCGTTGTAGTCCTGCCGAATGACGAGGATCACCTTGCTGTGAGTCTTAAGCCCGACGACGCCGTAGGTTACGTGAATTCCGAATTCCTCGAGCTTGGTCGCAAATTGGATATTCGCCGCTTCGTCGAAGCGCGCCTTTAACTCGACGACCACCGCCACTTGCTTGCCGTTGCGCGCCGCGTCGCACAGGTAGCCGATAATTTTCGAGTCGGCCGAGGTGCGGTAGAGAGTCATCTTGATCGCGCGAACTTTCGGATCGTCGGCGGCTTCACGCAAAAACCGCTCGACCGAGGTCGAGAACGATTCATACGGATGCAGCAGCAGGAACGAACCCGCATCGCGAATGACGTGGAAGATGCTGCGCCCGACGGTGAGCCGCGGATGGTCGACAGGATGGTGCGGAGGATCGTGCAACGCCGGCTCATCGAGCGCCGCCAGCTCGGCGAGGTCGCGCATCGACAGCATCCCGTCGACTTCGAACACGTCGGCGCGCTCGTCCAGTCCTAATTCGGCGGCGAGCATCCCGCGATGCACCGGGTTGATGCCGGTCATCACTTCGAGCCGCACGATTGGCGCAAAGCGGCGGTCGCGCAGCTCGGACTCGATCAGCGCGAGCAAGTCGTCGGCCTCGTCCTCGTCTCGCTCGGTATTGGCGTTGCGCGTGACGCGGAACAGCTCGTACGAATCGATCAGCATCGAGGGAAACAGCAGATCGAGATTGTTCGCGACGACGTCCTCGAGCCGCACAAAGTCGTTTTTCTTGCCGACCCGTATAAAGCGCGGGATGCCGAACCCGATTGGCACTTTCACCCGCGCCATCAGCGGGTCCGAGTCGTTCTGATACCGCGCCGTGACCAGCAGATTGAGCGACAGGTTCGACACGAACGGGAACGGATGCGCAGGGTCCATCGCCTGCGGCGTCACCAGCGGGAAAATGTTCTTGTAGTAATACTCGCGAACCGATTTGCACTCGTCATCCGAAAGACTGGCGTAGAGCCTGACGCGGATGCCGTGATCTTCCAACTGGCGGAGGATATGCGGACCGACCTCGCGCTGGCGCTGCTCGAGGTCGCGCACCACCAGGTAGCACTCGTCGATCTGTTGCTGCGGCGTGCGCCCGTCGACCGTCAGCTCATGCATCCCCGCGACGACCTGCTGCTTCAGGCCGCCGATGCGCTTCATAAAAAATTCGTCGAGATTGGACGCGGTGATCGCCAGGAACTTGAGCTGCTCGAGTAGCGGATTCCGTGCGTCTTCCGCTTCGTGCAGAACCCGCCGATTGAATGCGAGCCACGTGAGCTCGCGATTGAGGTACAGGTCGGGCGAGACGAGGTCTTTGTCGATTCGAGGCGCGGGAGCCTTCTCGACCGCCAAAGCGGCTCCGTCGACAGTCGCGGCGATGGCCGGTGGCGCGATAACCGATGAGTCGACCGCCGCTCCATTCTGCGGCGTCCGCGCGTCCTCGACCGTCGTCGAAACAACTATTCCGTGATTATCCGGCTGGTTTGCCATCTGCTCGTCCATTTCCATCCCGCCCCTCTCCCCATCCTGCCCTCCGCATTCTAGCCGCCTGCGCGACCGGTTGCCTATCCCAACCTCATAATTCCCAATACGCGAGTATTTCCGGCATGTTATAAGCTGTCGATTTGTTCTACACCTGCTGTTTGTGCGACTCTCCTGACAGAATTTCCGCCCCGGTGCCACCATGAGTGATTATCTGTACGACGTCGCCAAGCGGCTCGTCGCGTTCGACACCGTCAGCTCGAAAAGCGATCGCGACGCGATGGAATACCTCGCCGGCGAGCTCGCGCCGCGGGGATTCAAAACCGCGCTGCAACCGGTCGAGCTTTCCGGCGTCGCGCAGGTCAACCTGGTGGCGTGGCTGGGACCGCCGCGCGCCGACGGCCTGATAATCTCCGGTCACGTCGACACCGTCCCCTTCGACGGCCAGCCCGGATGGGAGCGCGAGCCGCTCAAGCTCGAAATCGCGGGCGATCGAATCTACGGCCGCGGCACCACCGACATGAAAGGGTTCATCGCCCAATGCCTCGACGCGGCTCATACTCTCGATTCAACCCGCCTCAGGCGCCCGCTGGTATTCGTGTTCACCGCCAGCGAGGAAATCGGATGCCTCGGCGCTCACAGCGTCGGGCCCGCGCTCAAGCAGATACTTGGCGAAACTCCGGTCCCGCGCCTGGCCTGGATCGGCGAGCCGACTTCGTGGGGAGTGAGCCACGCGCACAAGAGTATCGTGTCGTTCCAGGTGACCGTCCGCGGCGCCGGCGGGCATAGCGGCGCGCCGGCGAAAGGCGTCAACGCGATCGCCGTGATGGCGCGTGTGATGGACACCATCGGCCGCTATCAGCAGGAGCTTACTGCGCGCCGCCCGGCAGAATACGTCGAGATCTTTCCCGACGCGCCATCCGACGTGCTGAATTTCGGAACGATCCACGGCGGCATCGCCCTCAACATGATCACTGAGGAATGCAAGCTGCGCGTCAGCTATCGCACGCTGCCCGACGCCGATCCGCTCGACGTTTTGCACGAGATCGAGCGGCGGCTGGCCGCGCTCGACGGTCACGACTATGCGGGCGGCGAACATCGCGCGAAAATCGAGACCGCGCTTTTGAACATAGTGCCGCCGCTCAACTCGCCGCGTGGAACGGCTCTGGAAAGCGCGCTGTTCGAAGTCACCGGAGCAAAGAACTCGGGTGGCGCGCTCTACGGCACCGACGGCTCATGGTTCACGCGCTCGGGAATCACGTCGCTCATCTGCGGCCCCGGCGATCTCGAGCAGGCGCATCAGCCCAACGAGCACGTGCGGCGCGACGCGTTCGAGCGCGGCCCGGCGATGATCGGCAAGGTGATCGAGCGCCTCTGCTGTGCGGCCTGATCTACTGAACTGAAATCGGGATTCGAACTTCGAACGTCGATCCGATCGCGACGCCGTTCTTCACTGCTGGAAAAAACTTCCACTGCTTGAGCGCGTCGAGCAGCACCTGGTTGAGGCGCGGGCTCGAGGTCGGCTTTTCCAGCGTGACCTCGCTGGTGCCGTCGAACGACACGTTGAAACGCGCGACCGCCTCGGCCTGCATCACGTCCTCGCGCAGATCGTCGGGTATCACCGGCGTCGGCGCGTAAATCGCGCGCGCGCCAACCGTGTCGGTGCCGATTGCGCCCGATCCTCCACCCTCCTCTTCGTCGCTCTCGCCGGTCGCCGGCGCGCTGGCGGAACTCGCGCCCGGATTCTCCTCGACGCTGGGGGCCGCGGTGGTCTTCGCGGTGCCGTAGGGAGAACGAATCACTGGAGGCAGCGGCGCCGCCTTCTTCACGTGAGCGGCCGGATGCGGCTTGACGACCGGCGCGGCCTTCGGATGAGGAATCGCCGGCGCCGTCGGATTACCCTGCAGCCCGCCCATCACCGGCGGCATCTCGACCAGCCGCGCCTCGACCGGCTTTTGCTCCTCCTGCGGTATGACGGCCGTCCGCGTGAGGATCATCGAAAACACGCTCAGCAGAGCCGCCCAGATAGCGATCGCCGCCGGGATGATCCACAGCAGGCGACGCGCCGGCTCGTCGAGCTCCGGCGGTCGAATCGCGATACGGGCTACGTCGCTCACTGGTCAGTGCTTCACGGCGATCAGAAATTTCTCGACGCCCGCGCGCCGCGCCTGGATCATCGCCTCGACCACCGTGCCCTCGGGCGAATCCGTGTCCGCGTTCACCACCACGCCCAGGTCATTGGTCTTGAGCATCGGCTTGAGCACGAACGCCAGTTGGTCGAGCGTGGTCGGAGTCTTGTCGAGGAAAATTTTGCTGTCGCGCGTGACGGTCAGCGTGATCGGCTCCTGATGCTCCATCGATTCGGCGTTGCCTTTGGGCAGGTTGACCGCGATCGAGTTGAGCGTCTGCATCGAGAGCGACGCCAGCATGAACGTCACCAGCAGAAAGAACATCACGTCGATCATCGGGATGATCTCGATTCGGCCGTGCCGAAAATGGCGCGCGCGCTGAATTTTCATCGCGCGATCGCCGCCGGACGCGTCGCGGGCTCGGCCTCACCGCCTTCCTGGTCGAGCCGGATATGATCGACCAGCCGCGAACCGAGCCGCTCCATCGTGTCGAGTGAATGCGATTGCATCCGCGAAAACAGGTTGAACGCGAACAGCGAGAGCACCGCGATCAGCAGGCCGAGCGCGGTCGCAATCAGCGCCTGCGCCACGCCGGCCGTCACTTGCGTCGGCGCGACCAGGGTCGACGATCCGATCACGTTGAACGACTGCATCATGCCCGTGATGGTGCCGAGCAGTCCGAGCAGCGGCGCCCCCGTGACGATCGTCTCGAGTACCCACAATCCGCGCGCGAGCGTCTTTTCGATTCGGCCCGCCTCGTCGCCCGCGCGCGATTCGACCCACCACGCGGGCTGATGGCGATTGTCGGCGATCACTTGCAGGAACCGCCCGTAAGCGTTGCGCGGTCCGAGCTGTTTCAACTGTTTTTCGAGCTCGGCCCACGAAAATCCAAACGTCTCGACCAGGTCTGCGAGCGCCGCCGGCAACCGCAGGCATCGCGCGTACAGCACGGCCCGGTCGATAATGATCGCCATTGCGAGCACGCCCAGCGCCAGCAGCGGATACACCATCGCGCCGCCGTACTTGAGCGCCTGCCATGCTACTCCTATTTCCTGCATTACTCGGTTCTCCTTACTAACTGACGCCTCATGCGCGGGTCGCGTTTCATGGCGTCTGCGCGCTTGCAGTCTTGGTGAACGGAAGTTCCCATTTTATTCCGCCGTATATCGCGCGGCGCGGACCGTATTGATCGGCGAACACGCCGATACCGGTGCCGTTTCTTACCAGGTAAGTCCGGTCGGCGAGATTCACGATCGCGCCGCGAAATTCCAGCACGCCGCCATTGTTGGGTATCGGCACGCGCCTGGTGATGCCGGCGTCGACCTGGATATAGAATGGCAGGTTTCCCGTGTTGGCGAAGCCGGATCGAAGTCCGCTGCCGTAGATCCCGTCGACGCTGAACATCCAGCCGCGCACATTGTACGATGCGCCGGCGGAGTTTGTGAACGTCTGATCGTGATCGAGAAAGACGTAGTGACTGTTGATGAACTTCAACTCCTCAGGCGAGAAGTTGAATTGCCCCGATTCCACTTGCGTGCCCTGCGCGACGCTGTAGGCGAAGTTGTCGTACACGTAAACATTTTCGTGCGTGTACGAGCTGGTGAACTCGGTTCCCCAAACACGGCCCCTGTTGTAGTTGAAGGTCTCGAAGATAAGCGCCGGGCCGAACTGCCCTTCGTCGATCAGTTCGGACGCCTTCTTGTAGTACGAATCGATCCCGACGTTCAGTCCGGGGATGACCTCCTGCGTCACGCCCGCGTCGAACAAGTGATCGCGCTCTACAGTCGGCGTGCCGTTGCCATTCGAAGGCGGCGCGCCCGTCGTGCCTTTGAGCTGCTTGATATTGCCGACTGACACCAGCTCGGTCTCGGGCGGCGTCATCTGGCGCGCATAGCCGGCGTGCAGCGTGGTGTTCTTGAACAGCTTGTACTCGAACGCAGCGCGAGGACTGGCCTGATCCGCTCGCACCAAGCCGTCGTACAGGTCGAAGCGGACGCCATAGTTGAACGTCAGCTTCTCCGTCAGCTTCCACTCGTCCTGCATGTAGCCGCTGTAAATCCAGGTCTGCAGCCCGATATCGTTCACGAACGAAATCGGGACCTCGGATATTTGTTTGCCGGTCATCGGGTCGGCAGGAAAAGTCGACTCATGATTGTCGATCTCGGCCCGCTCGGCGTCGAAATATCCGCCGAGCCGAAACGTATGATCGGCGATTCCGTGATAAGCCGTATCCAGCTGAAACCCGTTGCCCCAGTCGCTGCGAAATACCCTCGACGCGGCGCCGTTGTAGATCAGATCGCCGGTGTGATCGGGATTGAAAGTAACGGCAGAGTAACGGCTGAAGGGCGCGAACTGGTAATCGATATTCGATCCGATAGTTCCCTGCAGCGCCAGCACGTTGAAGTAGTCCTGCTCGAACTGATTGTCGCGCACTTTCGCCGACGGATAGGACGGCACGCCTTCCAGCGCGAACACCTGCGGCTGATTCGGATTCGCGGGAATCTGAAAGTGATTGATCGCCGTACCCGTGATCAGACTCAGCCGCATAGTCGGATTAATGAAATAAGAAAAGTACCCAAAGAAGTTGCCCTGGTTGGTGGTGTCGTGAATCGCCGTGGGCCCCGAGGTCGGCGGCTCGACTCCGCGATCGGTGCCCAGGTATTGCCCCGTCATGAAGTAGCTGAAGTTGCCCTTCGTTCCGCCGTACTCGAAGCTCGGCTGCGTGGTGCCGCGCTGGCCGCCGTAAAAATCGACGTCGGCCAGGTTGTCGAGCGAGCCATCTTTGGTCTTGATGTCGATGATGCCGGCAGTGCGCAGGCCGTATTGCGCCGGCAGCGCACCGGTCAGCAGGCTGATCGATTGCGCGAAGCGCGGGCTGAGCACCTGGCCGAATCCCGTGATGCCCTCGGGAAGCTGCACGCCGTTAACGCGGTACTGAAGATTGCCGTGGTCTCCGCGCACGTGAATCTGGCCGTACGAATCCTGCGCGACGCCGGGCGCCTGCAATATCACCTGGTTGAGGGACGTGTTGTTCCCCTGCGGCAACTGCTGGATTGCCTGCTGCGTGAACGTGTATTTGCTGCCGCCCGTGTCCGGCGACAGCGTGTTGCGTGACTTGTCCAGCCGCTTGGCCGCAACTTTGAGGCTGACCGCGGCCACGGCTTCCATCGCGACCACGACCGGCGCGCCGCCCTTGGCCGAGACCGTCACGATCGCGGTTGCCGTCTTGAATCCCGGATTGGTCGCGACGATTGCATAAGTGCCGCGCGATGCGCTGAAGGAGAACTCGCCCGCGTCATTGCTCGTCGCATGAGTCACCACGCGCCCCGCCGAGTTCTGAATCGACAGCGTCGCGTGCCCGATTGGTCTGGCGAGCGCGTCTTTGACCACGCCAGTCACTCGATGTTTCGTTGTTGTCGAACTCTTCACGTTAGCCGCTACCGCCGGCATGCACAGCGCCAGTTGAATCAGGATCCCCACAAGCGAAATCCTCGCAAATAAATTCCGTCGCATCTCAAGCTCCCATTCTTTCAAGCTCTCCCGCGCCGTTCAGACGCGAGCGGCGCCGCGCGAATCAAATCGCGCGCACCAATACCAATCGAATGTGTCGAAAAGGGGGCTTAGAGCGATACGGGTGGAGCGCGCACGCGCGCATCCGAGAACACCGGCGATTCGACTCGCAGCGGCGCGACGAGAAATACCGTCTCAGCGATCGCGGGTCCACGCGCAACCGTCGTTGCCGCCGATACTGACCCCGGCGAATGCATTGCCAGCTGGCAAACGGGACAGAGTCCCTGGTCACCGCCGACCTGTGCAGCCGCAAGACCGTCGCGAGTGACTACGCCCTCATGAAAATGGGCGACGCCAATCAGCTGCGAGACCAGCATCAGCACCGCGCCGAATATTGAAATGGCGCGCGCCGCCGCCGTCCTGCCGCTTCTCTTAAACCTGGATGACATCGGATCTTTTGGAATCTTCCGGCCCAATTACCGGACGCCGGATTTGGCTCCCCGATCGAGCCTGCCGCGCGACAACGAGATGTGTCAAGCGCCGCGTAGCGCTTTTCGCTACGCCTTCAACCAGTCGACGCTCTGCTCGTACGCGTATGCGATCTTCAGCGGCGTCGAATCATCGAAATGCCGTGCGATGATCATCATCCCCACCGGCAGCCCATTCGACTTCGCGCACGGCACGCTTATCGCCGGATGACCGGTAAGATCGAACGGCGCCGTGTTGGTGATCATCGAGTACGGCGCCTGCGAATCGAGGCGATGCGCCTTCATGGGCGTCGAGGGCATCACCAGCGCGTCGTACTCGGCGAGCGCGGCGTCGTACTTCGCCGTGACCACCGATCGATAAGCCTGCACCTTCGCATAAAACTTTCCGTGATAGCGCTCGCGCATGAGATTGCCGAACACCAGCATGAACTTGACCGTCAGCGCCACATCGTTGGCACGCTCCGAGAAGTGCTGGCCGAAAAACTCGGCCAGCTCAGGCATGTACGCTCCCGCATGATGCGTTCCCTGCAGGTTGGTCTGCGCCAGCATCGCCATTCCCTCAGGCACGATCGCGTAGAGCAGGTCGGAGGCATTACGATGCGCCGGAATGGAAATCTCGGTCGCACGCGCGCCCAGTTTGCCGAGCGCCGCGACCGCGCGATTCACCGCCGCATTCACGTCGTCCTCGGCGCCCGCCTGCGTGAAGCCCTCGCGCACGACGCCCAGCTTGAGACCGCCCAGCGATTTGCCGAGCGCCTCGCGATACGGCGCAGTCGGCACCTCGCGCTGGCGCGGATCGAGCGGGTCCTTGCCCGCCAACACCTCGAGCAGCAGCGCAACATCGCTCACGCTGCGGGCCATCGGCCCGACGTGATCGAGCGACGGGTCGATACTCATCACGCCCGTGTAAGGCACGAGGCCGTAGGTTGGCTTGATCCCGACGACGCCTGACCACGACGCAGGAATCCTGATCGAGCCGCCCTGGTCAGTGCCGATAGTCAGATCGATATCGTCATAGTAGAGCGCCGCGCCCGAGCCGCACGACGAACCGCCGGTGCAGTACTCGGGATTGTGCGGATTGCGCGCCGGTCCGTAAAAGCTGGTGCGGCCGTCGCCGGACAGCGCGAAGTCATCCATGTTCAGCATCGCGACGATTTCCGCGCCCGCGTCGAGCATCCGCGCCACGATGGTCGCGTCGCTGGCCGCCACGTGACCCTTCAGCACCGACGATCCGCCGCTCGCCGGAATGCCGGCGACGCACACGCTGTCCTTCACCCCGACCCGCTTGCCCTTGAGCGGACCGCTGGCCGCGCCCTTCACGCTGCATCGCGTGACGATTGCGTTCAGCGGATCTTCCTTCGGCGACGGCCGCACGCCTGCCTTGCGATCGCGATAGCGCGTAACGGAATCCTGCGGAGTCGGCGCGAACGCGTCGATCTGCTCGAGGATCTTCATCTGCCCCGGCATCATGTGCTCGAGCGCGGTGAGTTCGGCGGCTGTCAGCTCGATATGATTCGCCCGCGCGATCCGCTTCAACTCGTCGGCGCTCGGATTTTGGAATGCCATAATTTTTTCTCCGTTTCCGCCGCGCCGTCTTTCAGGTGAAGTGCGGAATCAAATGACGATGCGCATCGTCCATCGTCTGTTGCGGCGGCACGCCCGGCACTTCGAAGAACACGGGCGCGGTCATTCCTGCTTCGATCAGACGCGACAGGTTCTCGCGGCATCGCGCGGGGCTGCCGGCGATCGTGAACGTATCGATCATCTCGTCAGTCACCATGTCGACCGGGACTTTGCCGCGGGCAAAGCTTTCACCGAAGGCGCGAATCGTGTCGGCCGGTAATCCCGCGGCGGCGAAGATTGGCGTCTCCGGCTGCGGCGCCATCAGGGAGACCATGAACGCGACCAGCGGACGCAGGCGATCGCGCGCGACGCGCTCGTCTTCCGAGATCGACGACAGGATATACGCGCCGGCGTTGAAGGCGTTCGCGTCGCGGCCCGACTTCGCAAGCCCGCGCCGCACATGATCCATCGCGAACTTCACGTAAGCCGGCGACGACATCACGCTCAGCAGCAGGCCGTCGGCTACTTCGCCGGTGAGCTCGCAGTTCTTGGGGCCGAGGATGCCGAGGTAGATTGGAATCTCAGAGCGCACCGGCTTGAAACTCAGCTTGATTCGTTCGGGCGAAAAGACGCGGCCGGCGTAGGTGACCTCTTCGCCGCGGAAGAAGCGGCGGATGATCTCGACCGTCTCGCGCATCGCCGCGGTTGGGCGCGTGTACGGAATCTTCAGGCGGCCTTCGATCCAGTCTTTCAGGCCGGCGCCGATGCCGAGGATTGCGCGGCCGTCGGAGACTTCGTCGAGCGCGGCGAATTCCATCGCGGTCAGCGCGGGATGCCGCGTGTACGGATTGACGATGCCGAGTCCAATCTTGATCTTCGAAGTGCCGCACGCGATTGCCGAGGCGAGCGCGAACGCGCCGCGCCAGAACGGATCCTCGGGCACCCAGAAGCTACCGAAGCCGAGTTCTTCGGCGCGTTTGGCAAGCGCGACGAACTCGCGCGAGTGCGGGCTTTCGCAAGCCATTCCGAATTCGCGAATTTTCGCCATCTTCCTGCCTACGCCTTCTTCTCGTTCTCGAACGCCATCCGCGGGCCCTGCGAGTACCAGGAAAAGTGGCAATGCCACATTTTCCAGACCGGCTTTCCCTTGTCGTCTTCGCGAACGTAGACCTCGGTGCTGCGGAACTTGCCGCTGCCGGGCAACGGCTTGCCGTCTGCCAGGTAGATGGTGAAGTCGGCGCTGCACGACAGGTAACCCATGTCGCCGCGAACGCGCACGCGCAGGTCTTCGTCCTCGCCGAGCGTGGCTTTCGCTTTCACCGTGGCGAGGAATTCCCACAGCGTCGCCCATTCTTCGATGCCGTCGTAGGCGAAGCCGTTGAGGTTCCATCCGAAGAACTTGTCGCCGCCGACAAACGCCTCGCGCATCAGCGGGATGCTGCCGGTGCGATTAGCCTTGATCCAAATATTGTGCCGGCGCACGATCTCGTCGATATCTGCCTTCGGGCCTTCGCCGCGAATTTCTGCCATCCCGATTCCTCCGTCAGCGCGTTCGAGTGCGTAGCGATATCTCAGTTCTGTTACCTCAAGTCGCCGACTGAATGCTAACGGTCCGCATCAGCAGGAGCCTTCGCGCGGTGCTTGGCGAATTTCTGAAGTTCGGGCTAAGTTGGCGGTGAGACAGGAGGCCCATGATGAACCAGTTCAAAGTCGGCGACGTGAAGATTACCCGCATTGTCGAGAGCGAGGCGCCGTGGCCCGGCACCTTCATCATGCCCGACGCCACGCCCGAAAATGTGAAGAAGGAAGCCGACTGGCTCTATCCGATTTTCTCGGACGAGAAGGGCAAGCTCCGCATGAGCATCCACGCGCTCATCATCGAGTCGCAGGGCAAGCGCATCATCGTGGATACCTGCATCGGCAACGAGAAGGTGCGCTCGAATCCGGCCTGGAGCAATCTGAAGCTGCCGTTTCTGAGCGACCTGGAAAAGGCGGGCCACACGCGCGAGAACATCGACCGCGTCATCTGCACGCATCTGCACGTCGACCACGTCGGCTGGAACACGATGCTCAAGGACGGCAAGTGGGTGCCGACGTTTCCCAACGCGCGCTACCTGATTGGCGGCACGGAGTGGGATTTCTGGTCGAAGTTCGACGGCAAGGATATGCGCGATCCGGTCGAGGATTCGGTGCGGCCGATCGTCGACGTCGGGATGGCGGATATGATCGATTCGAACTTTCGCGTGACCGACGAAGTGTGGCTCGAGCCGTCGCCCGGGCATACTCCCGGCCATCACAGCGTGCGGATTTCGTCGAAGGGAAATGAGGCGGTGATCACCGGCGACCTGATGCATCACCCGATTCAATGCAAGTATCCGGAGTGGGACGACGGCTTCGATTCCGACGGCGCGATGGCGAAGAAGACGCGGCGCGCATTCTGCGAGAAATACGCGGACGGCAACGTCGTCGTCTTCGGGACGCATTTCGCGACGCCGTCTGCCGGCAAAATTTCGAAAAAGGGCGACGCGTTCACGTTCACCGCGGCCAAGTAGCGGCATGGCGATGGGTGACGTTGCGCTTTCGTTCGACAACGGACCCGACCCGGCGGTGACGCCGATGGTGCTGGACGTGCTCGCGCGTCGCGGCGTCAAGGCGTCGTTTTTCGTGCTCGGCAAAAACCTGGCGGCGCCGGAGAAGATGAAGCTGGCGCAGCGGGCGGCCGCCGAGGGCCATCGGATTGGCAATCATTCGTACACGCATCGGATACCGCTGGGCGACGATCCTGCGGCGAATGCGGTCGACTCGGAAATCGCAAAGACTGAGCAATTGATCGGCGCGCTGGCCGAGAGTCCGAAGCTGTTTCGTCCGTTCGGCGGCGGCGGCAAAATCGGGCCGCATTTGCTGAGCCGCGCCGCCGTCGATCACCTGGTCGCCAACCGCTACACCTGCGTGCTGTGGAATTGCGTGCCGGAGGATTGGATCGATCAGGATGCGTGGGTCGATCGCGCGCTTGCGGAGGCGTCGCGGCAGGCGCATACGCTGGTCGTCATGCATGATATTCTGCCGCGCGCGATGAGCCATCTCGATCGGTTTATCGGGACGCTCACCGACGCGGGCCATCGAATCACGCGCGAGTTCCCGGATGAGTGCATCCCGATCGAGGGCGGGGAGCTCGTGCGGGATATTTCGGGATTCGTGCGGTAAATCACTTTATTGAATGTGAAACCACGGTGGTTTCACGCTTCCTCGGCAGGGGTGACCCCTGCACCCAATGTTTTTATCTTTGCGTGCCTGCAGCGCTTTGGTACGCTGATTGTATGAGTATGCATCTTCGGGCGCGGCGCTTTTTTCTCGCTATGATAGTTGGGGCGGTCGTTTTCTCAATCACTGCGGCGGCGTTTGCTTTTGATATCGGCAAGCTGCTCGACAACCCGCAAAAAGAACCGGATAAGTTCGCCGTTATTCGCGTTGATAAATTGTCGTCGTTGATGAACGATCCGAATTCGCACGTGAACATCTATGATGCGAACGGATGGGGACTGCGGTCGACCGCCGGCGTCATTCCGGGGGCGCATCTGCTGACCAGCGACGACAACTACGATGTCGCGAAAGAGTTGCCTGCCAGCAAAAGTGCGAAGTTGGTTTTTTACTGCGCTGACCTGCATTGAACGGCGTCGCATGAAGCCGCCCGGCGGGCGGTTGCTGCAGGATACACCGACGTGAGTGTGATGAGCGACGGCATCCAGGGTTGGAAGCAAGCCGGCAAGCCGGTGGATTATCCGAAACTCGACGCGTCGAACAACAGCTAGCTTTGCACTCGGTGTAGTCGCCGCGCCGCTATGACTATAGTGTCGGCGTGCAGCGCGACGTTTCTACCTCAACTGCCGAACCGATTCGTGAACTGACGCCGCGAAGCATCGCGCTCGGAATCGCGCTCGCGCTGATTCTCGGCGCGGCCAATGCGTATCTCGGTTTGTACGCGGGACTCACGGTCTCGGCGAGTATCCCGGCCGCGGTCATCTCGATGGCGATTCTGCGGATTCTCGGCGGCTCGACTATTCTCGAGAACAATGTCGTGCAGACGATCGCGTCGGCGGGCGAGGCGGTCGCCGCCGGGGCGATCTTCACGTTCCCGGCGCTGATCATCCTGGGCGGCGTCAAAACGCTGCCATACGTCGAGGTGACTGCGCTGTGCGTTGTCGGCGCGACGATGGGCGCGTTGCTCGTCGTGTTTCTCCGACGCGCCTATATCGTCGAGGAGCGGCTGCCGTTTCCCGAGGGCGTCGCGTGCGCGCAAGTGCTGCGGGCGGGAGATGCGCAAGCGAATGTGCGTCCGCTGGTAATCGGCGGTTTGATCTCGGCGGCTCTGAAAGCGCTCCAGGACGTGGCGGGAATTATTCCGGGCGCGGTGTCGGGCGCGCGATGGATCGGCGGCGCGGCGGTGGCCGGGTCGCTGGATATTTCGGCGGCGCTAATCGGCGTCGGCTACATCATAGGAATCAGGATCGCCGCGCTGTTGTTCGCCGGCGGCGCATTCGCGTGGCTCGTCGCGATTCCCGTGCTTACCGCGTTCCATGGCGGCGGAACTGGAGACGCCGCGACGACCGCGTCCCAACTGTGGAGCGGCCAGGTTCGCTATCTCGGCGTCGGCGCGATGCTCACCGGCGGCATCGTGACGCTGTGGAAGTTGCGCACCAGAATCGCGTCGGCGATCGGCGACAGCATCCGCATTGTGCG
>Ga0209655_10000484_pt1 | contig 15025 bp, 10 predicted proteins | sample BogFormECP03_OM2_FD_188236 | JGI IMG/M metagenome (GOLD analysis project Ga0209655, IMG submission 188236) | Bog forest soil microbial communities from Calvert Island, British Columbia, Canada - ECP03_OM2 (SPAdes) (version 2) | ecosystem: Environmental > Aquatic > Freshwater > Wetlands > Bog ...
GTCGGCGCACCCCGCGATCGCCAACGCGACAATGATCAGCATCAAGCGTTTCATGAGCAAATACCTCTTCGAAAGAGAGGGATACGAACCGTGCCAGCCGAAAACAACCCTCCCACTGTGCCGCGATCGCGTCAATCGGGCAATCGGATCGGAATCCAGATCCAGGTCGAGAGAGCTTCGCCTTAGGCTCCCGCATAGCCTTACCGGCCTCATGGGCAAACGCAGCTTCTCTCGATATCGACTACCCGACGAAATCTCTCGCGGCGCGCTCCTTGCTATTGCTCACCGAGCATGATCAGACCCTGTGTGTGGTGAACTACTGATTTTCCTCACAAATCAGCAATTCGCCACACAGGCAGGGAGAAGGATCATTTTCCGTTTGACCGCGCCGGACCTGGACAAGGTCAAAGAGGAGAAAGATTTCGGAGTGGCGGACTAGGCTGGCTCAGTTCGCCAAGTCTAAAATACATATTCAAGGAAACCACCGATGGGAAACACCTGTGCCAGCATCCATATCGCGTGGCGAGGCGCCGCGGAAGATGCGTCCAGGGCAATCAGCCGGAGCTATAGCAAGCTCGGCTATAAGCGGTTGAAAAAAGCGCCGGCCGAAGGCGGCAAGCATGCGGTCATGCTGGCGCGCGACGGACAATCTTACGTCTCTGTTTATGACAGCGACAACGCCAAGCTCGACAGCGGCGAGTTGAAGGATCTGGCGCTGGCAGCGTCTAAAGCGCTCAAAACGGCGGCGGTCTTCACCAGTCTGTACGACAGCGACACCTATGAGTTTGTCGTCTTCGCCAATGGCCGGCAGGTCGACCTGCTAATGACCGACGCCGAAAGTTACGACGGGCCGATGAAGCAGTTGAGCGAGAAATCGCGCGCCGCCAAATGGAGCAGCCTGTTCGGACGGACGCTGAGCATCGACCAGATCAGACAAGCGGTTACGAAACAGACAGCTTTAGCCGACGACATCGTCGGCGGGCTATCTGAACTGATAGGTCTCCGCGACGGCCAGCCGCAGATGAACTATCAGGATTTTCTGGACAAGGAGGAGCAGCTTAGCGCCGAGTTTTATTTCAAGAAAAAGCCCAATGCGCTGTCCGATATTCCGGCAGGCGAAATTCGGCTGGCTGACTATTTCGATCCCGACAATTGCCGCATGCGCGCCGTCTATCCGTCGAGCTGGCCGCTGGCTGTCGGCGCCAAGCGCCTGGCGACGTGGCTGATATTGAGCCAGGGCGCGGGCTTCAGCGGAGGAACGGCGACCGTTCGGCTTTCAGGTCCAGACACGCTTGTACTTACAAGAGCTATTGTCAGTGGCTGTAAATTCCATAACGGCCAGGTCGTTGGCGCGCTGGAACCAGTCGCGCCAAATCTCACGAAGGAAGACGTAGCCAAGATAGTCGATGCCAAGAGATTCAATCTCGTGCCGACTGGGTCTTCTTCCACTGAATCGCGCGAGTACCGGGGCGAGTTTCCGAATCTTGCAATTCCTCCGATGACTCCTCAGCGAACGACTCAGATTTTGCTGATCCTCCAAATGGACTTGGAACCCGAAAAGGCTGGCGAATGGGAAATCAACGTCTCTATCCAGCCGGGAACTCAAACCGAATATCAACACAAGCTGCCGCCGCTGCGCATCGCAGCGGTCGAACAGAAATGGTTACCGGTGGTATCCGGGCTGAACCCTAAAACCATTTACGATAAATCCAATCTCAGCACGACTCATCTTCGCGAGCTGAACTACAAGCAATCCGAAGTTCCGGGACAGCGCCGGCTGGATCATCCGGCCGTCACTTCGAGCGTGGCTATTCTCAAGGATGAAGAGCAGCCGACGCTGGATGCCGCCAGAAAGTGGTTCGAGGCATGGCTGCGTCCGCTAGCGGACCGGCAAGAAGGCGAGATTAGGATTCATGGCGAAAAGCAGATGTCCGCATCGTTCACTGTAGGCAAGACGAAGAAGACACTGTCGGTTTCGGGGTTCCTCGGCGACAAGATCTGGGGAAAACTTTTCGACGACGCCAATAACTACCAGACCGTGCAGGTTACGTTCTTTCCCAAAGGCGCCGAATGCGCGGTTGCAGGAATCGGTTTGCAACATACCTTCCGCCAATATGGGGAGATAAAGAAGGAACAGCATGACCAACAGACGGCTGAAACGCTGGGCATCATGCGCGGCCGTCCCTTCGACACCCTCGAGCCCGGCGATACCTGGCACGTCTTCAAATGGGTGATCAATCACGAGCATTGCTACAAGTACCTGGGAACTTCCGCCGGTGATATGGAGCAGCAACTCGATAGCTTCGCCACCGAGCGTCGGCCGCTCCAGGCATGGAACAGCCGATGCACCTGGATACCGGCGTTTGATCGCGCCGACTCCTATGAGTGCACAGTCTACGAGGAGGCTAGCGTGCTGAACTGGTTCAGAGGCATTCTTCCCAGCGGTTATGGCTTGAATGGCCCAAAGATGACCGCCCAATGGTGCGCCAATGTCTTGCGGATGGTGACGCCCCGGCTGTGGCTATGCGGGAATCTGATCGATCAGGTAGACAGAGCCGCGCTAGAACGGGTGGCTGAGGTCAGCGAATCCAACGGGCTCTATAAAATCACGCTGCGACTGGGCTGCGCGCTGGATGAGCTGGAACTGGCTCTAATGCCTATCCTACCGGTCGAAAGCGCGCGAATATCAGTCATGCGATCCTAGGAACCTGTGTGTGGCGAATTGTTGATTTTTAGCAAAATCAAAAATTCGCCACAGACAGGTCCTCAATCGCGTCGATGCAAGCGGCATATTCAAAGACTTCAATTAAGGACCTTCTCTCCGGTGCTTAGAGTCGCCTGTGGGTCTGGACGGCGGACCGATGTCGAACCCGAGGTGAAGACGATTCCCGCGTAGCCGTTTTCTGCGACGCGATTGATGTTCGATACGTATTTCGGGGTGCCACCGTTGTACACGAGGTAGCGGACCGTGCCGTATTCGTGGCCGGGAACGTTCGAGTTGTAACCGGTGAACCAGGACTTGGCCTTACGCATAAGCATCGCCGAGTACATCTCTTTCACGTGAGATGTCCAGCGTTCCTGGGCCTCGAGCGTCGGTTCAGCATGGGTGTAACCATGGTCCCACATATAACCGAGCAACTTCGTGCACCAGTTGACGCCGGTTTCGATGCCGCGCGGATAGTTCGTCGACGCAGAGCCACTTTGTGGTCCTGACGGCATTAGAAAATTTGGAAAACCATGAACGAGCATGCCAAGGAATGTCGACGGACCCTCCCTCCACTTGTCACGTAATCTCGCACCACCGACGCCTTGAATGTCTATGCGGTCGAAGGCGCCTGTGATCGCATCGAAGCCGGTGGCATACACGATGATGTCGAATTCGTAGTCGCGCTCGGGGGTGCGCAGCCCGGTGGCAGTTATCTCCTCGATCGGTGTCTCGCGGATGTCCACCAGATGGACGTTGTCGCGGTTGTAGACTTCAAAATAACTCGTCTCCATCGGCACCCGTTGCACTCCGAAGCCGTGATCGCGGGGAATCAGCTTTTCCGCGACGGTTGGATCCTTGACCCGTTGACGAATTCGCTCGGCGATGTACTCGGAGAACTCGGTGTTCGCTTTCTCATCCGTAAATATCTCGCGGAAGTTGCGCAGCCAGATAGCAAAGCCGTGGCTTTCATAGAGCCGATCCCACAGCACCAACCGCGCTTCACGAGAGACCTCGTAGAACCCACGCCGGTCCGGCTCATGCTCGAAGCCACCTGGCGTACGAGCACAGGTCGCGAAGATCTCATCATACCGCGAACGGATGTCAGCCATCTCCGCATCGGAGATTGGCCCGTTGTTCAGGGGAGCCGACCAGTTGGGGCGGCGCTGGAATACGGTCAGATCACCGACCTTGTCGGCGATCTCCGCAATAACCTGAATGCCCGTGGCGCCGGTGCCAATCACAGCAACTTTCTTACCCGACATTTCGACCGGTTCGTGCGGCCAGTAGAAGGTATGGAACGAACGGCCCTTGAATTTCTCCATACCCTTGAGCCGCGGAGGAGTGGGGATAGATAGGAGGCCGACTGCCATAATTACGAACCGGCTTGTCAGCTCACGACCATCTTCGATCTTCAGCCGCCACAGATCATTCGCCTCGTCGAAGCGCATCGCCTCGACCTTGCTATTGAACTGCATGTATTTGCGCAGATCGAACTTGTCCGCGACGTAGTTCAGGTAGCGCAGGTTCTCAGGCTGACTTGAAAACCGTTCTTTCCAGTGCCATTCATTCAGGAGTTCCCTGGAAAACGAGTAACCGTACGTGTAGCTTTCCGAATCGAATCGGGCTCCCGGATAGCGGTTCCTGTACCAAGTTCCGCCAAGGTCGCCGGCGGCATCGAGCACCGTCGCGTCCACTTCGAGGTCGGCTAAAAGTTTTATCTGATAGATCCCGGCCACTCCGGCGCCGATAACAATTACCTCGTAGTGCGACTTGTTTCTGTCGATCATGACTCTCTCCAACTCGTGCTTATTGGCCGAGGCGACAAACGCTCTGTCAATTACCGCGCTGCCACTGGACTGGCAATTTCATGTCCGGCCGGGCGATGCGCGACCGGCGACAACGGCTCAGGCTTCAGTTCCTTTAGCGCCGGCATCACTTCTTTCGCGAAGAGCCGCAAGCTCCTTTCCGCGACCGTCATCGGCATAGCGCCGTACTTGAAGACGAACATGATCTCGTCAGTGCCGAATACGTTGGCAAGCTCGGTGGCGCGTGCGATCGTCTCGTCCGGCGTGCCCCACGGATGGCTGCTGTAGAAGCCCTCCTTGAATGGCGAGGCATCCTTGCGCAGCGCATCCTGTTGCGCGCCGTATGCCTCATAGCCCTTGATGCTCTTCAGATGAGTGCCGAGGAGCTCGTAGTGACGCAGCGCCGAGTCGGCATACTCAACCATGTAGCGATGTGCTCCAGCGTCGGCCTCGTTGTGGGTGTCGGCCACATAGGTCCAAAGCGCGAGCTTGGTGTGACTGGGGGCGTGACCGGCGTTGCTGCTCAGTTGCGCGTATCGGCGCATGTTCGCTAGCGCGATGTCCAGACTGGTGGTCGGGATGGTGAGTGGTCTGACACCATGCTTCGCAATGATCTCCACCGTCTGCTCGGTGCCACCTGCACACCACAGGTTCGCGCTCAGATCGCGTTCGGGCTGCGGCCGCATATGCAGACCGTGAATTTTGTAAAACTCACCGTCGAAATCGCAGTGGCCGGTAGACAGTAGCTGTTTGAGCACCTGAAGAGATTCGTCGAATCGGCCCCTGGCTTCATTCTGATCGATACTTAGCCCTGTATATTCGCGGCGGCCGAGCCCTCGGCCAACGCCGCAGATGACGTTTCGGCCAGATCCGAGAAAGGCATCGAGCATGTTAACGTCTTCGGCGACGCGCACCGGATTGTGCCAAGGCAGCACCGTGACCATAGTTCCCAGATCCACGCGTTTGGTGATGCCGGCGATATACGTGAGGTACTGCAGCGGATTCGTCACCATCGTATAGGGCGTGAAGTGATGCTCGATTGTCCAGACCGCGTCGAAGCCGAGGTCGTCGGCCATCCGCGCGATGTCAATTTCCTCGCTAAAGATCTCGCGGTCGGAGCGCGCCGCGCGGCTGGGCACAGGCTTACCCTGTTCTTCGGCTTCGTAGCGATCCCAGTCGTTGTAGTTCTGATTGAAAATGGTTGCTCCGACACGCATTGGTTTCTCCTCGTTCCGATTTCTCGGCTGGCTATCCAACAGCCAGGTTGAACTCAGATATATGAGCTTCGTTCTTCGCGCTCGCTTTGGCTTCGCCGACCGCCTCGCGCACCAGGGTTTGCAGGAAACTTTCGATCCGAGATGCAGGCGAGTCGGCCATTTTCATCTGGACGAGCACATAGCCGGTTGCCGCTATCATGCGCGCATCGTCCTCGGCGTTGGGATCGCGCTGACTCGCGGTTTCCATTCTCCAGCGCTTTATGGTGCGCGCGATCATGGCAATGATTTTTTCCTGGAACTTCAGAAAGAGCGGCCACACTTCGTGGCGGAGTGCGGTGCTCCATTCGAGCAACACGCACGTGTGGTCAGGATGCGTTGCGACGGCGTCAGCGAAAGCGCGCAAGTGCTCAAGGATGATCTCGGGCGCAGGGCGATGCTGATCGTGGATGGTTTCTGCAATCTCGGTATAAAACCGAGCCACCTCTTCAAGCACTGCGCTGACCAGCGTCTCCCGGGTCGGGAAGTAAAAGAATACCGTCGGCACCGACACCTTAGCTTCGCGCGCGATTTCAGCGTGACGAGCGGCGCCGATGCCGCTACGGGCGAAGACGTGAATCGCACATCGAAGGAGCAGGGCGCGCCGCTCGGATTTATCCAGCGCCTGAGCGCGGCGACGACGCGCGCGATGAGTACGATCAGCCACGCACAAATGTCTGACACATGATTGATAATTTTGTCAATCGTGGCTGATATTTTTATCAATAGAATTCCACGCGAGTGTCATCGCCGCGCCAAGTGCCCGGGCAACCATCTGTGTGACAATCCTGTGTGTGGCGAACCGCTGATTCTGGCAGAATGCGCCGTTGAAGTGCAGACTTGTGAATCGTTCGCACACGGTTCAAGTCTGCGTTGATGAGTTTGCTGTTCAGCTTGAGCGCCCACTTGCTGGTGACCCTCGCGCGGCTGGCCAAGCCGGGCGGTCTTAGCGCAGTTGCGGCAGAATCGCTGGCGGTCAAGCACAGTTGCTCATCCTAAAGCGTGCACGTCGGCTTGCGCAGCAACTGACTTCATGGGATCGGCTGGCGCTGGGGGTCTGCACTCTATTGGTGTCACCCAAACGTCTGAGCAAGATGGCTGTGATACTGAAGCCTTTCACCTTGCCGTACTTCCTCCGCGCACTGGTGAAGCGCAAGTATCGCCTACTTTACAGCCCGAGAAAGCGCCGGCGTCCTGGACCCAAAGGTCCCTCAAGAGAACTCTTCGACACGGTCGTCGAGACGGATCAAGTTTTGAGGAGGCCAACTTCCTTCGCGCGTGGCGCAGAATGACCAAGCCGTACATCAGCTTGAACGAGATGGTGCGCACGACGAACAGATCGATCGAGGCGATCCCTGCAGCGTGATGCGCAAGAAAGTCTTCCAGCGCCCTGCGACCGCGGTCGACCGATCCTTATCATGTATCGTCAGACAGTCGACTCGCTGACGTCGATCCCGAGCGTCAACAGTTCGCCGTGGATGCGCGGTGCGCCCGACGTCGGATTTTCCCGGCTCATTCGGCGGATCAGCGCGCGCAGCTCGCAGGCGATCATGAGCCTCCCGCCTTCACGCCAAGAGTTCCAGCGCCGATACGCTCGGAACCCACGCTGATGCCAGCGAAGCACAGTTTCCGGCTTTAGACCGGGCATACCGAAACATCTGTCCACGGATCACGATCCGCTGTGTCGTTTTCAGCGCTGGCTGGCGAAGCTTCGGGTCCTTGAGATCGACGAGTTCTTACGGAGCGGAACTTTAACTTTCTCTCGACCACTTGCGAGTGTCGGCTCCGTCATTCCGTTTTGCCAAAATCAGCATTTCGCCACACACAGCAGTTTCGTCGGTGACGAAGCGCAATAGGGTCTGAGTCGAACGCCGCCGTTTTTTTGCCGCAGTCCATGACTATAAAAGATTGTCACAGATGAATTGAAAGAGGCTGCTGGGTTACACGGTCCAAGCCAGTCTGGCGCGTTGTTCAGACGAGATCTGGACTGGCGCAGAGCTGAATGGTACTGTGTAGTTAGTCCAGCCGGACGCTCGAGCCTCGAGCTTCTCCGATATAGAGCCCACTAGGGCTCATTGAGCCCGCCAGGGCCCGGCCGAAAAGAAAAATTTTTAAGTTTGATCTGAACGCTGTGCGGCGATGCTCGCCGGCGCAAAAAGCGACAGGAAAGGACCTGTCATACACGGGGCCATGGGCGTTTGCAATTACTAAAAGCGATAGTGGACAGCTATTTTCGGTTTCCTTCCGATGATTCTCTACCGATTCCTTTTCTCCAGATGATTCGCCGCGGAGGCGGGGCACCCGAGTATACGGAAACTCCGGGGTCGAAGGGAAACGAGCGACGTCTGATGAATTAGATTCCGCATCTGCGTTCGCCCGAACATCGATGGGGAATGGCATGAAGGAAAAAACCAATATGAGCTCGCGCCAGTGCGAGCACACAACCAAGTCGGGCGCCCGCTGCCGCGCTAACTCGGTGAACGGGTCGACTAAGTGCTGGTCCCATGAGCCGGCACTCGCGGCGAAAGCAACAGCCGCACGACGACGCGGCGGAGAAAATAAGCGCCGCGCGGTTTTAGGGCCGGACTCGCCGCGAATCTCATTGCGCCGCGACAGCGACGCGCTCGATCTCAACGATCGACTATTTGAGTTTCTGCTTCGCGACGGTGCCGACCCGAGAGTTATCAATTCCGCGGTCGGGTTGTTGAACTTTTGGCACAGAGTGTATTCAACCGAAGTTCTGGAGCGGCGCATCGTCGCGCTCGAAGCCGCGCAGAATGTCGGACCGCAGCGCTCGCCCGACCGTATCGAGGGCGCCGAGCAGTTCGGCGCTCGCGGAGAAAAAAAGCCATGAACCGCGGCAAACGGATGGAGGATCTAGAAGCCTCGCTTTCACCCTATCAAATCTGGTTGCGGTGGCTCGACGCGACGACATCGAAGTTCGCCTCCCATCTAGCACACATGAAGTGGGCCGGTCAGGATCCAGGAAACCGCCTGCCGTTCCCGACCTTCGACCGCGAACTTACCCCGTACGCCACGTCAAAAAGCGGGGAGAAGGCGTCCGAACACCGCAAGAAGTTGTTAAGAGCGCAAGAGACTCTCCGCTTCTACTACTGCCTGTTTAGAGAAGTGGATGAGATGGTTAACCGACACTCGTCGCCTTTGATAACACTCGGATTGGAAGTTACGCTTCGCCGCCTTGCAGACGAAACGATCGCGGACTTGCGCCCACTTCGATTGGTGTCTGTTCCGATGCGCCCAGAAGTAGCCGCGACGGTTCGGACCGCACTCCACAATTACGTCATGTCGGTAGAATTTTTCATCAACCACCTCGAGCACTGGATCAGTGACTACCTCACCGAAACGATCGCAAAGGGGACGGCGACGGACGCGGAACAGAGGCAGGCAAAGTGGGATGAGGTGCTGCGCGCGCTCGATGACTGCGGTGCGATGAAAGCGGGGTATTACGTGCAGCTCGAGCCATTTACATATCGAACGCTCGGTGCCGCCTGCCTAATTGACGGCCGATGGATCGACCGGCGACTCCTGGAACTGGCCGAATTCGCGGCTCTGCTCGTGTCTCGCGGCTATCGACTGCAGGACCCGCCCGATAGCCACCCGCTCGAACCGCATCTGGTCGTGAACAGCGCCGGTTTGGCACCGAGCGAGCAGGAGTTGCTTCCCATTCGCAACGATGCAGAAAGCCCGCTGCGCCAGTTCAAAGGAAAAAAGAAAAAGATACGCGGACAAGTTTATGTAGACATCGATGATTACCGTAGGTGGACTGGCAGAACCGTGACGGGCGAATTGACGCCGATTCGGGGCATTGACATCGTGCACTGGAACCGGTGGCTTGATTCGCGGGGAGGGGAAGGCCGTGCGGAGAACGCGGGAGTGAAACTGCATCGTCTGCGAGCCCCATTCAGATCCAGCGATTTCATAGCGTGCGAGGATGAATCCGAGTTCGTGCGTCGAAGCGAGATGCGCTCGCTGTTGCTAGAGAAGATCCACGGAAACGGAATCAGTGCTGTCAGCGGTCCCGTAAGTTGGGCCCCGTTGCGCGAAGCAATCAATGCCCGGCTAAACGCTCTGCTCGCGTTAGGTGACATGGTCAAATGGATTGGGGAGCAATTCGGGGGACATCAATTCCTATTCACCGAGACCAAGGAACAGCTCGATCGGCAGATCGCTCATATCCAAAATGTCGTAGTAGAATTCAACTTGATGTCGATTCTCCACAAGGCGCAAGGTTTCAATGAACCAGGCTCCGCGGCATCGCCGATCGACCTCGATTCAGCGGCAATCAGCGCGGAAAGGCGATCCGAGGTCACATTCAACACTATCAAGTTGACAGCCGAGGCCTTTGCTCTTGAGAGTCTCGGCCGTCACGCGGACGCGATGAAGATAGTCGCAAAAGTGATGGCCGAACCAATTGCCGCAAACACGGATGGCGCGCAAGCCCAGCCAGAACCGAAAGCCCCCGAGCCGCGGGGCCCCTCATGTTGGGAAAAGCTCCTTGCGCTTGCGGACGAATTGCGGCGCACAGAAAGCGAAGGATGAATGGGAAAAGAAGCAGGAAAAGGTCTGAGCCGAAATTAGGGACAACTTAACTTGTGGGGGTGGGGAGTGGTTGTGTATTGCTCCCCGCTGGTCACCCCGTGCGCATGTCAATTGAGGCCACGGCGATGGATGAAGGCGATGGTCGCTGGTCAAGCCAGCGACCATTACCCCATGGCACTCCGGACGAGCCTCTTTGGATACGACCGGACTCGCGGACTTGGACACTCCAGTGTTGAAGGTCGCCGTTGCGAACCGCCTTACGCGCTTCGGGGTCCCGCAGCGCCCGGAATCGGCTTTGGCCCGGCGAGACTTTGCCCCACCGAGGGGCAAACTGGACCAATCCGGCCACATCCGGAAACAATCAGCGCCCGGAATTCTTGGACTTTCGGGAGTCTCCGAAGGGTTCAAATCCCTTCTGCCCCTGCGCGTTTCAGGGCGGTTCGGACCATCTCCGCTTGATTGGAAAACCCCTAACTCTTTGGGGTTTTTCGTAGCGGATTGGTGTGGGTGATGGCCCGGAAAGGCATCAAAGGCCGAACGCCTCGCCGAAGGGACCCAAGAAAACGCAAGGATAATCAGTCTAGCGTCTTGTGAAATCTGAGTGTTGCAAGCGTGAGCGTGCCCGCCCCGAGGATCGCCATCGCGACCATCTGCGGCCATAGCACCTCCAGTCCGACGCCCTTGATGAAGGTTCCGCGCAAGACGACGAGATAAAACCGCAGCGGGTCGAGATTGGTGAACCATTGCAGGGCCGTCGGCATGCTGGTGATCGGATAGCCGAACCCGGACAACATGATCGCCGGCGAGATGTAAAAGAATGAGATCGCGAAGGACTGCTGTTGAGTCTCGCAAACGGTGGAAATCAGCAGCCCGACGCCGAGCGCGCTCGACAGAAAGAGCATCGTGCCGAGCAGCAGCACGAAAATATCTCCGCGAAACGGAACCTCGAACCACCAGCTTCCCAGGAGTCCCACGACAATCACATTGGCGAGTCCGACCAGCATGAATGGCAAAGTCTTGCCCAGGATCAATTCGGTCGAGCTGATTGGCGTAACCATCAATTGTTCGAGCGTGCCGATCTCCCGCTCGCGCACCACCGCGAAGCTTGTCAGCTGCATTACCGACACGAGAACCAGCGTGCCGATCACGCCGGGCACGAAGAACCATCGGCTTTCGAGATTGGCGTTGTACCAGGGGCGCTCCTGCAGTTGGATGTCGGGCGCGAAGGTCGCGAGCGCGGGTCGCAGCCGGTCGGCCATTTGCAGTTGATAGTCCTGGGCAAATCGGTTCGCGATCTGATTGATGTATCCGACCGCGATCAACGCAGTGTTCGAGTCGGTGCCGTCGAGCACGGCCTGCACCGGCGCTGTCTGCCCTTTGCGCAGCAATTCGGCGAAGCCCGGCTGAATCTGCAGCACGAGAACGACGCGCCGATGATCGAGCAGTGATGGAATTTGCGATTCGCTCTGCAGGACGTTGGTGACCTCGAAGCGGCTGCTCGCGCTGAAGCGCTCGAGAAATTCACGGCTCTCCTGGCTGTGATCGTAATCGAGCACGGCGGTTGAAACGCGATTCACTTCGTAGCTCGCGGCGTAGCCGAATATCAGCATTTGCAGCAAGGGTGGCACCAACAGCGAGAAGCGCGCGTGCGGGTCGCGAAACAGGTGGATGAATTCCTTGATCAAAAGCTGGTGCAGCCGCTCTATCACGTCAGACGCCTCATGCCAGCGATTTGTGGAATGACCGTTTCGCCAGGAACACCATGACCGACGCATAGATTACGAGCGCAATCAAAGGTGCGGTTAGGAAGCTGAGGCCGGTGCCGCGCAGGAATACGCTCTTGAGGATGACGATGTAGTAGCGCGCTGCGATGAGGTAAGTGAACGGCTGCACGCCGATCGGCATTTGGTTGATGGGGAAAGTGAATCCCGAAAGCAGGAACGACGGCAGGAACGCGGTCACCAGGCCAATCTGGCTCGCGGCCAGCTGATTCTTGGTAGCGACTGAGATCCAGAACCCAAGCCCGAGAATCGCGACCAGGTAAATTCCCGAGCCTACCATCAGCGCGATCACCGAACCGCGAAACGGGACCTGAAACCACCAGACCGCAATCGCCGCGCACATCGCCGTGTCGAACAGGCCCAGCGCGAAGTAGGGCAGCAGCTTGCCGATGATGATTTCGAGCGCGGTGACGGGAGTCGAGATCAGTTGTTCCATCGTGCCGCGCTCCCACTCGCGCGCCACGGTCAGCGACGTGAGCAGAACTCCGACGACCGCCATGACGATCGCGGCGACACCGGGCACGATGAAGTTTTTGCTTTCGAGGTCCTCATTGAACCAGGTGCGTGCGTCGACCGACAGCACCGGATTGACACTGGGCGCGTTGGACTTGCGCAGATATTCGGCTTGAACGACGGCGCCATAGGAGGCGAGGACCCCCTGAGCGTACCCAATCGCGAGCTCGGCAGTGTTGTTGTCGGAGCCGTCGACGAGGGCCTGGATGTAAACGGGCCTTCCGTCGTGCAGGCGCGCGGAGAAATCGTACGGGATCACAATCGCGAGCTGGCATCGGCCGTCGTCGAGCGCGGCGCCGAGCGCACGATAGTCCGTGACGGTAGCGACCAGATCGAAATAGTCGGACGACTGAAAACGCTTGAGCAGATCCTGGCTGGCCTGGCTGCCTTCGCGATCGTACGCGAACACCCGGATGTGTTTGGTGTCGAGATTGACGCCGTAGCCGAGCGTCGACATGAGCATCAAGGGCATAAGCAGGACGGTCAGCAGGCTGCGTGAATCGCGCAGCACCTGGAAAACTTCCTTGCGCGAGATTGCGAGCAGTCGCCGAAGATTCATTGCGACAGCTCCGCGGGTGTGTCGGTGCGCCGAGTCGTCAATGCCACGAACGCGTCTTCGAGGCTGGGGCGAATCGTATGCAGGCCGGTGACGGCGATACCATCGGCCTCGAGCGCAGCGCGAATCGCGGGCGCTACCGCCTCGTCAGATACGACCAGATGCAGCGCGCTGCCGAAGACGGCGACGTCGCGAACGCCGTCAAGGTGGCGCACGCGTTCGATGGCGTCGCCAATCCGCTCGCATTCGAGCAGCAGCAACGAACCCCGGATCGAACCCAGCTTGAGCTCGGTCGGCGTTCCCAGCGCGATCAATTTGCCGCCGTTCATCAGCGCCAGACGGTTGCAGTATTCGGCTTCGTCCATGTAGTGCGTGGTAACGAAGATAGTGACGCCGTCGGCGCTCATCCGCTGAATCAATTCCCAAAACAAGCGGCGTGAGAGCGGGTCGACGCCTGAAGTCGGCTCGTCGAGAAACACGATCGGCGGGCGATGCAGCACGGCGCAGCCGAGCGCGAGTCGCTGCTTCCATCCGCCGGAAAGGGTGCCGGTGAGACTGGATTCGCGGCCGCGCAGCCCAGCCATCTCGAGTGCCCAATCGATGCGCCCGCGCAACTCCGTCGAAGGCACGCCGTACATGCCCGCATAGAAGCGCAAGTTTTCGAAGACGGTCAGATCGGCGTAGAGCGAAAACTTTTGCGACATGTAGCCGATGTTGCGGCGGATCAATTCGGGCGCCTCGACGACGTCGTAACCGGCGACCGTGGCGCGGCCGGAGGTGGGATGCAGCAATCCGCACAGGATTCGAATCGTAGTCGATTTTCCAGAACCGTTGGGTCCGAGAAATCCAAAGACTTCACCGGTACGCGTCTGAAATGAAATGCGATCGACGGCGGTGAAATCGCCGAAGCGCTTAACCAGGTTTTCGACTTCAACCGAAATGCCGTTGGTGCGCGTCATGCCGCCACTCGGGTCGAGTCTTTGCGCACCGCCTCGACAAAGAGATCTTCGATGCTCGGTGTCGCTCGGACGATCTCATCGAATGGGATCTCGCCGGCTCGCAATCGAGCGCTGAGATCGGGAATGCGCCGCTCGGCATCGTCGACAAACAAGTGGACGGCGTCGCCGACCAGCACGGCGCTCGAGACCCCGTCGGCTGCCGTGAGCTCATCTCTGACGCGGCGCGGCTCGGACGACACGATTGATACCACTGCCCCTTGAAGCCGCGATTTGAGACGCGCTGGCGTATCGCAAAAGAGCAGCCGCCCTTGATGAAGCAGCGCGACACGATGGCATCGCTCGGCTTCGTCCAGGTACGCGGTGGAATTCACGACGGTCACGCCCTGGCCGACGAGTGCGTAGAGCATCGCCCAGAATTCGCGGCGCGAAACCGGATCGACGCCGTTGGTTGGCTCGTCGAGCAGCAACACGCGCGGCGTGTGAATCAGCGCGCAGACCAGGCCGAGCTTCTGCTTCATCCCGCCGGAAAGCTTGCCGGCCAGGCGCGTGCGGAACTCACTCATGGCGCATGCCTTCAGCAATTCGGCGGCGCGCGCCTCGCGGTCCTTTCTGCGAACTCCGAACAGGTCGGAATAAAATCGGATATTTTCATCCACCGTCAGATCTTCGTAGAGGCCGAACCGTTGCGGCATGTAGCTGATCAGATTCTTGACGCCCTCGGGGTCGGCAACGACGTCGCATCGCGCGACCGTCGCGGTGCCGGAGTCGGGCGGGAGCACTCCGGCCAGGATCCGCATGGTGGTGGTCTTGCCGGCGCCGTCGGGACCGACGATGCCGAAGATTTCGCCCGGCGAGACGTCGAAGCTCAGGTGATCGATCGCGCGGACGCCC
>Ga0209655_10000485_pt1 | contig 15019 bp, 10 predicted proteins | sample BogFormECP03_OM2_FD_188236 | JGI IMG/M metagenome (GOLD analysis project Ga0209655, IMG submission 188236) | Bog forest soil microbial communities from Calvert Island, British Columbia, Canada - ECP03_OM2 (SPAdes) (version 2) | ecosystem: Environmental > Aquatic > Freshwater > Wetlands > Bog ...
CGCCCGAATGCGACTGGTATGCAGGCGATATCTTATGGCAGGACTCAGCGACGGAATTTCGCGTGGCGTTTCACGGCAGCGAAGTGGCGCGCATCCGCACGCCGGTTGCGGGCAAACACAATGTGCTCGACGCACTGGCGGCGATCGCGCTGGCGTATGGGCGCGGAGTGGAATGCGAGGCGATCGAGGGGGCGCTCGCTACGTTTCAAGGCGTACGCAAGCGAATGGAAATCAAGGGTGAAGCGAACGGCGTGCTGGTAGTGGAGGATTTTGCCCACCACCCCACGGCCATCCGGCTCACTTTGGAGGCCGCGCGAACTCGCTGGCCCGGGCGAAAAATTTGGGCAGCCGTCGAGCCGCGCTCTAATACGATGCGGCGAAAAATATTTCAGCATGTCCTCCCCGATGCCTTGGCAATTGCCGATGCCGTGCTTATCGGCCCGGTGAATCGCGCGCAGCTACTCGGGGAGGAAGAGCGGCTATCGCCGGAACAGATTGCGGATTCGTTACTTGAGCGCGGGCGTCCGGCTAAAGCGTTTGAGTCCTCGGATGAAATTGCGGAATATTTGGCGGAGAATGCGAAGCAGGGAGAGATGGTGATGGTGATGTCTAACGGAAACTTCGACGGTCTATCGGGCAAGCTGCTTGAGAAATTTAAATCGCTCGCGGCAGCGCGCAAATGAGCAATGGGCAGGTTCGTAGGTTGGCTTGTTTCGGTATTTTTGTTTTTCTTTTCGCCGCGCGGCCGGCTGCGGCGACGATCCATTACAAAATTTCGCTGAAGAATCCGGAGAAGCACTCTTTCCAGGTCACCATGACCATTCCGCATCCCGCAAGCGGCATGACTGTAGCGATTCCTGCGTGGAACGCGCTTTATCAAGTGCGCGATTTCGCTTACCGAGTCCGCGATGTGGAAGCCGATTCGTACGGTGAATCGGGAGCTCCGGGCGAAAAATTGCCGATCCTGAAAGTGGATAAACAGACATGGGCAATTCGCGCGGCGGAAAACGCGAACTCCGGCGGCGTTTCGGCCTGGACGGTGCGGTATTCGATAGTCTGGGATGAGCCCGGACCCTTCAATTCACAATTGAATGCGAAACATGCATTCGTCAATTTCGCGGAAATTCTGATGTACATCCCGGACCGGCGAAGCGAAGACACTACTGTAGAGTTCAACGATGTACCCGCGGGCTGGCGCGCTGCGGCAGAATTGGCGGCAGGCAGCACGCCGAATTCATTTTCGGCAACTAGCTACGACACGCTCGTGGACGCGCCGGTTGAAATCGGAAAGTTCGAGGAATTTGCATTCGACGAAGGCGGCGCGCACTTCCGTGTAGTCGTGGATGGGATCGAGTGGAGGCGCGACCGACTGGAAGATTCTCTACGCAGTATTACTTCTTACGAGCTGAAGTTGATGGGCGGAGCTCCATTTCACGAGTACACGTTCTTTTTTCACATAGGTCCGTACTCGGAAGCCGGGGGCGGGGGAATGGAACATGCGAACTGCACGGCCATCGGAGCCGGCTCGGTGGAAGGCACAAGCGCGATAGCGGCGCACGAATTCTTTCACGCATGGAATGTGAAACGGATACGTCCGCAGGCGCTTGAGCCGGTGGACTTCACCCAGGAGCAGTACACACGAGCGCTGTGGTTTGCCGAGGGCGTGACGAGCACTTATGCAGCTTATGCGCTTGAGCGCAGCGGACTTTGGCCGAAAGAGAAATTCTATGCGGACTTAGCGGCGCAGATCAGCGAACTGGACTCGCGTCCGGCGCGCCTGTGGCAGAGCGTAGAGGAGTCCAGCCTGGACGCGTGGCTTGAAAAGTACGACGATTATCGCGACCCCGAGCGCAGCATTTCGTACTACAACAAGGGCCAGATCGTTGGAGAGATGCTGGACCTTACGATTCGCGATGCTACCGAAAACCGCAAATCGCTTGATGACGTGATGAGGCGCATGAATGACGGCTACGCCAAGAAGGGAACATTTTATGACGACAGCGACGGAATTCGCGCTGCCGCCGAAGAGGTCTCCGGAACAAATCTCGCGGATTTCTTTCAGCGTTATGTGGCCGGCACCGATGAGATACCGTACGACAAATTCCTAGCTTCCGCGGGTCTGGAATTGAAAGTGGATACGCTCAAGATAGCCGACCTGGGTTTCTGGACTGCAGGCGGACGTTCTTCGAGTTCCGGCACGACTGTCTCTCAAGTAGTCCCAGGCAGCCCTGCAGAGACTGCAGGACTCGTTGCGGGTGACGTTCTGCTGCAATTGAACGGCGAAAGCGTGCCCGGTTCTCTGATGAGGTGGGCGCGCCAGCATTCGCCCGGCGAAACAGTCAAGTTGCGAGTACGAAGAGACAACAAGGAATTGGACATTTCATTCGCACTCGGAACCGACGAGATGAGGAAATATTCGATTTCAGAAGTCTCGCATGCCACCGACAAGCAGAGGAAAATAAGGGAAGGCTGGCTGCGTGGTACCGTCAATTAAGTAAACGATCCATGATTCGCACAACCCTCGCTGTCCTTTACCTCACACTCGGAATATTTTTGGTGATGCCATGGCTGATTCTTTGGAGTCTTGCGACGCGTAGCGTGGATTTTATGTACGGCGTGGCCATGAAGTTCGTGCGCGCGGCAGTTCGAATGGCGGGTGTTCGCGTGCGCGTGGAAGGCGCCGTCAATATTCCTGCGGGGGGGTGCGTCTTTGCTGCGAACCATGTTTCGAACATGGACCCTCTGGCATTCGTTCCGGCGATACCGCGCCGCGTGGCAATCCTGGTGAAAAAAGAAGTGTTTCGCATCCCGATTCTGGGAACAGCGATGCGCATGGCAAAGTTTGTTCCGGTGGATCGAGAGAACAGGGAAGCGGCCGCGGGAACCGTAGATACGGCTGTTGAATATTTAAGAGAAGGATTGTCTTTCGCGGTTTATCCCGAAGGCACGCGGAGCCACAACGGGCGTTTATTGCCGTTCAAGAAAGGCGCATTTTTGATAGCGATTCGCGCGGGAGTTCCAGTTGTGCCGGTGTCCATCGTGGGCGCCCAGGATTTGTTGCGCAAAGGAGAATGGAGCGTGCGTCCCGGAGAAGTCATAGTACGATTTGGAAAGGCCGTCGATGTTTCGTCTTACAACGTGGAGCAGCGTGCGGATTTGATGGCGAGAGTCGAAGAACTGGTGGCGGCAGGATTGCCGGAAGATCAGAAGCCGCCGCTTAAGTCTGCGGGCAGCAGCGATTGATGTGTAACGGCAGACTGCGAGCGGCTTAAAACCGCGGAGTTAGGTTGTTTCTTGCCGGGGGGCCAGCCTCGAAACCGCCTTTTGAAGTTCGCGCAATTCCTTCTGAAGCTCGGGCAAGCGGCTGAACATTGCGACGGATTTGCGCCACGCCAAGCTGTCCATTGCAGGGTAACCGGAATAAACGACGCCGGCCGGAACATCATTGGGCACGCCGCTCTGCGCCGTCAGCGTGGTGCCGTCACCGATGGAGAGATGTCCGGCGACGCCGACCTGGCCTGCAAGAATGCAGTGGTTTCCCACTCGCGTGGTGCCGGCGAGTCCGACCTGGCCGCAAAGCATGGTGTCTTCTCCGACTTTGGAGGCGTGGCCAACCTGCACCAGGTTGTCGATCTTTGTGCCGCGGCCAATTCGAGTTTCGCCGATAGTAGCGCGATCGACCGCACTGTGCGCTTGGATCTCCACGTCGTCTTCAATGACTGTTGTACCGGATTGGCGGATCTTGTACCACTTTCCGTCGGACTGGCGCGCAAAGCCGTACCCGTCGCTTCCGATCACAACGCCGTTTTGCAAGAGCACGCGATCACCTATGCGCGAGCCTTCGCGCACGCAAACGTGCGAGTGAGCGAAAAAATCATCGCCGATCTTCGCATTGCGGTAAATGGTGACGAAGCTGTGCAATACAGCTTTCGATCCGATCTCAGTCTCCTCGTCCACAATACAATAAGGTCCGATATGGGCGTCCGCGCCAATTTTTGCAGATTTTGCGACGATCGCCGTCGGGTGAATTCCCGGCGCGTACTTCGGTGCCGCGTGAAACAGCTCGATGGCTCGGGCGAAGTCCAGATGAGGATTGGCTGAACGCAGCGCGTCGATGCGTATGGCGCCGGCGTCTTTGGCGACGATAATCGCCGAAGCTCGCGTTGATGAAAGCAGGGGACGATACTTGCGGTTGGAGAGAAACGTCAGCTCGCCCGGCCTCGCTTCTTCGATCCCCGCTACTCCGGTAATTTCGATATTGGGGTCACCGTCAAGCTGGCAACCCAGCGTTTTGGCGATTGCTTCAAGTTTCATGAAGGAGTCTCCTCTCGTCATCGTCTCGCACAATCAATGTATAACAAGACCAAAGGCGGGCGATAAGGGATGATTCAGTGCGCGCGATCTCGCTATTCGGAGAAGAGTTTGGATTGTGATGCTGCCGCTGCGGCTCGGGAGTCGGCGGAGCCTCGGCGCGCGACGCCCACTACGCCTAGAACTTTGACCTCTGCCAGCGCAGAGCGTGGAATAAACAGGCGCAGCGTGTTGCCGTGTAAATCTGGTGGCGTCAGTTGGACCCCGGTGTCGAGCAGATCCAGAAGGTCGTTCGCCACGATGCCTTCCATAACGTCGTCATCGCGAAAACGGAGACGTACCCAGAGCCCGTCGAGCTTCGGTCGGCTTAGGAATATCTTGCGCTCCGGGGAAGAGGTATCGAGGAACTCGCGGACGAAATGGATCGACTTCACTTCGTTCAATTCAACAGGGCGGTGCTCGCCGTCCGGGGTCAGCAAGTCGATGGTTTCCGTGCGTCCGAGGGCGGCGGCATTCAGATATCCTTTTAGGGACGTTCGGTCGAGCAGCAGCACAACCACCTTCTTGTGGGTGGAGGCTACCGCCGAGCTCTTTAATCGCGCCATGCTCTCGTCATCTCTAGATGCATAGATGTGAAGTCTAACAGTGGAATTAGCGCCAAAGGTTGGAGAATTGGCTCCCCGAACCAGGCTTTCGGGGCATTTTATTGCTATCTCCTCATGGGTTATGTTATCCTTACGTGATTTTTTGTCAAGTTGTTGGTGTTTAAAGGGTTAGCATCGGAGCAGCCGCCGATTGACCGTCAAAGGACAGATCCTAAAATCTGCCTCCGTAATAGCCCTGGTCACCGTTATCAGCCGTATTTGCGGATACTTACGGGATCAGAGGGTGGCGCTGCTCCTCGGCACCTCGCCGGCTGCTGATGCGTTCATCCTAGCTTTCCGCATTCCCAATATGATACGCCGGATGACCGGGGAGGGAGCTCTGGGGGCGTCTTTTATCCCGGTGTTTACGGGTTACTTGCGTGGGAAATCGCGAAAGGAAGCATGGGATTTCGGGCAAAAGGTGTTCTGGGATATGGCTGTGATCCTGGCGGTCATCGCCATCCTGGGGTGCATATTTTCGCAACAGGTTATCGGGATTTTCACTTTGCTGGGGTTCAGCACGGTGCACTGGGACCTGGCGATCTTTCTGAATCGGATTATTTTTCCGTGCGTTTTTTTTCTAGGACTCGCGGCGCTGGCAGCAGCAATCCTAAACAGCTTTCATGTATTTGCGCTGCCGGCCTCAACTTCGATTCTATTCAATCTGGTGTTTATCGGTTTTTCGCTCGGGATCGTGTACAAGCCGATTCTTCGCGTAGCGCCGGTAGCTTATCGCACACCGGCGCTGGCGCTGGCGATCGGAATATTGATTGGGTCGGCACTGCAACTGGCGATGCAGATTCCGGCGTTACGGAAGCGAGGAATGCGCTTTCGTCCGGATGTGTCGTTCAAGGACCCGGGAGTGCGCAAGGTCGGGAAGCTGATGGGTCCGGTATTCTTCGGCATGGGCGTGTTCCAGATCAATTTTTTTGTGGACACGATATTTGCGACGTCGCCGCGAATGCCGACTGGAAGTATTACGTCACTTTATATAGCAGACCGCGTGATGGAGTTGGTGTTGGGAGGATACGCGATTGCTTTGTCGACGGCGATTCTGCCGACTATGTCGCATCAAGCGGCTGACGGAAAGTATGACGAGATGAAGCGCACGTTCGAGTTTGCGGTGCGCGTTGTTTCATTTATAACGATCCCGGCGGCCGTGGGATTGATCCTGCTGCGCGTGCCGATTACGAAAGTATTGTTCCAGCACGGTCAGTTCAGAATCGAGTCGACGGCGCTGACGGCGCACGCACTGCTTTATTATTCACTGGGTCTGCCGGCGTTTGCGGCGATCAAACTGATTACGCCCATGTACTATTCGACGCACGACACCATGACGCCCACGCGCGTCGGAATTTATTCGCTGGGCTTGCACATCGTGCTGAACGTAATTCTGCTGTTCGCCTTCTCCCGTTATTTGTGGAATGCGAGTCCGGCGCTGGCCAGTTCGTTGGCAGCGTATTTCAATTTCGCGCTGCTCTTTTATATTTTCCGCGGGAGGTACGGCGCTTTAGGAGCTCGCGGGATTATCAGCTCGATCGTCAAGATGACGATTTGTGCCGTGGCCATGGCCGCGGCGTGTTTCGCCGCGCTTCGATATTCGGATTTTGCGAACGTCGGGCACGTGCTTTCCCAGGCGGGATTGCTGGCGGCCATGATCCTGGGTTCGGTCGGAATTTATTTCGGCTTGGCATGGGTTCTCCGGTGCGAAGAGCTGCCGGAACTTTTTCTGATGTTACGCCGGGCGCAGCCGGAAACGGCTTCGACCGCGGGAATCGAAGCCTGAATTATCGCGTACGGGATGCGATAAGAAAGCTGGGGGAGAGCATTGGAAGCGGAGATTCATTCATTCTTAAGTTATTTGCGCGTTGAAAGAGCGCTATCCCAGAATACTCTCGACGCTTACCGGCGCGACCTGGAGAAATTCTGCGCGTTTGCGATGGAAAGAGGGCTGGAGAAGCCTGGGCAGGTGCAACGCGGTGATATCGTCGACTTTCTTGCGACATTGTATGTGCGGAAGCTCGATGCGCGTTCGGTGGCCCGGCATCTCGTTTCGCTACGGCAACTCTTCCGCTTCCTTTTGACCGAGGAATTAATCGGGGAAGATCCCGTGGTCACGGTGGAATCGCCGAAATTTCGGCAAAGCTTGCCGCAGTTCCTGAGCGTGGAAGAAGTTGACCGGCTGCTCGCGCAACCGGACACCTCTTCCACCCTGGGCTTGCGCGACAAAGCGATGATTGAATTGCTTTATTCCTCCGGGCTGCGGGTGTCAGAATTGTGCAACTTGGCGGTGGATGATCTACATGTGAACGCAGGCTCGTTGCGATGCATCGGCAAGGGAAACAAGGAGCGGCTGGTGCCGGTGGGAAAGCGCGCGCTGACTGTGCTGCAACTGTACATTCAAAAAGCCCGGCCGGAGATTCTAGGCGAGCACATTTCCAAATATCTTTTCGTTAACCGCAAGGGAACCAAGCTAGACCGCATTCGTTTCTGGAGGATTCTGGGATTGTACGGCCGCAAAGCCGGGCTGCGAAAAGCGCTGAAGCCGCACATGCTGCGGCACAGTTTTGCCACCCATTTGCTCGACCACGGCGCAGACCTTCGTTCCGTGCAAATGATGCTGGGCCATTCCGATATATCCACCACGCAGATCTATACGCACGTCGTGGAAGAACGATTGAAACAGGTTTATAAGGCGCATCACCCGCGCGCCTGAAACGCGCGGTAATTTGAGGAGGCACCGAAGCACATGCCCGATTATATGTACTTGCTGGAAAGCCGGCTCTCGCCCGAGCAGCGCGCCGTGCTGGAGCGCGTGCAGGAGCTGTCGCGCACGCAGGAGGTGAATGTGTATCTTACCGGCGGGGCCGTCCGCGACCTGATTTCCGGCATGCCCATTCGCGACCTGGATTTCACGGTGGAGGGAAACCCTGTCCGAATGGTAAAGGAATTGGAGAAAGGCGGAGCACGCGTGGTGTGGGAGAGTGAGAAGTTACGGCACCACGAAATGATTTTCGCGGGAGATGTGGATGGCTCGATTTCGGGGGCGCGCGAGGACGTGTATGAAAGGCCCGGCGCCAAGCCTGAATATCGTTTTTCCGGTGTGATGGAAGATCTTCGCCGCCGGGATTTCGGAGTGAATGCAATCGCCATTTCGTTGAACACGCAATCGCGGGGCTTGCTGCTCGATCCCATGAACGGGCTTGCCGATCTTGAAAAGCAGGAAATCCGCTCCTTATCGATTCACGCGTTTACCAACCAGCCCATCCGACTGATGCGCATTCTTCGTTATTGCGCGCGCATGGGATTCAAGATGGAGCCGCGCACTCAGGAATGGTTCGATCTGGCCATGGAACGCGGCATGAACAAAAATATTGAGGCGGTCGATGTGGGCCATGAAATGCGGGCACTAGCGCGTGAAGACATTCCGGTTGCGACACTGAAGCAATGGGAAACGTACGGGATGCTTGCGTTAATTCATCCGAATCTGCAGAAGCGCAAACCGGACTACGACAGCCTGAACAAAATGGCCAAGGTGCGCTCGAATCTTTACTCGGCCGGGCTGCGGCCTCGCTTGCAGTATCCGGTGACGTACTACACGCTCGGACGGCTGAAGCCGCGCGAGGCAACCGCAGCGATGAAGAATATGCAATTTCGATCGAACGAAATAGAGGCGGTGGCGGATCTGGTTCCTGAGGCGCAGAAAGTCGTAAAGATACTGAAGGGACGGAAAACCAATGCGCCGAAAGACGCGTTCTACTACATCGCCTCACTTCCCGCTGAAATGCTGGCATTCATTGAAATTGAAATGCCCAACCCGCGCGTGATCTCGAAATTTCGCAACTACATCCAGAAATGGCGTCCGCTGCGTCAATCTCTGCCTCTTGGGGAACTCGACGCCCTGGGAATTGCTCGCGGGCCGAAATTCGACAAGGTCATCGAGCAACTGTTTGAAATGCAGCTTCGTGGAAAGGCAAAACTGCCAGAGGATCGGACGAGAATACTCCGCAATCTTGCCGGCATCAAAGACGAACCCAAGAAAATCGAGAAGCCGGAGAAGAAGCGCAAGGGAGAAAAGGGCGAAGCGAAGGCCATCGAGCCCGAGGCTAAGGGATCGGGTAAGCCAAAACAGGCTGTAGCTACGGTTCCGGTCGCAGGAAAGCCTGCTGCGGGCGCGACGAAAACCGCGAACGCCGCTCCTCAGCAACCGCAGTCCGCCGCGGCCGCGATAGGCGCCAGGGCGCAGGCCAAACATGCTGAGGCAGCGCATAAAACGAAGGCGTCAGGCGCCGGCAAGAAACCCGCAGCGAGTCGCCATGGCAAGCAGAAATCGCGTGGCGCAAAAAAATCAGGGCGGCGCTGAATCTCGCGATGCCGAGCCATCTGGCCGGTTTCTCTCACTAGCCGCCGGCCCATCGCTGATAGGAATGCCTTCGATATGATGAAGGCGGTTTGTTCGTGTTGCGATTGACGGTACGCGAACGTTCGAAGTGGTTTAGAATACTCTACGCATGAATTCTTCGAACTTTGTACATCTTCATTTACATACGGATTACTCCCTTCTCGACGGCGCTTGCGAAATTGGTGAACTGACGGCCGAAGCTGCGCGCCGAGGAATGCCGGCAGTAGCGGTGACGGACCACGGAAATCTTTTCGCGGCGGCAAACTTCTATCATCAAGCCACCACGCACGGGGTGAAACCGATCATCGGTTGCGAGATGTATGTGGCTCCGGACAATCATAAGTCTCGAGGCACGGAAGCTGAGCGCTCCAACCATCTTGTGCTGCTTTGCGAGACGGATGAAGGCTATCGCAATCTGATGCAGTTGGTTTCCACCGGATATCTCGATGGTTTTTATTACAAGCCTCGCGTGGACCACGAGCTTCTGGCGAAACACAGCAAAGGGCTGATCGCTCTTTCTGCCTGCCTTCGCGGAGAAGTGGCCGACGCGCTGTTAGCCGACAAGTACGAACAAGCGAAGACGAGCGCCTACCGGCTGCGCGACATTTTCGGCAAGGGGAATTTTTTCCTTGAAGTGCAAGATCAGGGGCTGGAAATGGATGTACGAGTGAACCGCGACCTGGTGAAACTTTCCAAAGAGAGCGGAATCCCGCTGGTGGCTACGAATGATTGCCACTACCTTACCCAGTCGGATTCTCATGCACAGGAAGTGCTGATGTGCATTCAGACCGGGAAGACCATGAGCGACGGGCAGCGTATGAAATTCGCTACCGACCAGTTTTATTTCAAGACTGCGGAGGAGATGGCGCAGGTATTCCGTGAATTGCCGGACGCTGTATCCCGCACGGTTGCGATCGCGGAGCGCTGCAACGTCAAGATTCAGCGCGTGAGCAATCCGTTCCCGGATTTCAAGGTACCCGAAGGCCACACCGCCGATTCATATTTCGAGAAAACGGTTCGCGAAGGATTTCAATCGCGCGGGCCTCAAATCGAGCGGCTGGTCAGGGAAAACCGGCTGCGGCATTCGCTCGCGGAGTACGAGACGCGGCTTACCGATGAAATCGAGATGATCAAGAAGATGCGCTTTGCGGGCTACTTCCTGATCGTTTGGGATTTTATTCATTACGCGAAAGCGCAGGGAGTTCCCGTTGGTCCGGGACGCGGATCCGCGGCGGGAAGCTTGGTGAGTTACTCGCTGCACATCACGGACGTGGATCCGATGCAATACGATCTTCTGTTCGAACGCTTCCTGAATCCCGAGCGCATTTCCTTACCCGACATTGATATCGATTTTTGCATGCGGCGGCGCGGCGAGGTGATCGAGTACGTGCGGCAAAAGTATGGCGAGAAAAATGTCGCGCAAATCATCACTTTCGGAACCATGGCGGCTAAAGCGGTGCTGAAGGATGCGGGCCGCGCGCTGGATATGCCGTATGGCGATGTGGATAAGCTCGCGAAGCTTGTTCCGTTGACGCTCAATATTTCGCTGGAAGAGGCGCTGAAGCAATCGCCTCAGCTAGAAGCCGCGCGAAAAGATGAGAGAGTGAAAGAACTCATTGAAGTAGCTCTGCGGTTGGAAGGATTGGCGCGGCACGCCTCGACGCATGCGGCGGGAGTGGTGATCTCGCCGCAACCGCTCACCGAAATCGTCCCGTTGTACAAGTCGAGCAAGGATGAAATCACGACGCAGTACGACATGAACGCGCTGGGCCGTATCGGGCTGTTGAAAATGGATTTTCTGGGCCTGACTACGCTGACTGTGCTCGACGACGCCGTCAAAATGATCAAGAAAAATCGCGGCGTGGACTTCGACTTGACGCTTCTTCCACTCGACGATGCGGAAACATACGCTCTCTTCGCGCGCGGCGATACCAGCGGTATCTTTCAGTTTGAATCGCACGGCATGCGCGACATTCTTAAGCGCTATCAGCCCACACGGATGGAAGATCTTACGGCGCTGAACGCCCTGTATCGCCCGGGCCCGATTCAGGGCGGAATGATCGACGAATTCATCGCTTGCAAACATGGCAAGAAGAAAGTTTCCTACGACCTTCCGGAGCTCGAGGAAATTCTTTCTGAAACATGGGGCGTGATCGTTTTTCAGGAACAGGTGATGAAGATTGCGAACCGCATCGCCGGATTCACGCTGGGCGAAGCGGACATTCTGCGCAGCGCCATGGGTAAGAAAAAAGTGGAAGTGATGGCCGCGCAGCGCGACAAATTCCTGGCCGGTTGCGCCGGGCGCAAAGTTGCGTCGAAGAAAGCGCAAAAACTTTTTGACCTGATGGAAGAATTCGCGCTCTACGGTTTTCCCAAAGCCCACTCCTGCGCGTATGCCTTGTTGGCCTATCAGACGGCGTATCTGAAAGTTCATTACCCCGTGGAATTCATGGCTGCGATGCTGAGTTCGGAAGCGGGAAACACGGAAAAAGTGGTGAAATACATCAACGAGGCTCGTGGTTTGGGGATCCGCGTTTTGCCGCCGTGCGTGCATGAGAGCGGGTTGTACTTCACGCCTGTCGGTGACGACATCCGATTCGGGCTGGCGGCAATCAAAAACGTCGGCGAGAACACAGCCAAGGCTATTTGTGAAGCGCGGGCAGGCGGCGTAAAGTTTCGCGACCTTTTTAGTTTCAGTGAAGCGATTGAGCCAAGATGCCTGAACAAGCGCGTGCTTGAGAGCCTGGTGAAGGCCGGCGCCCTGGATTGTCTAAGTGAGTCGCGGGGCCGCCTATTTGCTGCGATCGATCAAGCGATTCTGCGCGGTCAGAGAAAGTCTCAGGCCAAAGCGGTTGGGCAGGGAGGACTTTTTCTGGCGGGATCAAGTTCCACTCACTCTCAGGCGGAAACTTGGCACGAAAGCTCGTTGCCCGAGGTTGAGGATTGGACGGAGGAGCAATTGTTGGCCGGAGAATATGCGACGCTGGGTTTCTATATCTCCGGGCACCCCATGGATAAGTACGCGGGACGCTTGAAAGATTTGAACGCGATCGAGCTCTCAACCATAGAAGCCCGCCGGAATGGAGAAGACATCGTGGTTGCAGGAATTATCGTGCAATCGCGGCCGATGCGTTCCCGGCGCGGCGCGCGCTGGGCAATATTAACGCTGCAAGATCGTACGGGAGTGATCGAGGCGCTCGTTTTTCCAGAGGCTTTTCAGAAGCTCGAAGCGATCTTGAAGGCCAATACTCCTTTACTAGCCAAAGGACGCGTCGCGGTGGAAGATGTGGGCACACGTCTGATAGTTTCAGACGCGCGGCTTCTCGACCAAGTGACGGATCGCGCGCCAAGTTTGCTGCGTGTGCGAGTTGACCTTGGCTCGGTGGATTCCGGTGCGCTGGATCGCCTGCAGGAATTATTTACGAAGAGGCCTGGGCGCTGCCGCGTAGCGTTTGAACTGGTGCAGTCCGACGGTTCGGAAGCGACGCTGGAAGCTGGCAGCGCGGTGATGGCCGACCGCGAACTTCTGGAACAAGTACGCCAAATCTGCGGCACGGATTCGGTTGCGGTGGTGCAATGAGCAAACGCCAGGAAGCTCGCGAACGGCTTCGGAGGCGGCGCGAGCTTGCCAAAGCACGCAGGCGGCAAGGCACGGGCGAACAGTTCGAGCCGCCAAAGCAAGTCGAGCCAGGCGAGAAACCCAAGCAGGCTGCGGCCCCTGACAAGAAAGAAACTGACCGGCAACGCCAACTCGAAATCGAGGCGTTGGAACGTGGTGTGGCAGATTTAACGAGGCTTTCACCTCCCACGGGAGAAACAAGATTGGAAATCGAGCGCATTCGCCGCGAAGTGGATGAACTAAAGCGCGATTTTTATACCCACTTGGACGCCTGGCAGCGATTGCAACTCGCACGCCATCCCCAGCGTCCCTACACGGATGATTTCATTCGAATACTTTTTGAGAATTTCAGCGAAATTCATGGCGACCGAAACTTTTCAGACGACCCAGCGCTGATTACCGGGATGGCCACATTCCACGGCCAGCCCGTGATGATTATCGGGAACCAGAAGGGCCGCGACACGAAACAGCGGCTCGCGCGCAACTTTGGCCAAGCGAAGCCGGAAGGGTATCGGAAGGCTTTGCGCGCAATGAAGCTCGCTGCAAAATTTCACCGTCCAATTTTGATTTTTGTGGATACGCAAGGCGCCTATCCCGGTGTGGATGCGGAAGAGCGCGGGCAAGCCGAAGCCATCGCGCTTAATTTGCGCGAGATGTCGCGATTGCCGGTTCCGATCGTGGTCACCATTACGGGCGAAGGAGGCTCGGGAGGGGCGCTGGCGATCGCCATCGGCGACCGTGTGTATATGCTCGAGAATTCCGTTTACTCGGTCATATCGCCAGAGGGTTGCGCCACCATCATGTGGCGCGATTCGAGTAAAGCAGAAGTGGCGGCCGAGGCCTTGAAAATTACCGCGCCGGACTTGCTGGAAATGAAGTTGATCGACGAGATCGTCCCCGAGCCGGACGGCGGCGCGCATAACGACCATCAAGCCACTGCCAAAATGCTCGAGCCGGTGCTGGTGCGTTCGCTTCATGAACTTTCCCAGCTATCCGCGCAGGAGCTTGTCGAGAAGCGGTACCAGAAATTCCGAAACATGGGGCAGTTTTTCGCATAGGATTTGCCTTATGCCGATGCGCGCGACGGTTGCGTGCTGTAACCTTGGGACGCAACTAATACTCTAAGTATTCAGGATTTCGCTCTATGGGAAAAGGCTGGTTCTATGCAAACTGTGAACGATTCTAGCGGAAGATATGGAACTCTGGGCGTCCTCTGGCTGGTCTACGCCATTCTGCGATTCGCCGGTGCGGCGTTCATCGTCGTGTACTACGAAATGCTCACGGTGATGTGGGGAGCGATAATTACGCGCGTTGCAAATCCTCTAGCGCTGATGTCCCTGTTCCACTTCTTCTTAATCTTCGCGGTCGTGCTAAATATCATCGCGGGGATTTTCGCGCTTCTTGCCGCCCTGGCCTTGTTGGGACGCGCTGGCTCAGCACGCACTCTTGCGCTGGTGGCAAGCTTCTTCGCTTTGATCAACGGGCCTCTTGGCGTCGCGTTAGGTGCCTATACGCTCGTCATTTTTGTCCCTCGCGGTTCGAGTACTTCGTAAAATTTAGAAGTGCGCGATATCCCAGGAGAACCCGCGGACTCCGGCGCGTAGGTTCACAGGCAGCGTAGATTTGCCATTAGAGCATTGAACACGTACCAAAGTCTTTCCGTTGCCCCGCTCGCCCCAGTGATTTAGTTTCATAAACAGGCAGATTCACGCAGCAGGGAGCAGCCACAGTGGCGGACTCGGGGACACCTCTAATTTCGGACGTTTTTCGGCCGTACGAGAAACTTGTAGAAATTTCGATCTTGGGAAAAACCTTTCTGGTGCCCGAGCGAAATTCGCTGCTGCGCGCTTTCCAGTTCATTAGCCCTGAGACGATTCCATATGGACGGTTTTGTTGGAACCAGGACTGCCAATATTGCAGGGTGGATTGCCAGTTATCCGACGAAGATCAATCGCGGCCGATCCTGAGCTGCAAGTTCCTGGTTTCCGAAGGCATGAGCATTTCGAACTTGGCGCCGGAATTGGTTGGCTGCCTGCGAACGAA
>Ga0209655_10000488_pt1 | contig 14992 bp, 9 predicted proteins | sample BogFormECP03_OM2_FD_188236 | JGI IMG/M metagenome (GOLD analysis project Ga0209655, IMG submission 188236) | Bog forest soil microbial communities from Calvert Island, British Columbia, Canada - ECP03_OM2 (SPAdes) (version 2) | ecosystem: Environmental > Aquatic > Freshwater > Wetlands > Bog ...
TCGCGCTGAACGGTTCGCCATCGGAGAAGCGCACACCGCGGCGAAGTTGCAGCGTGTACTGCCGTCCGTCGCGCGAAACGCTCCACGATTTTGCCAGCGAGGGTTCGGTCTTCAGCGAGCCGCGATTGATGTGAATCAGGTCCGCCGTCAGGCAACGAATCACATCGCGCGATGGCTCGTCCAACGCGAGAGCCGGATTCAGCGTTTTTGGTTCCGAACGTAAAGCGATCACCAGCCTGCCGCCCGCATGGCCCGCAGCGCCGTCGGCGATCATCCGTTCCGCGCCGGCCTGCAACGCGAGACCATGCACGGCCGAGCAGGCGCACGAAATCGCCATGATCAGGACCAGGCATTTCTGCGACAGCCGAATTCTCCGCATGCATCAACTCTTAGCAGAGATTTACTGGTTTTTACAGCGGCACAGATTTGTGAAGTTCCTGCAGAGCATCGGCGGCGGCATAGAAAACCACGAACAGGGGAATCAGCAGAAGCGCGGGCAAGAACATCCACCAGTAGGAAGAGAGAACTGAGTATTGCTGCAGGGAAGATAGCAGCGCGCCCCAGCTGGGCATGGGCTCGCCAACGCCGAGTCCGAGAAAAGTGAGCGTGACTTCGGCGAGAACGTACTGCGGAACGAGGAGCGTGATCTGCGTGAGCAACACCGCATAAGTCTGCGGAAGCACGTGCCGCCGCAGCAGGTAAGCATCGGAAGCTCCGAAACCGCGCGCCGCGAGGACGAAATTGCGTTCTTTGGCGCTGAGCACCACGCCGCGAATCAGCCGCGCAGGACGCGCCCAGCCGATCAGCCCCATCACCGAGATTAGCAGCAGAAAAACTTCCCACTGTGAAATGTGCAGAGGCAGCGCTGCGCGCACGGCAAATAAAAGGTAGAGCCAGGGCAATGCGAGAAACAGCTCCCCTCCGCACATGAATATTTCGTCAATCCACCCGCCGTAGTAACCGGCGATTCCGCCGGCGAAAACCCCGATGGAGATCGAAAGAAGGGCGGCGATCAGTCCGGCGAGCAGGGAAATCTGTCCGCCAAAGAGAAAGCGCGAAAACTGATCGCGGCCGTAAGCGTCCGAGCCCATGAGGAATATTCGCGCGGGCTCGGCCACGCCAAATAAATGCACGTGTGACGCGAAGACGCCGGCGATCTTGTAGGGCGCACCGCGAACGAAGCAGCGCAGCGGATACAGCTGCTGCGAATCCGCCGCGGCACTCACGGCGCTCTGGCCAGAGTCGCGCGGGCCATAAACGAACGGGCGGACGTGAAAGACTCCGCTGGAATCCACGAAATGAATGGCAGTGGGCGGCGCGAACGGCGCGTCGCGGTCTTGCGCGGCGAAATCATACGGCGCGAAAAAGCCGGCGAACAAAACTACGCAGCAGAACGCGGCCAGCGCGACGATCGCCCACGCGAGTTTTTGCCGTTGCGTCAGCACGTCAGTCCATCCGAATCCGCGGATCCGTCGCAAAGAGCAATGCGTCCGCAAGCAGATTCCCAGCCACCAGGAAAACAGACGAGAGCAGCACCGCGCCAACGACCACGTAAACGTCTTTCGCCAGAATTGCATCCACCAGCAAGGGGCCAACGCCAGGCCAGCTCAAAACGATTTCCACGAGCAAAGAAGCGCTCAGCATCGCGGCAATCGAATACCCGAAAAGAGTGATCAGAGGATTGGCGGCCACCCTCAGCGCATAACGAAGCAGCACGCGGCGTTCAGAGATTCCGTGCGCGCGCGCGGCTCGCACAAAAGGAGCTTCCAGCACTTCGATCATGGCGGAGCGCACGTGCCGGAGCAGCGGCGGCAGCGTTGCGAGCACCAGCCCGGCGCAAGGCAGGAAGAGATGAACCGCAAGGTCCCGCACTTTGCCGCCGATGCCCAAGTCGTCGAATCGCGGGGACGTCATCCCACCCGTCGGAAACCATCCGGTGCGCACCGCCAGGAGCAGCAGCGCAAGAAACAAAACCAGGTCCGGAATTGTGAGCAGCGAAGAGGTGACGATTCCGCCGGCGCGGTCGCTCCATTTTCCGCGGTGCGCCGCGCTCCAGATTCCGAAAGGAATCGCGAGTAACCATGCGAGCAGCAGCGAAGTTCCGGTCAAGAGCAGAGTATTGCGCGCGCGGACGGCCAGAAGTGGGGCAACCGGAGTGCCGTACGCAAAAGAAATGCCCAGGTCCCCGCGGAAAACTGAATGCAGCCAGTGTTCGTAGCGAATAGGAAATGGTTTATCGAGGCCGTATTGCGAACGCAACGCGCCAACGGTATGCGCGGAAATTTGCGGATTGATGCTAATCGGAGTGAAAAAGTCACCCGGCGCCAGTTGCAGAATCGCGAAGGAAAAGATCGAAACTCCCAGAAGCAGGAGCGTCGAGTGCGCCAATCGTCGGGCAAGGTATCTCATGGCGGCGCTTACGCGGACCGCTCGAGCAGGATGGATTCCACGGAACGCACGCTGGCGAGAAGTTCCCTGGTGTAGGGATGCTCAGGCGAAGCGAACAGTTTCTTTGCGCTTTTCGATTCAACGATCCGGCCCTGGAACATGACGGCGACATGGTCGGCAAACTCAGCCACCATCCGCAGATCGTGCGAGATGTGCAGGAAGCTCAGCGAGTGGGCCGATTGCAGGTCCGCCAGCAGCTTCAGAATCAGAGCTTGATTGGCTGCGTCGAGATTCGATAGCGCCTCATCCAGAATCAGCAGGCGCGGGCCGAGCGCGAGGGATCTGGCGATTGCCAACCGCTGGCGTTGGCCACCGCTGAACTCGAGCGGCATTTTTTGCTCCCACGCGGGGTCCAAGCCTACTTGCTCCATCAATTGCAACGCTCGGGCGCGACGCTGCGATTTTGTACCCTCGCGCTGAACCAGCAGCGGCTCGGCGATAATTTCGCAGGCGGTCAACCGGGGATTCAGCGCTGATGACGGATCCTGGAAAATCATCTGGACTTCGCGGCGGATCGGGAAGAGTTGTTCGGCATCGAGCGCCAACAAATTCTCGCCTGCAAGCTCGATCTTTCCCGCGCTGGGGCGTTCCAGCAGCGCGATACAGCGCGCCAGGCTGGATTTACCGGCGCCGGATTCGCCGACTAACCCTAGAGTCGTGCCGGGAAAGAGCGTCAGGGAAACGTCTTGAAACGCGCTGACGACAATTTTCTGGCGCGAGAAAGGGCGGCGCTGCACGTACTGTTTGCCCAGTCCGGAGACGCGGAGCAGCGGCTCGAATTGATTGCTGTGCGATGGCATTTTTCCCGGTTTCATTCCAGGCCCCGGTGTTGCTTGCAGCGCGGTGCGATCATCATCTAGGTGACCATCTCGAATTCCACGTTCGCAGCAATGCTCGCGGGCGTCGCGGTGCGCAGCATCGCTCGCGTACAGGGGTGGGACGGCTTGCGATAGAGTTGTGCGAACGATCCTTGTTCCACAATGCGGCCGTGCGCCATCACCATCAGTCGATCCGCAAGACTGGCCTGAACTTCCGGCGCGTGGCTGATCAGCAGAATCGCAATGCGCATCTCCCGCTGCAATTCCCGCAACAGCGCTAAAATCTCGCTCTGGCTGCGCGCATCGAGCGAAGCGGCCGGCTCGTCGGCGATCAATAACGCCGGATTGCATGCCAGAGCCTGCGCCAGGACCACGCGTTGCCGCTGGCCGCCGCTTAACTGGTGCGGATACGCCGAAAAAATCCGCGGCGAATCTGCAAGGCCCACGCGAGCGAGCGCCACTTCCGCTTCCGCGCGGCAACGCCGCCAATTCCAATCGTTGTGCGCGTGAATGACTTCCGCAACCTGATCTCTTACCTTCATCACCGGACTCAAGGCGAGCTCAGGTTCCTGGAACACCAACGAAATTCCCGCACCGCGCAATGCGCGAAGCGAACCGCGATCCTTCGAGAGCAGCTCTTCGCCGCGGAATTGAATGGAGCCGGAGACGTGAGCCTGTTCCTCGGAAAGCAAGCCGAGCAGCGCTAGAGCGATACTCGTCTTTCCGCATCCGGATTCGCCCATCAGGCCCGCTACTTCGCCCTCGCCGATTTCAAAGCTGACGTTCTCCACAGCGTGATGCTGGCTGGAGCCAGCCTCGCGATAGGAGATATTCAAGTCTTGAACTCGAAGCAGAACTGGCATCAAATCAGACCCTTCCGGCGTGCATTCCGCGCGCAGCAAATGCTGGCGACCACGAGCTTGAACGCGCGAATCGGAGGCGCATCCAGGCACACCGCGCCGCGGTCACCTATGGAAAGAACCCCTCGCAGGCTTCATCTATTAAGGTAGGGGCGCAGCGCGTGGGTGTCGATGGACCACCGGCTTCCGATAGCCGTGTAAGTTACTGGTACCAAAGTACTAAGACGCCCCGGCCGCGCGAGAACTGGACTCCAGGCGCCGCCAAAAAACACCGCGCCCCTTTACGACCCCTCGCAAGAGAAACTAGCGTGCATCGCGCCAGCCGCGCGCCATTTTCATTTGACGATTGCCGTCCCTCTGCGTGCGTATGGATGGAGAATCTGATCAAGTTCTTGCGCGCGGACGGGCTTGGTCAAATATCCGTCCATGCCCCCGGCGAGACAAAGCTCCTGATCGCCTTTCATCGCGTGCGCCGTCAGAGCCACGATCGGCTGATGTCCGCCCGTGAGTTTTTCATTTTCACGAATCCTGGCGGTCGCCTCCATGCCGTTCATCTCCGGCATTTGTATATCCATCAGCACCAGGTCATAGCTTTCCTTTTCCAGTGCGGCGAGCGCTTCGCGGCCATTGGCTGCAACCACGACTCGATGGCCTCTTTTTTCGAGCAAGCGCGTCATGAGGCGTTGATTCACAAGATTATCTTCGGCCAGCAGGATGCACAGAGCTTCGGAAGGAGCCTGCGGATCATGCACGGAGGTACGCGTGAGCAATGGAGTCACCTGCTGGTGCTCGCGCGCGCCGACAACACGGGCGATAGCCTCGCGCAATTCCGCCAGCCTGATCGGTTTCAGCAAATGCGCGGACACGCCCAGGCTCCTGCAACGCTCAGCGTCTCCGCGCGACTCGGACGAACTGAGCATCATGATGGTGGCAGTGGACAATTCCGCCATCTGCCGGATGCGCTCGACCAGCTTGAAACCGTCCATCCCCGGCATGTGCATGTCGGTGAGGATCAGCACATACGGTTCGCCGGCCAGCTGGGCGGCGGAAAGTTCCGCCAGAGCCTCCTCGCCGCTTTCCAGGGACTTCGCTTTCATGTCCCAACGCCTTAGCATCCCTTCGAGAATGCGGCGATTGGTAGCGTTGTCGTCGGCGACCAGCACCTTGATGCCGCGCAGAATTTCGGGTGGAGCGAACGATTCAGTCGGAGCTTTCCCGCTGGCGTGCTTGAATCGCACCGTGAAGTGGAATTGCGTTCCCCGGCCGGCTTCGCTTTCCACCCAGATCTTGCCGTCCATCATGCTTACCAGCCGCGAGGAGATGGTTAGACCCAGTCCGGTGCCACCGTACTTGCGAGTGGTGGAGGTATCGGCCTGAGTGAACGGCTCAAATATCAGTTTTTGCTTTTCGGCCGGGATGCCGATGCCGGTATCGGAAACGGTAAAGCGCAGGAGGGGATCGCCGTCACCTTCGACTTCGCAGCGGACGCCCAGCGCCACTTCACCTTTATTAGTGAACTTGATCGCGTTACCCACCAGGTTGGTCACCACCTGGCGGAGCCGGCTGGAATCCCCCTGGACTACTTCTAGAACTTCGGGCGCGATCTCGCAAAGAAGTTCCAGTCCCTTTTCGTCGGCGCGCAACGCCAGCGTCTTCAGCGTCGCTTCCAGGCAATCGCGCAAATTGAAATCGACCTCTTCCAGGTCAATCTTGCCCGCCTCGATCTTGGAGAAGTCCAGGATGTCGTTGATCACGGTGAGCAGCGAGTCCGACGATATCTTTACCGTCTCCAGATACTCCCGTTGCTCCGCGGTAAGGTCGGTGTCCAGCGCCAGGTCGGTCATGCCTATAATGCCGTTGAGTGGAGTGCGAATTTCATGGCTCATGTTGGCGAGGAATTCGCTTTTCGCCTGGCTGGCGGCCTCCGCGGCTTCCCTGGCTCGCAGCATCGCGCGCTCGGCCTTCAGGCGTTCGGTGATGTTGCGGCCCACGCCGACGATTCCGGTGACCTCGCCGCGGTTGTCGAGCAGCGGCACCTTGGTGGTCAGCAGGAAAATAGTGTCGCCCTTCTCGTTGATGCATTCTTCTTCGCGATCGATGAGGGGCTGCTTGGTGCGCATCACGTTGTGGTCGTCTCGAAAATAGGCATCGGCAAGGGCTTGCGGGTAGAAATCGCGGCCGTTCTTTCCCAGCAATTGCTGGTAGTTGGCCAGGCGCATGGATCGTGCCAGGGACGCATTGGCCACCACGAAGCGGGATTGCACGTCTTTCACGTACATGAAGTCCGGCACGTTATCAATCAGCGCGCGTAACATGCGCCGCTCCTCGTGCAGCGCATCCTCCGCCCGCACCCTTTCGTTGACCTCGTCTTGTAATTCCCGCGTGCGTTCCTTCACGCGGACTTCCAGCTGGCTGTTGGAGTCCTGCAAAGCCGTATCGCGATCCCGAACGCGATCGAGCATTTGATTGAAGGAGCGAATCACTCGTGCGATTTCATCGGAGCCGCGCGGTATGGCGCGTAACGTGTAGTTTTCCTCCTGGGAAACCCTGCCGGCCACATCCGCCAGTTGCAGCAGCGGCCCGGTAATCACACGGAGAAAACGCGAGGAGATCAAATAGGTGGCAAAAATGGAAACCAGCAGCACCAGGCTGGCAATCTTGGCAAACTCCCACATGGTCGCGTGCAACCGGCTCAAGTCGGAGACAATCGCGATCGAACCCGTTTTTTCGCCGTTCAGAGAAACCGCCTGGAAGAGGGTAAAAGACTCCGGGCCAAAATATGCGCCGTCGGTGCGCGATGCGGGCATCTGGAAAGCGGGGCCCAGGTCGGCGCGCCGGTATTCGGCGAAAATATTGCCGCGATTGTCGTAGAGGCACGCACCCAGAATCTGATGGTTTGTTTGCAACGCTCTCAGCATATCCCGCGCGGTCTTCTGGTCATCGAATGCCAGCGATGCCGCGGTATTTGCGCCCAAGGTGTCAGCGAGAGTCGAAAGCTCCCTGGCGATGTCCGTGCGAAAGCTGGCGCGTTCGTAGATTCCAAATCCAAGCGAGGCCAGCACCAGCGCGAACAAGCTCGCGGAGAGCACCAGCAGAGCCAGTTTTCTTTGTATGGATGCGCCGTTGAAAAACATTCGCTTCCTCGTTACCCGTGATTCCCGACTACGGTCTTCGCGAGCAGCAGCAGCCGTGAACTGATCTTGAGTTTGGCCCGCTCGGCTGCTTGCAGATTGATTTCAAAGCGGACCTTGTTGTCCACCAGGCAGAAGCCGATCATTCCACCTCGCTGGACGAAGCCATCGGATTCCCCCACGGTCAAGATCGGTCCGTCCTTCAGTTCTTCGAGGAGGCGGCCAAATCGCGCCGCGTCAGCGTTGCTGACGAAAAGCACCTGGCATCCCTGCAAATCCTCCGCTGGTTTCAAATGCCGGACGCGCAGCTGCCGAGTTCCCACGGATTTTCCCGCGAGCGTGTCGTCCAGGTCCCCGTGAAACGGATCGTCTCCTATGGTGCACAGCGTGACCGGATTCATTTCATTTCCAAGCGAACCCGCGGGCCACTCGACCAGCTGCACGAAATGAAAAAGAAACGCCGCCTTCACGTGATATTCACTCGCTGGCGATTGCGCCAGCGTAGTGCGTGCGGTATGCGGGAGAATCAAGCTCACGAGCATGGCAAGTATCGGCAGCAGCCCGAAGGCACGCACACGGCTGCGCATGCCGCGACGCTTCGCCGGCGCGCGGCCGAGCAGTCCATTCCGCTGTTCGTTAGCTAGCCGCTGCACTGAATTTTCCTGCTTAGAATCGCCACGTCAACTTCACGTATCCGCTGCGTTTCATGTAGTTGCTGAAGCCGGTGCCTGCCGTGTTTAAGAACTCGATGTGATGATCTCGGGCAAGATTCTGTCCTACCAGACTCGCAAACAGATGCTCGCGAAGGTGCCAGGTAAACTGCGAATCGATTCGGGTGTACGACGACACCGCCGGATTCGCCAGACGCCCCACGAAATTCGCACTGACGTCCCACGCCAGGTTGTGAACCAGAGAGACATGCGAGCCGACGCGTGCCCATTGACGCGGACTGCTGCCTTCGTCAGCTGCGACAGACATCGTGTCCTGGCTGGAAGGATCCAGATGCAAATGGATTTCCTCGAAGGCATAGGCGGGAGTCAGCGTCCAGCGGCTGGTGATTTTCCAGGTTGCAAACGCCTCGACCCCGTGCGTTTCGCCTCGCATCAGATTTTCGTAATTGAGCGGCATGATGATGTGCGGGGGCGGCGGGTCCGTCTCCGAAAAAGATGGCTCTGGCTCGGAGGTTTGCAGCTGGCTGTAGGAGTTGTAATAGGCGGTGAGATCCAGCGACAAACGGTCGTACGGCTGAATCCGGTAGCCGGCTTCGTAGGTAATTTCTTGCTCGTCTTGAAAAACGGGGTTCCCGACGATTCGGATCAGGATAGGCGGGCCGCTGGGCGGAACAAAACCGTTTACGGTTAGTTGTGAAGCCGTGTCAATTTCGGAGGGCGTACGCAGCGCCCTGGAAATCGCCGCCCAAACCATTTGATGTTCATGCAAAGCCCAGGTGGCGCGGAGCGTGGGCATCACGCCGAATCCGGTGAAGTAATTGTGCTCGACCTTCGCGCCTACGATAAGCGACAAGCGCTGCGGAATCAGCGCGAATTCATCCTGCACGAAAGCGCTGAAAAGCTGCGTGTTCAGATCGGGCGGTTTCAGCGAAAAAAACAGGTTGCCGTCGGTGCTGGAGGAAGAATAGCGATAACCGACCCCCCAGACCACATCCTGGCGCGAGCCCCAGCGAAAATGATGAGAGAAATCAAGGTCGAGCGTGTTGCGCGTTTCGCGCAGGGCGTCGTTGCGACGGTAACGATCGAAGGAGACCTGGAGCGATGTATCCGACCGCTCCGATTGGCGGTGAGTCCAATCCGCCTGAGCGTATGCGCCGGTGGTATTCGATTCGCCGAATTCCGCCTGCACGGCGGGCGAGGCGATGGAATTTACCGTGCCGCCGATGTCTCCAGTGCGGGAACTATACATGTCGCCGGTAACGGACAAGTCATCCTTCGCCGACAGACTGCTATCAACGCGAAATCCGCCACGGAGAATATGCCAGCCATCGCCTCCATTGTTACCCTGGAGCGCGGGCAGATGGTATTCATTGAAATATTTTGCGAATGCGCGGTAGTCGGTGTTCTTGCCGGCAGTTCCTCCGTACTGCAAAGTGCCGAAACCCTGGTCCAGGTTTCCGACTCCAGCCACAACGATTCCTCCACGAGATTCAGAAGCTTTGCTCGTAATTATGTTAATGACGCCGTCGACGGCATTGGCTCCCCACGTTGCGCCACCGGGGCCGCGTATCACTTCAATTCGTTGGATGTCCTCGAGCGGCAGATCCAGCACGTCCCAGAAAACCCCCGAGAAGGTGGGCAGGTACACGATGCGCCCGTCCAGCATTACGAGCAGTTTGTTGCTGAATTCTCCGTCGAATCCCCTCACACTGATCGCCCAGATGTTGGAATTAATCTGCGCCACATTTACGCCCGGCACCATGCGCAGCAAGTCCGGAATATTGTTCGCGCCCGAACGGTGGATGTCGTCCTGGGTGATCACGAAAATCGCCGCGGCCGTCTGCGATACTTTCTGCTCCTTCTTGGATACCGAAGTCACCTCGACGTTCATCAAATCCTCGACGCTTAGCTTGGAGAGATCTTCGGGTGGGTTCTGTGCGCGCGCAGAGATGGCCAGCGAGAGTGCCAGCAGCAGCGCGATGCAGCCACGCTTTAGAAGCTTGCGCGCCTCGCAGTGGCGCGGGCTTTGCCACCGCGATTCGGGGGGACCGGCGCACGCATGGGCGATCGCAGATTTCGCATTTCTCGAATCGTGGTGTGTAGCGTTTGTTTTCGGCACTGTTTGTCCTGGCGCGCTCTGATTTCGTGACTGCCATAGCTAGATAGCTCTTGCCGGCGCGTGATTTGCACCGTGTTGCCAATGCCCTTTCGCGGCACACCGCGCGCGGTGAAGCGCCCCGGAATCCCGGGCAGCAGCTGCAAAAATGAGTGCGGCGACACCATGCGCAGAGAGGGGCGTAGGGGTGCAGCGTTCGTCGAAGGGGGTTATTGCTTGGGATGATCGAGCGGCGGCACAGCTCTATCGCGCGCCCGATTCGAGAGGTGATCCCAGGTGCAACAGCTTCTGAGACTACCGCTATATTTTGTCACTTCCAGAAATCCCATGCGGTCAGAACTAGCAAAGCCGTGACGTATGCGCCATGCCCTGCGCGCCTGTCAGCTGCCGCTGCGCGAAGAACACGCTGCTGCAACAAAGTCGGTACCGACGACGGTCGCTGGGCGCAGCCTTTTCCGTCTGTGGGCGCGTCCAACAGACCGGGAAGACGGAAGACAACGGCGAAGACTATACACCGGCGATGCCCGCTCGTTCTGTTGGCAGCTGCTACGCTCTCCGGGCAGGCGAAACTCACGCAAATGGGGATAGAATCCAAACCTGCGTCTGTGGCAGGGTTTGGGAGGATTATCAATGGCCGCGAGTCTCCGGCAAATATTCGTCCTGCTCGTCTTGATTCTGCAGGTATCGCTTCCGCTCGATTGTTCCGCGCAACAGCCGCCGGCGGGCCGGCCCGCGCCGCTGCAACTCACGCTGAAACAAGCCGTGCAGCTGGCACTCAAGCAAAATCCTCAGCGCGTCATCGCTCAACTGCTGGTGTCCGAAAGCGATCGCAATAGCCAGATTGCCCGTTCCGCGCTGCTGCCCCAGGCGAACGTCGCGGCGTCCAGCTCGATTAACCAATATAATGTCCAAAGCATCGAACGCGCCCCGAGCCGCGCAGGACTTGGCCCCTTTCAGATAATCGACGCCGGCCCCACTTTTTCGCAAACCATCCTGAACTTCCAGAAAATTCGCGCATACCAGATCGGCCGCGAAGGCACGCACCAGGCGCGCGCCGACGAACAGACCACGCGCGAAATTGTGGTAAACGCGGTGGTGGATCAATATCTGCTGATTCTGCGGGCTCTGGCCACCCGCGACGCCGCGAACGTCCGCGTCACGCTGGCGCAACGGCTGTACGAGCAGGCCACCGAACTGCAAAAAACTGGCATCGGCCTGAATATAGACACGGTGCGCGCCAACGTGGAATTGCAGAACGAGCGTCAGAATCTGATTGACGCCGAAACGCTGACGCACACCACCAAGTACGGATTGGCCGCGCTGCTCGATTTGGCGCGCGATCAGGACCTTGAGGTTGCGGACCACCTGGATTTCTACGATCTCCCCGCGCTCGAAAAAGAGGCGCTGCTCAATCAGGCCCTGAGCTCGCGGCCGGAAATTCGCTCGCTGAATTCGCAGCAACGCATCGCCAAGCTGACGACGGATGCGGCGGGCGAGCAACGCCTTCCGCAACTGGATTTTTCGGGCTTCTGGTTCTATCAGGGAAGCCGCTTCAACAATGGCATTGCGGCCTACACCTATGCGCTCTCTCTGGAATTTCCGCTCTTCACCGGCGGCCGGATTCGCGCTGAAGAAGCCCGTGCCAAGTTGGAAGAACAACACGTAGCGGAAATTCGCCGCCAGCTGGAAGCGCAGATCGTGGATGAAGTAAAATCCGCGCTCGATGAGCTCACGGCAGCGCGCAATTCAGTGGACGTGGCAAATTTAGGACTGCAACTGGCGCAGGAGGAAGTAGCCCAGGCGCAGCGCCGCTTTCAGGCAGGTGTGACCACCAACGTCGAAGTCATCACCGCGCAGGATGAGCTGGCCCGCGCCAGCGACAACCAGATCGGCGCTTTGTATCAATTCAATTTGTCGCGCGCATCGCTGGCTCGCGCTACTGGCGAAATCGAAGCGATGTACACAAAATAAGAGGTGAATCGAATAATGAGTTCCACTCCTCCAGCGTCAACTCCAGCGCCCAGCGCAGCCGTGGCTCCTCTGGCGCCGCCACCACCACCGCCGGCGGCATTCTCATTCCGCCCCTGGATTCGCAATCTGAATCCCTTCGTGAAGGGCGCTTTCGTCGCGGTCCTGCTCTTACTGGCGGTCGCGTGGTACATCTTCGCCGGGCGCGTCACCACCGACGACGCCCAAGTGGATTGCCACATCACCGCCGTCGCTCCGCAAGTTCCGGGCTACGTCGTGGACCTGCTCATCAACGACAATACGCCGGTGAAGGCGGGCGACCTGCTGGTGCAAGTGGATCCCCGCGAATATGAAGCCGAAGTGGCACAGGCCCAAGCCAATCTAGAGTTCGCCGAAGCCCAGGCAAATTCCGCGAAAATCCAAATCGGCCTGACGCGCGAAACCACCACGCACAGCACCGGCGGCGCCGTCGCGCAGAAGGAATCCGACGCTGCGGATTACGTCAGCTCGCAGGCGCAACTGGAACAATCCGCCACCGCGAATCTGCAGGTGGCCGAGGCAAACGTCGCTGCCAAGCGCGCCACCAACGATCGCGCGCAGAGCGATCTAGCCCGTTACACACCATTGCTCGGCACCGATGACGTCTCCAAATATCAATTCGATTCCGTGGACGCCACCGCGCGCGTGGCCAAAAGCGACCTTGCCGCTGCCGAACAGCAGCTTTCCGCAGCGCAACAATCGGTGGAGATTGCCCGCGCCAATGCGCATTCCGCAAAGGCGCGCGTGTCGCGCTCCGAATCTCAATTCATGGAAACGAAAGCGCGCGAGCAGCAGGTGCCTATCGCCGAAGCAACCTACAAGTCCTCGCTCGCCGCGGTGGAACGCGCTAAAGCCGCGCTGCAACAAGCCGAATTAAATCTCGCTTACACGCACATCACCGCGCCGATCACCGGACAAGTCACCCAGAAATCCGTGGATCTGGGACAGTACGTTTCGCCCGGACAATTGCTCTTCACCATCGTCCCGCTCGATCAGATCTACGTCACCGCGAATTTTAAAGAAACTCAACTCGAAAACGTCGCACCCGGTCAGAAAGTCCGCATTCACGTCGATACCTACCACGAAGAGTTCGAAGGCGTGGTCGATTCTCTCGCTGGAGCAGCCGGTTCGCGCCAAGCGTTGCTGCCGCCGCAAAACGCCACCGGAAATTTCATCAAAGTGGTGCAGCGCATTCCGGTGAAAATCCTGGTGAAGCCAAACAAGAATCCGAATCTGGTGCTGCGGCCCGGCATGAATGTGGAAGCAACGATTTACACTCGCTGACGAGGAAGAAGCACAATGTCCTATCTAGGTGGTAGTCCCCCAGAATCCTGGGAACTGGAAGAAGAGCAGTTCCTCACCAGCGTAGTGCCGAGCCTGTCTTACGCGCACCGCATTGCTGTCCTCCTGACCGTTGGCATGGTTGCCGCCATCGAAATCTCCAACCGCCTCTCCATCAATGTGTTCCTCGCGGACATGCAGGGCAACGTGGGCGCCAGCTCCGATGAAATCAGCTGGGTGATCATTCTATATAACGTGGGTTACCTCTGCTCCATCGCAATGGCGGCCTGGATGACGCGCGTCATGGGCGCCAGGCGTCATTTGCTGATAAGCATCGCGATCTATGCGACGGGTGCGATGGGCTGCGTGCTCAGCACGGGTAGTCTGGGGCAACTGCTGGCATCGCGCTTGATTATGGGATTCGGCGGCGGCGCGTTTCTGGTGCGTGTAGTCATTCTCTCTGGGCTGCTGTTTCCCGGGAAAGCCAGGATGGCGGCGGTCACCAAGCTTTACATCGTTCTTACTACGTTCGAAGTCCCCTATCCGGTCGTCATGGGGTGGGTTACCGATACGTTTCACTGGAATTACGCCTTTCTGGTTGATTTCCCCTTTCTGGCCATCGGCGCTTTTTTCATCTGGAAGCTTGTCCCGCCAGGATTTTTGCACGAGCACCGGGAACAGACTCGGGTTGACATCTGGGGGGCGCTGCTGCTGATTGCGTCGCTCGCCTGCCTGGAAACTGCCCTCAGCCGCGGTGAGCGCGATCTGTGGTTCCAGTCGAACTGGATCACCCTGGCTCTAGTGGCGGCAGCGATTTTCTTTATCGCGTTTCTCTGGTGGGATTACCGCCCACAGAACTCCTCGCCGGTCCTGCACTTGCGCATGATCGTCCGCCACGCTGCGCTGCGCACCTACTTCCTGGTGATTTTGATCGTCGGAGCGTTCTTCGGCGCCGGCCTCTATGTCGTGCCGCAATACCTTCGCTTCGTCCAGGATTACAGCGCCTTGCAGGCCGGCGGTTTTATTTCCATGTACACGCTCGGCCTGGGGCTTGGGCTTCAGTACGCTTTGCATTTGCTGATTCCGCGCTTGGGTCCGCTGCGCACACTAGCCGGCGGTTTACTGATCTTGGTCGCCGCCTACCTCACGATCTGCTATATCTGGACGCCCACCACCCCCACCATCATCTTGGCGCCCGTAATTTTCCTGCAGGGCTTTTGCATCGGGCCCGTTATCCTCGCCGCCGGAAACGTTGTCTCCGCCAATGCGCCGGTAGCCCAGGTTAATGACATTTCCACTACGTACTTCTTCGTGCGCCAGCTCGGAAACACTTTTGGTGTCACCGCGGCCACCGTCTTGTTCGACCGGCGCATGTCGCTGCATTCCTCGCGCCTTTTGGACGTCTCCAATCGTCTGGACGCCACCACTCGCTCTACGTTGGCCCAATACGCGAATCTGATTCACCGCAACGGCGGCGGCAGCAGCAATCCCGCGCTGGGCGCATTGCAGCTCTTTCAAAATAATGTGATCACCCAGAGCAGGCTGTTCTCCTACATAGACATCTATTTCGGCCTGGCGGTGCTAGGTGTGGTCGCCCTGATCTCGATAGCCATCACCCAAATAGAACACAAGCTCGGCAACCGCAGTTTTCTCCCGTGGT
>Ga0209655_10000489_pt1 | contig 14959 bp, 15 predicted proteins | sample BogFormECP03_OM2_FD_188236 | JGI IMG/M metagenome (GOLD analysis project Ga0209655, IMG submission 188236) | Bog forest soil microbial communities from Calvert Island, British Columbia, Canada - ECP03_OM2 (SPAdes) (version 2) | ecosystem: Environmental > Aquatic > Freshwater > Wetlands > Bog ...
CCCGCCACCAGCTGATAGTCCTCGTGACCTTTGCCCGCGATCAAAACGGCGTCGCCCGCGGCCGCGGTTCGGAGAGCAATCGCGATCGCCTTGCGCCGATCCGGCTCGACGATGTATCCGCCACGTCCCGCCGCGACTAAACCTTTCTCGACTTCGGCGATGATCGCCAGCGGATCTTCGCTGCGCGGATTGTCGGAGGTCAGCACCGGGATGTCGGCGAGACGTCCCGCGATTTCGCCCATGATCGGCCGCTTGCCGCGATCGCGATCTCCACCGCATCCGAACACGCAGATGATTTTGCCCGCGCGCAATTTCCGAATCGCCGTCAGCACCGCCTCCAGCGCGTCGGGCTTGTGCGCGTAGTCGACCAGCACCGTGACCCCCGGTTTCGCCGCCACCGCTTCGAGCCTGCCGGGGGCCCCGGGACATCGCCGCACGCCATCCGCCACCGCATCCAGACCGATGCCCAGGGCCACCGACAGAGCCGAAGCGCCGAGAATGTTGAGCAAGTTAATCTCGCCGATCAGCGGCGATTCGATTTCGATTTTTTTGCCGAGCACCGACAGCGTCGCGCGAATCCCGCGCAGGTCGGCGTCGAATTTCTCGGGACGCACGTCCAGCGTGTGATCCATCCCGAAACTGATTTTCGATCCCTTCACCGCGTCGAGCACGCGCCGCCCATAAGGATCGTCGCCGCGCACGACTGCGACCGTGTCTGCGCGCTTGCTGCGCGGTAAAATTTCGGTGAACAGCCGCAGTTTCGCCGCGAAGTAGTCTTCCATGGTCGAGTGATAGTCGAGATGGTCGCGGCCGAGGTTGGTGAACATGCACGCGCGGAAGCTGAGCGCGTCGACGCGCCCTTCGGCGATTCCAATCGACGACACCTCCGCCGCCGCATGACGCACGCCCTCGCGTTCCATTTGTGCGAGCGCAGATTCGAAATCAATCGACTCGGGCGTCGTCAGTCCGCTGTATATTTTCCTGGCCCCGATGAAGATTCCAATCGTGCCGATAATTCCGGCGGGCATCCCCGCCGCCTCGAAAATCGACGCGAGGATGTAGCTGGTCGTGGTCTTGCCGCTGGTCCCCGTGATGCCGATCAGATCGACGCGCTCGCTCGGCGCACCGAAAAACCGCGACGCGGCCGCGCCCATCAGCAGGCGCGGCCGCTCGCTTTCCACCAGGACCACCGCGGGGCGCGCTGTTCCACCCACACCACTTCCAACCACCACAGCGCGCGCCCCACGGTTTAATGCGTCGTCAATGTTCGCCCGGTTCCGCGTCGCGTCGCGGGCCGTCGAGAAGTACAGATGACCGGGCCTCGTCTGTCGCGAGTCGTAGCTGAGGCCCGTGATTTCCACGTTCAGGTCGCCGTCGATCCGGCGAACGTCGAGTCCGTTGAGTAGTTCACCAAGTTTCACTTTCGCCTGACGGGCGATACACCGCCGCCACTGAAATACGATGCGGGCACGATGCCCGATTCAGCCGCTGTCTCAGCGCCGCTGTCGGCGACGATCGGCGCGAACGTCAGCTTGACCGTCACATGATTGAGCGGAGCGCCCGCGGCCGGCTCCTGCGCTACCACGTAACCGCCGCCGTGGACGTCGACGTTGACGCGCGACACACGCGCCAGTTCCATCGCACGCCGGAGACTGAGTCCCGTGAAATTCGGCGTCGCGCGCGTCAGCTTCGAGCCCGTCAGCACGGGCAGATAGTCGTCGACGTCCGCAACCGTTGGCGCGGCCGTTTTGCCGTCCTTGTCTTTGCCGAAGTCAGGCATCGGAATCATGCTCGCGGTGTCGTAAGTGGGCGCCGTGATGTTCAAATCGCGGACCGCACCTTGCGCAATTTCGCTGAACACCGGCGCCGCGATCAAGCCACCGAAATGCTCGTGGCCCACATCGTAGAGCGCAACGAGGATAAGCAGCCGCGGATCTTCGGCCGGTAAAAATCCCACGAACGAGGACACGTGCCGATTCTGATAGTAGGTGCCGTTTTCAGGATTCACCATCTGCGCCGTGCCGGTCTTGCCCGCCACGGTGAATCCATCGACGCGCGCTTTCGCCGCAGTGCCCCCGTCGGACATGACGACGTTGCGCAAAAGCAAATTCATCTGATGCGCGATGTCAGGCGCGATCGCACGGCGCAACACCTGCGGCGTATGCGTGAGAATAGTGCGCCCCTCAGCGTCGTACGCCGCCTTCACCACGTACGGCCGAACTATATTTCCGCCGTTCGCGATGGCCGAGTACGCGACTGCAAGCTGGATCGGCGTGACTGCGACGCCCTGCCCGAAGCCGTGGTTCGCGAGATCGATTTCCTTCCATCCGGCAGCCTTGTTGAGCAGCCCGCCCGCTTCGCCCGGCAGATCGATCCCCGTGCGCGATCCGATTCCAAACGCGCGCAGGCCTTCGTAGTAGCGCTCAGATCCCAGCGTCAACGCGATCTTCGCCGCGCCGATATTCGACGACACCTCAACAATCCCGCCGAGATTCAGCCATCCGTGCGGGCTGTGGTCGTGGATGGTGTGGCCGTCGAGATAGAAATGTCCGTTCTCGCAGTAGAACTGTTTGTCGGTCGTGATCGCGTGATCGGCCAGCGCAATCGAGCCGAGGATTCCTTTCATCGTTGAGCCCGGCTCGAACGCGTCCTCGACTGCCGGGTTGTGCAGCCGGTCATGAACGTTGGCGCCGCTGGCGCTGACATTGGCCATCGCCATCACTTCGCCGGTGAACGGATCGATCACGATAACGCTGCCGCGCTTGGCCCCGCTCGCTTTCACTTCGGCGGCCAATTCGGTTTCCGCGAGCGATTGAATCCGCGAGTCGATCGTCAGCTCGAGTTGCGCGCCCGGCTCCGGCGCCTTGAGCGCCATCGGGCTGTCGAAAATCGGATGCCCCTGCGCGTCATGATCGAAGCTCAGCTCGACCGCCTCGCCGCGCGCAATCTTGTCGTAGCGCAATTCCAACCCGGAGAGCCCCTGGCCGTCCATCCCCGACAACCCCACCACCGACGCGGCCAGGTTGCTCTCCGGGTAAAATCTTTTGTATTCGCTGATCGTGCCGATGCCGTCGATGCCGAGTGCTTCGATCGCCTGCGCCTTGTCCGGTGACATCCGACGCTCGAGCCACACGAACGGCGCTTGCTTGTCGAGTTTCTGTTCGAGCGAAATCGGCACCATCATCAGGATTGCCGCGAGCTTGCCGCGCTCGGCCGGCGTGCTCGACTCGAGCACCTTCTTCGGCCGCGCGTACACCGACTGTGTCTCGGCCGACATCGCCAGCGGCTCGCCGTTGCGATCGACGATCGGTCCGCGCACCGGCGCCAGCTCGCTCTCGCCCGTATGCTCCTGCTGCGCGAGCGAGTTGAGCCGCGGTCCGTACAGCGCGACCAGCACCACCAACCGAATGACGGCGAAGCCGAACAACGCCGCCAGCGTGAAGGTCAGCGCTCCGATTCGAGTGCGCCGCTGCTTGAATGCTGTATTCATGGGAGCATCACCACCTGCCCACGCCCGGGAGGCGCAAGATGATACTGCGGCGCGAGCGCGCGCAGCCGGTCGTGCGAGCTGAGTTGCGCGGCGGTCAGGCGCAGCTCGCGATTTTGGTTTTGCAGTGTCGCGATGTCGTCATGCAGCTTCGACAGCCGATAGCCTTCCTGCGTAGCCTCGAGCCGAATCATCAACGTCGTGAATCCGACCATCGCGATCAGCACGCCCAGCACGGCGGGCACCACCTTCGACGGCCGCCGCGTCGGTTTCACCCGCGCGCTCATCGTGCGCTCCGTTCGATACAACGGACTTTGGCGCTGCGTGCGCGCGCATTGCGCGAGGTCTCCGCCGCGGACGGCTTGATCACCTTGCGCGCAATCTCCGTGTAGTCTCCGCCGCGCGCGAGCTCGTGGAACCGCTCCTTGACCGGCCGGTCTTCGAGCGAATGATACGAGATGACGAGCATCCGCCCGCCCGGATTGAGCATCGCCGGCCCGTCGCGCAGGAGAGTCGCGAGGCTTTCCATCTCGCGATTCACCGCGATTCGCAGCGCCTGGAACGTGCGCGTCGCGGGATGCGCCCCGCCGCGCCGATGCGCTCCCAGAGCCCTTTCCACGATCGCGCGCAACTCGCCGGTGGTCGCAATTGGACCGCGCCGGCGGGCTTCGACAATCATCCGCGCGATTCGTCGCGAGCCGCGCTCCTCGCCGTACGCATAGATGATGCGCGCGAGTTCCTCGGCGCTCTCTTCATTTACAATGTCTTTCGCCTGCAGCGATTGCCGGTCGTCCATCCGCATATCGAGGGGACCGTCGAGCCTGAACGAAAACCCGCGCTGAGGATCGTCGAGCGCGTAGCTGCTCATGCCGAGGTCGGCAAGGATCGCGTCGGCGCCCTCGAAATGATGCCGCCGCATGACGTCGGCAATCTCGCCGAAGTCCGCGCGCTCGAGCACGACGCGATCGCCGAATTCCACCAGCCGGTCGCGCGCGACGGCCAGCGCCGCCGCGTCGCGATCCAGCCCGAGCATCCGCGCCCTGGTGGCGCGGAGCATCGCCTCCGCATGCCCGCCCGTACCAACAGTCACGTCGACGAACGCGAGCGGACCGTGTGCGGACAGAAGCCCGCACACCTCCTCCACCATCACCGGCACATGCCACCGGTCCGCCGCGTCGTCTTCGTATCTCATCGCCAGATTCATCGCCCGTCACAAACCCAGCTTCGCAAAAAAATTCGGATCCATAACTTTCTCCTCGGTGGCCTTCAAAACCTGCTCGAGGAGCTGCTTGTCCCAAAGTTCAAAGTGATCCTGCAGCGCTGAAAAAGTTACTTCGCGATCGAGTCCCGCTTTCTCGCGCAGCTTCGGCGGCAGCAGAATCCGTCCCTGCCGATCGACCGGCACCTCATGCGCGCCGCCGATGATCATCGTCTGAAACGCCTGCACCGCCGGATCGAAGCGCGGCTTGGCCGCGAGGCTCGCGATCAACGCATCCCACTGATTGGGCGGATACAGCGCGAGGCACCACTGTCCGTCGTGAGGGAAGTTCGTGATATAAAGACGATCGTGACTTTCGCGCTGCAGAACTTCGCGAAATCGGGCCGGGATACTCACCCGCCCTTTTTCATCGATCGAATGGTCAAACCGACCAGTAAACACCCCGATTCCTCCCCAACGTCCCACAACATCCCACTCTACCCCACATCAGTCAAGTAAAACGCGTCTCTTGCAGCACATAAACTGACTATTGCCTGATTAGTCAGTAGCGAAAGAAAGGCGAAGCTAACGATTAGCTATTAGCTATTCGCCGAAATCCAAGTCGTCATTCATTCGCGCAGTCGACGAGTTGCACACTCACTGAAAAAGCTGCCGCGAACTTGACAGCGACCACTTTCATTGGCGAAACTCGCGCGATCGTTTTGTTCGATCCGCTACATCGAGAATTAATTGCGCCGTAAGTTCATCGGGGCAGAGAGAGGATAGATGAAGACTGGAAATTCCTGGCTGCGCAGCGCCGCAGTTGTCGCAGCAGCCCTGGTAATGACGGTGCTCGTCATGAGCCCGGCCGCGTATTCGAAAGGCAAAAAGAAAAAAATCGAGGTGACGCCGACCGAGACCCTGACGCCGACGCCCACGCCGACGCCCGAAGTTCACGTGTGGAATTTCGATTCCGACAAAGCCGGCGAAATGCCCGCGGGATGGAAAGCGATCGAAGGCGACTGGCAGGTGATTCCCGATCCCACTGCGCCCAGCAAGCCAAACACCTTCGGCTTGCCCGCCGGGCGGCTGATCAAGTCGCTGACGAGCGCGCTCGAGTATTACCCAATGGCGATTCAGACTGACCCGACTGAGTATTCGGACTTTACGCTCGAAGCGCAGTTTCAATCGAGCGGCGGACGTTTCGATTGTTCCGGCGGTCTCATTTTCCGGTACGTCGACGAGAAAAACTTCTACCTGCTTTCGGCCGGATGCCCGAGCGATTATTTCGGCCTCGCCCGCATGACCAACGGAGTACTGACCGGCCTCCAGCAGAAGGTGGTGCCTACGGACAAGAACACCTGGTACCGCCTGAAGGTTACGGCGCAGGGCGGACACTTCACTTGTTACGACGACGACAAGATGATCTTTGATTTCGACGACAGCAAAATCGCCAAAGGCAAAATCGGCCTGTGGGCGCGCGACGATTCGCAGGCGCAATTCGACGATGTAAAAATCACAATCCTCGGCACGGGCGACACCGGAGCCGCGCCGGCGGCAGCGTCGTCACCGTAATCGAGGTTTTGCGGTCGTACTGAAAATTAGTTGAAGGATGAAGACGCCGGGCGCGAGTTGCATACACGCGCCCGGCCACTTACTCTGAACCTAATGGAAACCAGCGAAGAAAAGCCGCGGGTCGAGGTTCGCATCGCGCCGTTGAGCCGCCGCGAACTCGCGACGGAAATCGGCGGTGGTGTTGGCCGCGCGCTCGGCCTGACTCTATTCTGGGGTCTCGAAATTGTCCGCGATTCCTATTTCCGCCTGCTCGATCGGCTGAACGTCCGCCCGCGCCGCAAGCGCGCGAGTGCATTCCCTCCGGGCCAGCCGAAGAAACGCAGCAGCGCCCCGACTCGCTAGCCGCAGCCGCTCTTCTGTTTTTGGATTATTGCGCGTTGCTACGCGCGCGCTCAGCTCGCGCTCGACGATTGCAGCTGGATATAGTTCTCGAGTCCAACCTGCTTGATCAGGTCCAACTGAGTCTCGATAAAATCGACGCTCTTCTCTTCGTCCTGCAATATTTCCGTCAGCAGGTCGCGCGTCACGTAATCTTTCACCGATTCGCAGTGCGCCACCGCGGCGCGAAAATCGCCGAGCGCCTTCAGCTCCAGTTTGAGATCGCACTCGAGCACTTCTTTGACGTTCTCGCCGATCAGCAGACGGTCCAGCTCCTGTAGATTGGGCAGACCCTCGAGAAACAGTATCCGCTCGATCACGCGGTCCGCATGCTTCATCTCGGTGATCGATTCGTCGCGCTCGTATTTGCCGAGCTTGGTGACGCCCCAATGCTCGAGCTGCTTCGCGTGCAGGAAATACTGATTGATGGCGGTCAGCTCGTTGCGCAGGACCGTATTGAGAAACTGCAGTACCTTGGGGTTGCCCTTCACCGAACCTTGCCTCCGGGAGTCGCGACTAAGAACGGTTCCAGTGTAGAGGCAACGAGGTCAGCGCGAAACCACTCTAGGCTTCAGCGGCGCACGCTTCCTGACAGCTGTCTTGCGCAGCTTCGTCGGTGGAACGTGCGTCGAGCATCTCGCGAACCAGCGGCACGCATTTGCCGCACTTGGGCTTAACCCCGAGCGCGCGATAGAAGGCCGCCACCGAACACGACGCGCTACGATGGGAGCGAGCCTGGCGGTCGGTGATAGCGTTGCAGATGCATAGGTACATGGGCGGAGAATCCTCTCTTGATTATGAGAATGATTATCAATTCCGCCCGACTTCTGCAATGGCCCCTCGATCGGGCCAAAGATTCTTTAGGGAGTTACGGACTTTTTCCGAAACGATTTCGGCTCACGCCTTCGCACTCGCGCTCGCACTCGTCTTGCCGTTGGTCGCAAGCCGCCGCATCATCATCGCCAGCAATCCGTCGAAGGCGCGGTCCGGCAGTAGCCAATGGAACAACGCCATCAGCTTCGCATCGCGGCCGACCAGGTACCGCGTGCGCGGCCGGCTAGCAGTGAGCGCATGCTCGACGACTTTCACGACGACGTCGGCGGTGACAGCGGCCTCCTCCTGCGAATCGATTAGACCGCGGAGCATTTCAATCTGACTGCCGTAGTAGCGGACTCCTTCCGGCGGCAGCGAGCGGAGAGCGTCGTCAGCGGCGCTGCGCGCCTTATCGACCATCGCGGTCTTGACGCCGCCGGGCTCGACAATCGAAACGCTGATTCCGAAAGGCTTCAGCTCGGCGCGCATCGAATCGCACAGTCCTTCGAGCGCGAACTTCGACGCGCAATACGGTCCCAGCAACGGCGTTGCCACTTTGCCGCCAACCGACGAGATAACGACGATGCGGCCGCGGCTGCGCCGGAGCATCGGCATGAACGCCTGCGTCACCAGCACCGGCCCGATGAGATTCACTTCCATCTGACGCCGCAGCTCGGATGCTTGCAGAAACTCGACCGGCCCGCCGATTCCGATACCCGCATTGTTAACCAGCCCGACCAACGGCACGTCGGCCAAAGCCTGCTCGACCTGAGCCGCCGCCTCGGTGATCGTACGCGCATCGGTCACGTCGATTATCACCGGGCTGAGCCGCGGCGACGCAGCCTTGGCCAGCGCTTCGCCGTCGGAAGCCTTGCGCACACCGGCAAACACGCGGTAGCCGAGTCTGTCAAAATAGAGCGCGCATTCCCGGCCGATACCAGTGGAAGCCCCGGTGATAACAATCCCGCCGCGTGCGGCAGCCGACCCTTGAGCATCACTGGCCATCCGATTCTCCTTCTTTGCTGGGCGTCACAGACACGCAGGCAGACGCGCGCGTTCACGCGTCGCGCAATTGTTCTCCACCCTAGCTCGCGGTGACGGACGAGGGAATTGGAAGAGAGAAACGATGGAGCGAGCGACGCCTTAGCGCATCTTCTTTTGCACTTGCGGCTTCTTCGCTTTCGGCGGACGTCCGCGGCGGCGCTTCTCGACGCCCGTCGCTTCGAGCTCGTCTTCATCGGGACCGAATGCGCTGTCGACTTGCACGTCGTCGTCTGCGGTGGGCACCCGCTCGACGTGCTCCTCGGAGTCATCGGCGCTGCTGAGCTCTTCGGCGGCGGACCAGCGTGCGCCAAACGGCTTGGCCATTCCACTTTGACCGCTGCGCGCTTCGGTGTTCGCTTCGTTCTGACAATCGACGCAGAACTGCGCGAACGGAATCACCTGGAGGCGCGCCAGCGGGATCTCGTCGCCGCATCGCGCACAGGTTCCGTACGCGCCCGTGCTCAGCCGTGCGATTGCTGCGTCGATCGCGCTGAGTCTTTCCTGCGCGCGATCGAACAGCGCCGCATGCGTCTCGACTTCTGACAGCGATCGCGCCACGTCCATCTCGTCGGCTGGCGGCTGTCCACCGTTGCGCGCCTGCTCGCGCATCAATTCTTTCACCCGTGCCAGCGTATCGGCGCGCTCTTTCGCCAACAGGCGCTTGAGCGCATCGATCCGCCGTCCGCCGGTGCTAGCTGCGGCTTCCATCTTGGTCTTCTGCCTCTTGGGAGTCTTGGTCGGTCGGGTTTTAGTTCGAGTTTTCATTAGTAAGGACCGTCCGCGAACATTGAGCGAGCATTTAATATCAGCATTGATCGTGCCTCGCGCCACTCATGGAAGATCGAGCGAACACAATAGTCTTTCTCGGCAACGTTCGAGTCCAGTAGTTCCATATACGGAAAGTGCTTCAAATCGGTTGCTGGATTGGGGCTTGCCCTCGCCCCGGAACGCGGCAGTGTAGCTCTTTGCAGCGTCACTCGCGAGAGGCTTTTCGATGATGAAGACCCACTCTGTGGAAAAATGGTTGCACAGGGGACAATCGCATTGATGCCGCATAATTGAGCAGCATCCGGCGTCGTCGACCTCGCGAAATGTCCAAATACCTTATTGATTTCTGACTTTCGGACGCCGCGCAGCGTTGGCACAGACCATGCTGGCCAAGCAGAAGCTCAATTCGGCTCAAGGAGGGTCCAACTCGCATGGCTGCTGCTGTCTCAGAACAGGTTCTCCACTTCGGACCTTCAAATCAGAACCGGGTGATCGATGAAGCGTCGGGTCCCGATCCGTGGCTGAGCGCGCGCTTCGAACCGGATTTTCTGGTGCCCGTCCAATTTTTCGACCTGACCCGGCGACGCTCGATGCTCGACGGCGAAACGCGGCTCGTGTTCGCGGTGCTCGAAGACGCGGTCCGATGCTACGTGAAGACGGTGAACTCGTCGCGGCGATGCGACCTCGAGCAGTTCGACGAGGTCCAGCGCTGGTTCCATGCGGAGCCGGGAATCCACAGTCCGTTCTCCTTTGAATATGTCTGCGACGTGCTGGGAATCGAGCCGGCCTCGCTGCGCTCGCGGCTGGGACTGCTGAGCGTCAACGATCTGCCGACCAAGCAGATGCGATCGGTCGGGCGGCGGCAAGTGGTGCGGGCGGGACGCTCCTCGCGCAAACGATCCAACGGCGGCGATCCCGCTTCGGCCGCGCGCGGTGCGGGATTGAGAGAAGGAGCAGGCGCTTAGAAGACTTGGCAATCAAAAGGGTCGCCGCCTGATTTCTCCACACGCCCGGCGCTCGTGTTATCGTGGTGCGCGGCTATGGCCGATGCGACAACGATGAGCAATCCGCTGGGAAGATTCGAATTCCGTGTTTGGGGAAATAACCTTGGCCCATTTCGAGATCGGCTGGCTGCGATCGCGCCGCACGAGATCGCGGAAACCTACATCCTGTCGCGTGCGACTGACGCCTCCAACCTGAAAATTCGGGCTGGTTCGATCGACCTCAAGCTGATGTTCGAACAGGTCGGGCGGCTCGAGCGATGGCGGCCCGTGCTGAAGAGCGAATTCCCGCTCGACTCGCGCACGATCGTCGAGCAGATATTTCGCAATCTCGGCGTCGCCGCACCGCACATCGCGCAACCGTCCTACACGCACGGCGAGTTCATCCGCGATCTCGTCCGGCCGCATCGCGATCTCGCGACAGTGGACGTCGTCAAGCTGCGGCGGCAGTTCATCTCCGAAAAGTACACCGCCGAATTCGCCGAAGTCGGAATCGCCGGCGGCGCCACCTCGGAAACGATCGAAATCGAATCTGACGATCCGGCCGCCGTGCTGCGAGCGATCGCAAAGCTTGGCCTGAACTCGCAAGCGAACATAAACTATGTTCGTCATCTGAAGCTGATGACCGGGATGGGCCCGCGCGACGGCGCGTCGCCCGGCTAGCGCGATAAACCGCGGAGTGGAAGGGGGAAGAGCTGGAAGATGGCTAAGGAAATCGAACGGCGATTCCTGGTTGAGCCCCGCAAATGGAGCGACCTCGGCGACGGCCTCGCCATCCGCCAGGGATACCTGACCGCGTCGAAGACTTGCTCTGTCCGCGTGCGCACCTACGGCGATCGCGCCTACGTGACGATGAAGGGGCCGACCAAGGGCATTACGCGCGACGAATACGAGTACGAGATCCCAATGACCGATGCGAACGAGATCCTGGACAACCTGTGCGAGAATCCGCCGATCGAGAAGACCCGCTACCGGGTCGTGTTCAAGGGTCACACCTGGGAAGTCGATGAATATGCGGGGGCGAATCGCGGACTGACCGTCGCCGAAGTCGAACTCAAAGAGGCGCGCGAGCAAGTCGAACTGCCCGACTGGGTCGATCGCGAAATAAGCGGCGACCCGCGGTATTACAATTCAAACCTGTCGATCAAACCATTCACCACCTGGAAGTGATCCACCGGTGAATGCGGCTGTGAGGAGTGCAATCAATGAAAGTCGCCGACTCGATGACCCGCGAGGTGCGGGCCTGCACCGTTCATGATTCGCTGAATGCGGCCGCGCGCGTCATGTGGGAACACGATTGCGGATGCGTGCCGGTCGTCGATAGCCAGGGGCGGCTGGTCGGAATCGTCACCGATCGCGACATCTGCATGGCCGCATACACGCAGGGCGTCCCGCTCGAAGCGATTCCGCTCGAGCGCGTGATGGCGGCGCGGGTGATCTCGTGCGCGCGCACCGACGACCTCGACACCGCGCATCGCCTGATGCGCAAGCATGAGATTCACCGCCTCCCAGTGGTCGATTCGCGCGGTCGCCTGACCGGCATCCTGTCGCTGAGCGACGTCGTGAATCAGGCGAGCCAGGCGGGCGCATCGTCGGAAGCCGTCGAAATCATCGCCACGCTCTCCGCGATCCGCAAACGCCGCGCCGCCGCAGCGACAGTGGTGTCGGAGTCATCCAACGGCGACACGCCGTCGATGCCGAAAAAACCGCCGAAAAAAACGGTGACGCAAAGAAGGAAACCGTCCGCCGACCGCCCCTGAATTCCTGTCTCGTCTCCCTGTGTGGAGATCGTTATGCAGCCCTGCGCCTGAATCGGGCATTCTGGTAGGATCCAGTAATGGCTGAAGGGCAGCCGCGAATTACCAACTCCGGCACTCGCGCCGTCGCCGCATACGGGCTGATGCTCGGCGCGCTGGTGCTGCTGTATCTGTGGATTCGTTCCTACGGCGATACGCTCCCCGCACCTGCGCCGGTCGGCAGCAATGTTTTCGGATCGGCGGCCTCGCGCGCGAGCCAGGGCGACCTGCTGCACGTACTGCTCGCATTGGTCGTGGTAATAGCGACGGCGCGCGCGATGGGCTACGTCTTCCGCATCGCCAGCCAGCCGCCTGTAGTCGGCGAAATCCTCGCGGGCATCGTGCTCGGGCCTTCGCTGCTCGGGCGTCTGGCGCCGGGCGCCGAAGGATACCTGTTCCCTGCGATGGTGGGTCCCTACCTCAACATCATCGCGCAGGTCGGCGTCATCCTTTATATGTTCCTGGTCGGGCTCGAGCTCGATCCCGCTCTGCTGCGCAATCGCGGCCACGCGACCGTCGCCATCTCGCACGCGAGCATCGTTGCGCCGTTCCTGCTCGGCGCGACGATCGCGCTTTATCTTTATCCCCATCTGTCCACCAGCGACGTGCCGTTCACCTGCTTCTCTCTTTTCCTCGGCGTCTCGATGTCGGTTACGGCATTTCCGGTACTCGCGAGAATCCTGACCGATCGCGGCATCCACAAAACCCGCATGGGCGCGATCGCGCTGACCTGCGCGGCCGTCGACGACGTGACCGCATGGTGCATGCTGGCGTTCGTCGTCAGCGTCGCGCGGGCGGAGGCGGCAGGTGCGGTGGCGACCATCGTGATGGCGCTCGGGTTCATCGCGCTGATGATCCTGGTGATTCGTCCGACCATGGCGCGCCTGTCGTTGCTGTACGGTAACCGCGGGCGTCTGACGCAGGGCGTGATGGCGTCGATCTTCATCGCGCTGCTGATCTCCGCTTCGGCCACCGAACTGATCGGCATCCACGCCGTGTTCGGCGCGTTCGCGCTCGGCGCCGTGATTCCGCACGACAGCGGCATGGCGCGCGAGCTGACCGACCGCCTCGAAGACATCGTGATCGTGCTTTTGCTGCCGGCATTTTTCGCCTACACGGGGCTGCGCACGCAGATCGGGCTGGTCAGCGGCGGCGAGCAATGGATGATGTGCGCGCTGATCGTAGCCGTCGCGTCGCTCGGCAAGTTTGGCGGCAGCGCGATCGCGGCGCGACTCACGGGACTCGACTGGCGCGACTCGACCGCACTCGGCGTGCTGATGAACACGCGGGGCCTGATGGAACTGATCGTGCTGAACATCGGATTGGAGATGAACGTCATCTCGCCGACGCTGTTCGCGATGCTCGTGATCATGGCGCTGGTCACCACTTTTTCGACCACGCCGATTCTGCATCTGATCACGCGCCGCACAGGCGCGAAGATCGAGCCGTTGCCCGAGCTCGGCACCTTCTCGCCCGAGCCGGCCGTCGCGCCGCAAGCTCCGCTTCGCGCGCCGCATCCCGTAACCCGGCCCGTGCAGCCGCCGCCGCGCCCGATCCTCGTGGGCACCGAGCACAGCGCCATCCTCGTGCCCGTGTCGAACCCCGAAGGCGTCGGCGTGCTGGTCGAGCTCGCACTCGCGGCTACGCCGCACGACGCACCGCCGCCGCGCGTGCTCGCATTGGTGAAGACTCCGCCCGGCGGCGTGCGCTCCGGATTGCGCGAGGCCGATCAGCGCGTGCCGCCCCGCTCTCCCGCGCTGTCGGCTGCGCTGGATCTCGCGCTCGCGCGCGGCAGCATCATCACGCCGCAAGCCGTGTGGACGACCAATCCGGCCGCGGACATCCTCGCCTTCGCCAATCAGCCGCAAATCGGATGGCTGCTGCTGGGATCGCATCGCGCGGTGTTCGGTTCCGACTTCATGGGCGGCGTCGTCCGCGAAATTCTCGACAAGGCGCGTGCCCTGCCGGTTCACGTCGCGGTGGTGATTCACGGCGGCGACCGGCCGCTCGATCGAGTCTTCGCGGTGGTCGATCGCGGCACGCACGGGCGCGCGGCACTCGACCTGGCGTTGCGCGTGGCGATGCGCAAGAAGTCAGGCTTGCACGCGGTGCTGGTGCCGGAAGAGGGCAACGGCGAAGACACCGAGCTGCTCGATTTGATTCGCGACGCCGGCCGCGCACTCGGACGCCGGCTGCATACCGACGTGCTAAGCGCGCCGACCGCGGCACAACTCGCGCGTCAAACTCCCGGCGGCCTGACTGTCATCGCGACCAACCTCGCGGACCGCGTCGGACTATCGCAAGAAGATCTCACGGACCCCAAGCGATGCGTGGTCGTGGTCCAGGGCTCAGAAACCGCTCCCGCCCGAGTCGGCGCCCGCACGGTCGAGCACCACCGAAACGTCAAACCATAGGCTACGCGTCTTCGCGGCCCAGCTCTTCGGTGATCACTTCCTGGGTGCCGAACCAGTTGTAGAAGAAGCCTGCGACTGCGGCGCCTGCTATCGGCGCAACCCAGAACAGCCACAGCTGCGACAGCGCCCATCCGCCGACGAACAGCGCGGGACCCGTGCTGCGCGCAGGATTAACCGAGGTGTTGTCTACGGGGATGCTGATCAGATGAATGAGCGTCAGCACCAGACCGATCGGAATCGGCGCGAAGCCTGCGGGCACGCGCTTGTCGGTCGAGCCGAGGATCACGATGAGGAACATGAAGGTCAGCACCACTTCCGCGACGAACGCCGCGCCCATGCTGTAGCCGCCGGGCGAATGATCGCCGTAGCCGTTGGACGCGAAACCCGCGCTCAAGTCGAAGCCCGCGGCGCCGCTCGCGATTACGTACAGCACCGTCGACGCGAGGATTCCGCCGAGCACTTGCGCGAGGATGTAATGCGGCACC
>Ga0209655_10000491_pt1 | contig 14958 bp, 12 predicted proteins | sample BogFormECP03_OM2_FD_188236 | JGI IMG/M metagenome (GOLD analysis project Ga0209655, IMG submission 188236) | Bog forest soil microbial communities from Calvert Island, British Columbia, Canada - ECP03_OM2 (SPAdes) (version 2) | ecosystem: Environmental > Aquatic > Freshwater > Wetlands > Bog ...
TCAGCGAAGTGGTTCTGCGAGAAGGGCTTTGTGGTGGGCAGGGAGTGAATCGAACACTCGACACAAGGATTTTCAGACCCAAAAGAGGCGCCTGACAAAAAGTAGGAAAATCAGAGATTTCTTCGATTTTATAGGCGGTTAGGATTATACCTCTCTTCTGCCAACTTCGATGAATTTCGTCTTTTTTCAGTCTCGTACTGGCACCAGAACTGACACCAGATTTCTGAGAGGTTTGGGTCGCGGCGCAGAACGGTATCAGGGTCGGTTCGAATACCCGGCTTCAGCTTTCCTCTGCGTTCCTGGAGCAAGGTCGCCGAGTTACATAGTACCGAAGCCCTCAACCCCCTAGTTCGTCGAGCAGCGCGTTGGCGTCTTTCAGGTCGGCCGTGTCAAAGCCCTCGGTGAACCAGTTGTAGATTTCGGCGAGCATCGCGCGCGCCTCGTCGCGCTTTTCCTGCTTGTCGAGTAGCCGCGCGAGGCTGGTCGTCGCGCGCAACTCCCATGACTTCGCTCCCTGGCCGCGTGCAATTTCGATAGCGCTGCTAAAACATTCCTCCGCTCGCGCAGCATGCGACGTGTCTTGTATCAGTAGCAATTCACCCTTCAGACGATGAACCTCCGCCTCATAAGCTCGTTCGCCAGTTTCTTCGATGAACGAAAACGCCTGCGCCATGGTGCGATCGGCGTCTTCAAACTTTCCCGTCATACCAAAAGCCAAAGCCAGCCCTCCGAAGAGTATGGAATTGGAAGCTCTTGACCCCCTGGCCCAGTAGGCTTCCAACGCGTCTTTCAGCTTCAAGATACCCTCTTGGCCGTTCCGCATTACTAGGGCGCTGCAGATGTGGACTCTATGTATCGCCTCCCACAAACGGAGTCCGTGCTCATTCGCCAAAGCTAATCCTGCTTCTGCCCGCGCTAGGCCCATTTGTGCATCACGACGGAGGAAGTGGACACCCGCCGCATGACTTAGAGACATTGCCAAACTGCTTGGGTGGACCAAGGCCAGTTCCTGGGCAAGAGCCAGCATGCGCTGAGTTCTCTGAAGCGCCTGGTCCGGAAAGCCCAGGCACCATAGGGTAAAACCCCAATATCCCAGGGCACCTGCTGCAGGATCGGGTTCGTAAACGAAAGCGAGAGCCCGGTGCTGCCTTGGGTCAAAGAAGGCCATCGATTCTTCGAAGTGCGTATGGGCAACCGCAAACTCTCCCAGCCAGAATGAGGCTCCCCCCATGAGGCAATGAGCTGCGTGGAGGCCAGTCGCGTCATCGCCGCGCTGGGCCCGGACGAGAAGATCTTTGGCGACTGTCCGCGCCGTCTCGTGCTCCGCGCGGTTCCAGTGGAAGAGCGTCAATTCGAACTGCGCTGGGAAGAGCCGTGATACATCACCGACCCGATGACACAGTTCCACCGCACGACCGCAGGCGGTTCCCACTTCCCGGGAGGCGTCACCCTTTGCAGCGACCAGTTGTGGCAAAAGAGCGGTCTGCAAATCGAGTTCCCGCCTGTCGCGCTCGGGCGTGTCGGGCAAACTGCTCAGAAGGTTCAAACCGGAGGTCAACAGGTCGATTGCTTCCGCATGAGCCGAACGCAGCAGCGCTTGCCGACCCGCGAGATGCAAATAAATCACCGCCTTCCAAGTGTTTGAAGTTTGGGAGTAATGATGGGCCAGCTCGGCGTAATGATCCTCCAGCGTGTCGGCACAAATCCGCTCGATTGTCTCGGCCACCTCGAGATGGAGTCGCCGATGACGCGCCACCGTTAGTTGGGTCAGTATGGCCTGGCGAATCAGCTCGTGAGAAAACTCGAATCGGGCTTCTGGGTATTGCGTGCTCGAGCGAATAAGACCAATCCGATGAGCTTCGTCCAGACAATCCAGCAGCGCATCGGCCTTCGCGCTGGCCGCAGCTTCGAGAAGCTCGAACGTGAACGACCGTCCGATCACTGCCGCCAGCGCAAGAATCTTGCGCGTGCCTTCGCCCAGCCGTCCCAGCCGTCGGCCGACTACCAGACGAACGTTCCGAGGCACCTCCAGCTCCTCGATCTTCAGTTCGGGGCGAAACTGGCCCGCGCGATCGTATAGTCGATTCTCTTCTGCAAGATGGCGGAACAATTCCTCGACGAAAAATGGATTCCCGTCCGTTTCTCTGTGAATCTCGTTTACCACGGTCGGAGGTGGCGCCTGACCGCTCAGGCCTTGGAGCATTTGCGCGACCTGGATTGATGGAAGTCCTTCGAGCCGGATCTGAGTCGCGAGCCTCGCGCGGACTAGGTCTTCCAAGGTCTTCGACAGGCTGGGGCTAATGTCGATTTCACTCTCGCGATAGGTAGCGATCATCAACAGCGGCCAGTCCGACCGTCTCTGCGACAGGTGATTGATCAACGCCAGGGTGGAGTCGTCGGCCCAGTGGAGGTCTTCCAGCACCAGCATCGTCGCCTGCTCTCGGCTGCGGCGCGCAATGAAGTTGCTGAAGCTGTTGAACAACTGCCGGCGGGCCTGCTCCGCGGCTAACTCCATCGGCGGCGGCAGTTCGGGAATCATGCGCCTCAGCTTCGGCAGCAGGCGGCTCAGTTCGGGCCCTTCTTCTCCCATCGCTCGGCGCAGATCGTCCGGGCTTTGTCCGTGATCGACCAAACTCTCCAGGATTTCGATAAAAGGCAAATATGGAACCGTTTCCTGCTCGGAGCAGTGGCCGACGAGCACTGCCACTCCGTTCTTCTCAGCTTCGCGAGATATCTCTGTGCACAAACGGGTCTTGCCGATGCCCGCTTCGCCGGAAATCAGGCAGATCCGGCCACGTCCTGACGTAGCGTCCGTCAGGGCGCCGCGCAGCTCAGAGCGTTCGTGTTCGCGTCCGACGAACGACGTCTGTTGCGTTTGCATCGCGAACGATGATTGCCGCGCCGCTGGCGCAGTCGGAGCGTGAACGGACGCGAGTTTCACCTCTGCGATGAATCGGTAGCCCCGACGCTGCACCGTTTCGATAAAGCGCGGCGTCTGCGCGGCGTCGCCCAATGCCTTGCGCAACTCGCGCACAGAAATCGCAGGCATCGAATCGCTCACCGATACGTCCGGCCACACCGCATCGAGCAATGCCGCCTTGGTTACCAATTCGCCCTGGTGTTCCACCAAATGCCGCAGGACCGCAAAGGTCTTGCGTCTGAGGCGGATTTCCCGGCTGCCACGCCACAACTGTTCGTTGTTCGAATCCAGCCGGAAGGGCGGGAAGTGCCGCAATTCCGCATCCACGATTAACGGCTTATCAAGAATTAAATCTTAATTATAGGCGATTTATATCAATCTTTTATGACTTCGCGTGAGCCGGAAGTTATCGTCCACGCATCGACCCGCGTTCTTCGCTCACTCGTTGTGAGCGCGCGATTTTCACCGGATAAGCGGGGGAAAGGCTCGCTGAAACGATCTTTATGGGGAGGAAAAGCTTTATGGAGTCGTCGAAGATCAGTGTGAAAAAGTTGCTCACAATAACGTGTGCCGGTTTCGCTTTGCTCATGAGCCTGCGCCCTGCGCTGGCGGACGGGCCAGTGCTGATCCACACCGAGGCCGTGGGGCAAATTACGATTACCGCCCCGCTTACCTTTGGCGGCCCGCCAGGATGCGTCTCCACTAGCGGGATGGGCGGCTGCACATTCTATACTCTCGAGGCCGCGACCTCAGGCCGCAATACTCCACTGGGACCGTTCACTGCCGCGTTGACCGCGACAGTTTTGTTTAACGTAACTACGCCGAACGGCGATCCTGACCAAGGCGCTCACGAAGTCTGTTCCCCTGAGATAGGTACCGAGACGGATACCTTCGCTGATGGCAGTACTTTGATCAGCGACTTTCAAGGACTCAGTTGCTGCGCTGCCAAGAGCGAGAGTAGTTGCGCTAACGCAGGGCTGCCGTCAGTTAACCACGATTCCAGCGTCATCATAGGAGGGACCGGAAGATTGGCCGGCGCTTCCGGTGGGACCTCATGGAGCGACAACTTTGCCACTTTATCCGGGCCTCTACTGATGCATGCAGAAGGAGTGCTGCAACTACCCGGCAGCTCAAATTGAAGATTGCTGGTTTATGACTGCAACTGTTTATAGGAGGGAAACCATGCGTTCGAAAAAAATTCTGTTGGCGACAGTTATCTCAATACTGTCTGTAGCCTTGAGCCTGCTGGCGTCGGGCGCTTCTGCTTCCGCCGCCAGCCACCCTTTAGCGTATGTAGTCACCGCACCCATTGATTTTGCGGGGACGACCGCCCAGTTTGGTACGGTAGATCTTGCTACCGGGGCGTTTCATCAAATCGGCCCTGACACGCCGGAGCCGGAGGTTGGTTTGGTTCCGGGATCGCATGGAAAACTCCTCAGTCTTACGTTCTCAGGCGATCTGGAATCCATTAATCCCGCAAATGGGAATACCCAGGTCATCGGCGCCACAGGTATCGGCATCCCAGGTCCTGGTCCCTTCGACTTCGCCGAACTTCACGGGAAGTTGTACGCGACCGATTTCAGCAACAATCTCTATACCGTGAATGAGGCGACCGGCGCGGCGACTCTGATAGGGCCGACTGGTATCCCGGCTGTCCCCGATATGGATCTGGCCGACGAGAGTCTCTATGGCGTAAGGGGAAAGCTGTACGCAACCTTCGACGTTTTAGGGACACCTTGCTGCTCAACGCCATTGATTGATCCGGAGCTCTACGTGATCGATTCCGAGACCGGAGTCGCGACCATCGTGGGACCAACGATGCTCAATGGCAGCGCATCGGTGGAGGTGGGCGGCACCTTCTACCTTTTCAAGGAGCTGGGTACTGCTCCCTCTCCTCCCGGGCCGTCGTTTGCCGCGGTGTACACCCTTGACCTGAAGAACGGCAACACCAGCTTCGTAACGAATGTTGATACGACCGCCTCGGCGGTTATAGGAGCATTTCCAGTCCATGGAATGCGCTAGGATCTTCCTCACCGGTGGTGAGCGGAAGCGGATAGTGGGTCAGTGTTGTTCAGACTGGCCCACTACCGGTGAGCCGGGCGCCCCGGGCCGGTACCTGCTCCATCTATGCCGATGGTCCCCTCGAACAAGCATGCTACGCTCGCAATTCGTCGAGCAGCGCCTTCGCCTCCTTCAAGTCGGCGGTGTCGAAGCCCTCGGTGAACCAGTTGTAGATTTGGGCGAGCATCGCGCGCGCCTCGCCGCGTTTGCCCTCCTTTGCTAGCAGGGGCGCGAGACTCAGGGTTGCACGTAGCTCGAATGATTTCGTTTCGTGTCGTTGGGCGAGTTCGATGGCCGACCTGAAACAGCTTTCGGCCTCTGCACTGTTGGAGGGCTCCTGCAAAAGACGAAGTTCGCCTCTTATCCGATCTAACTCCGGCCTAAATGGTTCCCCAGTTTCATGCACACTCGCGAGGGCCTCTGCTATTAATCTCAGTCCTTCCTCGCTCCGTCCCACCTTCCCGTATGCTAAAGCCAGAGTACCTTTGAGGATCCCTGCACCTACTTTCATCCCTGTAGCTTCGACAGCTTTCAGCCCGTCTTCCAGAAGCACGATACCTTTTGCATCCTCGCCGGATTGGACGGCTGCTATGCCAAGCTCTGCTTTGCAGGCAGCCTCCCAGAGAGGAAACCCGTGCTCAGTCGAAAGAGCGATTCCGGCCTCAGCCATTTCTCGCGCTTGCTGAAAGTCCCGGCGCATGTTGTGCGCCGCGGCGGCGTGCGTCAATGCCATCGCGACACTACTTGTGTGAGCTCGTTCTTGGGCTATAGCCAAGGCGCGCTGCGTTCTTTGAATGGATTTATCCGGATAGCCCAACATCCACAGCGGCCAGGCCGAGTACCCCGAAAAGCCAACGCCAAAGTCCATCCCATGTCGGAACGCGATATGCCTTTGCCTTGGCGGGTCAGAGTGTGCGAGCGATTGGTCGAAGTGGGACTTAGCAACTGGCAGATCACCCAGCCAAAACGCGGCTATCCCCAACATACCGTGAGCTGCGAAGAGCTGATCCCGCTGGTTTGAGGCTTTGGCCAGGTCGAGAAGATGCGTCGCTATCCCCTGAGCAGTTTGAAGCTGACCGCCGACCATATACGAGAGAAACAGTCCTTCCTGCGACCAGAAGTGTCCTGAGGTCTCGCCTAATTTCTCGCTGAGTTCGGCGCCCCGATGGTATGCGGCTTCTGTTTCCGGAGAGGCATCTCCTTTGGCCTCCATCAAGGAAGGTCCAAGAGCGGTCTGCAATGCGAGTTCCTGCCGGTCGCGGTCGGGCGTTTCCGGAATGGCCTTCAGCAAATCCAGACCTTGCTTCAAATTGGTGATCGCCTCCAGATAAGCTGAACGCTGGCTGGCCTGCTGTCCCGCCAGAGTAAGGTACTTCACCGCGCTCGCTATGTTGGCGCTGTTCGCGTAGTGGTGTGCCAACTGATTGACGTGCGCGTCGAGGCGGTCGGCAAAGAGCGACTCGATTGCCTGAGCGGTCCGCTCGTGCAGCGCCTTGCGCTTCTCGGTGAGCATGAGCAAGGCAGCGACATCGTGCGTCAGCGCATGCTTGAAGCTGTACTGGATGTCATCGGCGGTGAGTTGCTCGAAGATGAACTCCCGCTTTTCCAACTCGGCCAACATCGGGGTGATCGCCGATTCCGGCTTGCCAGTCACTTCGGTCACGAGTCGCAACTGGAACTCATTGCCGATGATGGCGAGCGTCTGGAGGAGCTGCTTTTCCTCTGCCGGTAGCCGATCAATACGCGAAGCCAGGATCGCTTGTACGGTCGGTGGTATTCGGAGCTGACGAAGCGACCTGGTCAGTTTCACTTGGCCGTTGCGAACCAGAGCGCCTTCTTCAAACAGCTCCTGGATGGTCTCCTCGATGAAGAAGGGATTGCCTGCCGTGCTCTCCATGATCAGACGCCGCAGCGGTTGCACCTCCTGTGCGTCCCCGAGCAGAGCGGTGAGCATCTCAGCGGCGCTCTCACTCCCGAGCGGCTGCAGGCGCAGCTGGGTATACGAGGTCTGGTTGCCCCACTCGTGCCGATACTCGGGGCGATGGTTCACCAGCAGCAGCACCTTGGACGAACCGATGGATTCGGTCAGCAGATTGAGCAGCGCTTGAGTTTCCGCATCGATCCAATGCAGATCTTCGAAGATGACCATCAGCGGCTGATTGAGCGACTCGCGCAGCACGATACGCCTGATCGCGTCGAGCGTTCTGCGCCGTCGCGTCTGCCCATCCAGCTGAGCCAATGGATTGTCACCCTCGCTCAGTTCGAGCAGGCCGTAGAGGTACGGCAGCGTCTCTTCCAAGGCACGGTCGAGGGTCAGAATCTTGCCGTTCACCTTCTCACGTCGCTTGCGCGTATCGTCGGAGCTGTCGATGCCGAAGTAGGTGTTGAGCAGGCCGATGACCGGCAAGTAAATGCTCGCTTTACCGTGCGAGATGGAAAACGCCTCAAGCACAGACCAACCGCTCTGATGGCAGGCGCGGAATTCATAGAACAGCCGCGACTTGCCGATCCCGGCCTCCGCCACTGCTGCCACGATCTGGCCGTGGCCCGCCTTCGCCTGTTCCGCCGCATGCTTCATCGCGTCCATCTCGGGCTGGCGTCCTACGAACTTGGTGTATCCGCGCCCTGCTGAGCGTTGAAGGCGGGTGCGCAGGGGTCCGAGACCCGTCACCTCGGAAACGTTCACCGGCTCGATGATGCCCTTCACCTTGGTCGGTCCCAACGGCTTGAGCGCGAAATAGCCCTCGACGAACTTCCGCGTCTGCTCACTGATCGCGATCGAGCCTGTTGGCGCGAGCGCCTGCATCCGCGATGCGAGATTGTTGGTGTGCCCGATTGGCGTGTATTCGGTATGTCCATCGCCAGTCGCAATCGAGCGCACGACCACCTCGCCAGTGTTCACGCCCACGCGCGCCTCGATCGGCAGGTTGCCGGCCTCGCGCAATCTTGCGGAGTAACGTTTCAGCTCCTCCTGCATGCGCAGTGCCGCATAGAGCGCCCGCTGCGGATGGTCCTCGTGCGCGAGAGGCGCGCCGAACAGCGCGAAGATGCCGTCGCCGGTCGATTGCACGATGTAACCGTCGTAGCGCCGCACCGCGTCGATCATCAGCTTGAGCGCCGGATCGATAATTGCGCGCGCCTCTTCTGGATCCAAATCCTGCTCAAGCTCGGTCGAGCCCTTGATATCGGCGAACAGCGCCGTGACCGTCTTGCGCTCGCCTTCGAGGATCTCATCTGAACTTGCGTCCGCGGTCAGACGCACTGGTGGCTTTTTCGTTTCGGCAGGTTTCCCGGCGATGATACCTGTGAGCGAGCTTCCGCAGCGGCCGCAGAAGTTTTCATCCGGTTCGTTGACAGCGCCGCAATTGGGGCAATTCGTTGCCAGGGTAGCGCCGCACCCGGCACAGAAAAGCCGTCCTTCACGATTTTCGCGACCACACTTCGTGCAGCGCATTGCCGCTACCTTCCCGCAGGCAGATGGGCAAGTATCGCGACTGGGCAGCTCAATTCATAGACTCGAACCTCGACAGCGGTGCGATAGGCGCCAACTGCGCACGATCAAATCGATCGGGCTATTGCAGTACAGCGAACAACCCTGGAACGCAGTTTCGTCTGGTTCACGCGACGAGCCGCTTGGTCATGAAATAAAGCGTGTGTCCAGGCGGCCGATTTTCGAGCGTACCAAATACTGAATATCCGAGCCGCTCGTGGAAGGGCTGGGCTTGGAAGCTGAACGTTTCGAGATGCACTCCGATGCAATTGTGTTCGCTCGCATACTGCTCAGCCTCGAGTACCAGCTTTCTTCCCCAGCCCGAGCCTCGGAAGGGCTCATCGATCCAGAGAAGGGAAATGTGGAGCCAGCTGCCCCAGATCCTTCCCGCAAGGCCGCCAAGAATTTCGCCATACGAATCCTTCAGCGAAATGGCAACCGGGTAGTACGCCTCGATCCCGGTCTTCGCGGTGTTGTAGCGCAAGAGCGCCATGTTGAGAGCTTTCGTCAGGCTGTGAGTGGCGGATTACTGATTTCCCCAGAATTAGCAATTCGCCACACACAGGTCCGCGCGGAGCCAAAGTGAGCGTACGCGTAAATCCGAGGTCAGGAACTGGCGATCGGGTATAAAATTGAAGGGAACGTCGGCTTGTTTCAGATGTGCAACTTGCTCGTAACAATCGGCTACTCTCTTCGCGATCGAAATTATGAAATAGTCTTGTTCAACCGAACCCTGAATTAGTTCGGCATCGGCTCGTCAGCTTGCGATGGGGGTATTCGTGGCGGAGCAGCATCCCGATAACTTCCGCGAGATGGAGCGCGCGAATCGGCGCGCGACGGCGAAGCTCGTTATCGTATTTATCCTGATTAACTCCGCCGGCGGAGTTGGCCTCGACTTTCTCACTCACCTTTACGTTGCTCCGGTCCTCGCTCTGCATGGTATCCGAATTGGGTTTCCGATTTTTATGCCGCTCGCAGCGTTGCTGGCTAGCGTTCACGCGCTACGGGCATACTTTAGCGGCTCGTCGGTATTGCTGGACCTCGTTTGCGCCAAAGAACTATCGGGCGACTCGCCCAAAAATCAGACTGTTATCGACGTCGTTACTGAGATAGCGCTCGCCTCACGAATCCCGCGGCCACGCGTTTGCGTGATGGACGACCCTGCTCCAAATGCGTTCGCATCCGGCCGCGACCCCGAGCATTCGACCATTTGTGTTACCCAGGGACTTATCGACCAGCTCGACCGCGAGGAGCTTCAAGCGGTCATCGCTCATGAGATCGCGCACATTCGCGGCCATGACACGCGACTTATGCAGATGGCACTGGTGATGGTTGGCAGTGCGGGATTGTTTCAACCTGGTGGGCCCTTGTCCGGTCGTTCTGGTGGCGGCGCCGGGCAACCTCCGCCGCTAGATCTAAGAGCGATCTTGTCACGGGGGGCAATGATATCGATGTCGCGGCAGCGCGAGTACCTTGCCGACGCCGCCGCAGTCGAGTTTACGCGCAACCCTATAGGTCTTATCCGCGCACTCGAGCATATCGCGCGGATCGAATCGCCACTTAAGTACCAACTACACGCGGTCGCGCCGATGTTCATTGTCGATCCGGCCGAATGCGGCGGGAGTAACTGGTCAGATTTGCTCGATGGCGTGACTAAAATCGAATCGCAAGCGGACAAATCCAAGGAAGCGCGCGACGCCGAAGTCGCGCAACTCATGATTCACGGGATGCCGCAAAGCACAAATGTATTTCAGGGCTTATTTTCCAGTCATCCTCCGATCCGCGAGCGCATCGTGCGTCTCTCCGCGTTGGTCGCGAATCCCGCAGGCACATCTGCGGAGACTACTTCGGATCTTCAAAGTCACCGACAGGCGTCGGCCAAAGTCGTTTCTGAGATTTCGAAAAACAACCCCGATGTAGTGGCCGCCGTTCTCGGCTCGGTGCTCAAGAACAATCCTATGGCGCAGGTCCTGGGCGCGCTCGGACAAGGTGCTCAAGACGACACTACGTTGCAGGATACCGCTCCGTCGGAAACTGGCGGCGGAGACTCGGACGAGGACACTTATAAGAAGCTCTACAATTACAACCTGAGTCTTACCGGCGATCGGCCGCGCAACTTGCCCGATCCGACCGGCAATCCGCTCACGCCCTTGCAACAGATGCTGAGTGGCGCACCGGCCAACTTCGATCCAAATCAACTTCGCACGATGATTGCCGTCGCGATGGCAAGTCAACAAAACCCCGCGTTGTAGTGACGGTCAAGCAATCGTCATCGTCGACGTCGATGATGGTTCTGTTTTGGGCGGTGATCGCAATTTCCGCGGGCGCTATCGTCGCCGCGATGGCCATCAAGTAATCCGCCGCTCTGATCTATTTCTTCGTGGTCGCATTCAACCGCCTATGAGCGGTCTGCTGCAATTGCTTCGCCGCTCCGGCCTCCCAGCCCCACCATATCCGAGTATTCGCGGAAGCGGCAAATCAGGCCGTCGCGGAAGCTGAATACCTGCACCCAGTTCGCTTCGACCACGCGGTTGCTCGCGCGGAGCACCAACCGCTCGAAGCCGAGTACTACCACGCTGTCTCGCCCGACCATGAATTCGTCCGGCCGGAAGGCGCGAACCTCGAGCACCTCAAAGAACTTGCGGCCATAACGCTCGAACTCTTCCCGTCCGCGACACCAGGTACTCCAGGGCAAGTTGCCTGCGCCGGCGTCCTTCCAATCGACGTCGTCCGTCATCAGTGCCGAGACTGTGGCAATATCTCCAGCGTTAACCAATTGGTAGAAGCGCTGTGCGGTCTGAAGATTTTCCTGTTCGCTCATCGCAAAATCTCCCGGGATCGGAAAACAAATAGGACTTTGCCCGACTTGGGCAAATTCGGTATGGTAGACTCGCCCTTTCTGCATGTCGCATCGCTACCACCAGACCTGCGTTGTGGCGAATTGGTAATTCTGACGGAAGACCGAGCTGCTACGCAGACTTGCGGAACGGTCGGAAAGGGCTAAAGCTCGGCTCCCGATGAGGTTGCTGTTTATTCTGATCGCCCACCTGTTGGTCACTCTCGCGCGGCTCACCTGTGTGTGGCGAATTGCTGATTCTGGGGAAATTAGTAATTCGCCACACACAGCGGGCTCTTGTTTACCAAGCTTCCCTTGCAGGTCCAGAGGGCCCGCCTACGTCTAGACTACTGCAGACGGCTGCTTACATCGTAAAATCAAGGAGTTACCGCGAATCGCGCGGAAGTCGTATACGGGTTGTACACGTCTGCTTGCATAATAATTCCGCGGGGTTAGGCGCTTTCCGTACACGCTTGCGTATACATGATTCATCCAGGGGGATGAGTGACGTGTCTAGACAAAACACGCGCGAGGCCTCTTAGGCGGAGCGCGTCTACGGTCACGGCACTCGATGGCTGGCGGCGGGGCGAAATACCGTCACGGTTATGACTGGTGATCGGGCGAGGCTGTGCCGCGGCGCTGGTTCGGACATGGCGAATGGAGCGAGAGGCTGACATCTCTTGATGCGGCCAAACATGTGCCGCTGGTGTGATGACTGGCTGTCTTGGACAGCGGTCGCGTCAGCGACCCATAATCACCTGCTGAGCCGCAGCGACGGCCGCAGTCACAGGGCGGCGAAGCCGGCGCGCAGAGCGCGCGGACCCTTGACGGCGAGCCGGCGCGAAGGCTATCCGACAGCACAATTAGCGGTCCTTGAGCTTTGCATGCAGATATGATAGCGTAAATGTATAGACGGCAACATCTAAGTTCGGGATGCGGAGGTGCCGAGTGAAGACATTCGGCGAGGTCATAGCCGAGGGGCGCAAGAAGGCGGGGCTTACGCAGCGCGAGCTGGCGGCGAGAATCAAGACCGAACAGGGCAAGCCGATCTCGTTCCCTTACGTCAACGACCTGGAGCACAATCTCCGCTATCCTCCTCGCGGTCATCTGCTTGAGGAATTTGCGCGCGTGCTGAAACTCGACCCTGACCTGCTTTATTTCCTAGCCGGAAAGCTGCCCGGCGATATTGTGCCGGCCAAGGCTTCCGAGGAACAGGTACTTGCCGCATACCGCGCCTTCCGCAGGGAACTGAAGAGCAGGGACAAGAAGCGATGAACTGGCGGCGAGATAGCAGCGGGCGGTTTCTGCGGCGCCCATACTACGAGCAGAGCGAACTCGACTCTCGAGCCGAGCAGTTGATGGCGGAACACCTGATACAACTGTACGGGCAAGTGCTGGCGCCAGTGCCGACCGGCGCCATCATTAGGCTAATCGAGCGCGACGCTGCCGACCTGGATAGTTACGCAGATCTGGCTGAAGAAGGTGAAGGCGTGGAAGGGGTGACATACTTTTTCCGGGGCAGGAAGCCCCGCGTACGCATCACGCGAGAGCTAAGCGAGCAACGCCATCGGGCGCACCGGCTGAGAATGACCCTGGCTCACGAGTATTGTCATGTCTGGCTGCACTCAGAGCTCTGGCGAGAGACGACCGAGTCTGCGGTCACCCACCGTTGCCAGCGCGAGCAGATCGAGGCAGGGAGTCCGGTGGACTGGATGGAGTGGCAGGCCGGCTATGGAGCCGCTGCCCTGCTAATGGCGGAGAGTCGAATTAGGCTGGTGGTACGCGCCTGCTGCGGAGAGGATCGACCGACGACGGATTCCGAGCAAGCGACCAGATTGATCAAGCGCCTCAGCGAAGCATTCGACGTGTCGGATGAAGCGGCGCGGGTTCGGCTGTCGCAGCTGGACTTTCTGAGGGGATCGCCGGGTTGAATCCGACCGGGTCTTGCATTTGAACGATACTGCTACTATATCTGCATACAGACTACGATCGGCTCGTCGAGGTTCCCACCATAACCGCTGGACCGCAAGTGAGCCGCTGTTCCACCTCGCGGAGAAGAAATCATGGACACTCAAGTTGTCAGAGAATCCGGTTGGCTGTTTCGGGCCTTCAGGCGAGCAAAGAACCTTGGCGAGAATGCCGCTCTAGGGGAGCGTCTGCTCGACGTGAACGAGGCGTCGGCCATGTTGGGGTTGAAGCCCGCGACGCTTTACCAATGGGCCTACGAGCGAAAGATTCCGGTTGTGAAGCTATTCGGCCGCGCGCTGAGATTCAGACTCTCAGTAATCGAAAAGCTTATCGTCGACTCTGAGCGGCCGGCGCTTTGCCCGGCCAACGCTCGTGACGCAGAATGGCACCGCCCTGAATAGGGGTCGCTTATGTCGCCCGATCGTGATTCTCAATCGCGTCGTCGAACCCGAGGAATCTTCGAACGTCCCAACGGCTCGGAGATCTGGTGGGTCCGCTACGTCGACGAGCACGGCAGACTGCATCGAGAAAGGGTAGGGCCTAAGGCGCTCGCAGTTAAGGTTTACCAGAAGCGCAAGACCGAAATTCAGGAACGACGCTTTTTTCCCGAGAGACTCCGCCAGCGCGATCTACTCGTAGCGGACGCAATCGCAGACTACCTTGCGAGAAGGGAGGGAACGCTCCGGCATTTCTATCACTATCAGCGCATCGCGCGGCTCTGGTCGCAGGCGTTTCAGGGAAAGACCCTTCGCCAGATTCTTGCCGGCGACATTGAGCGATATGTGGCGAAGAGAATTCGCGAGGTGGCGCCAGCCACGGTGAATCGCGAGCTAGCGTTTCTCAAAACCTTCTTCAACGATGCGGTCACGAATCACCGAGCGGAAACCAACCCTGTTCGCTCGGTGAAGATGTTTCGCGAGAACAACCAGCGCGTGAGGTTCCTGGGGGAGGACGAAGAGTCGCGGCTGTTCGCCGCTATGCCGAGGTCGGATTGGCCGCTGGTGCTGGTCGCATTGAACACCGGATTGCGACAGGCAGAGCAGTTCTACCTCAAATGGGAGAACGTTGACGTCATCCGCGGCGTCATCACGATTCCGCGCTCGAAAAACGGCCAGGTCCGGCATGTGCCGATCAACGCGATCGTCCGCGAAGCTCTGCAAGCTCAACGCGCGAGGGGGGCGGGTGAGTGGGTATTTGCAAGCGCCGTGGGCACCACGCCGATCGATTCTCACAATTTCGTGCGCAGAGTCTTTGTACCGGCTCTGGTCGAGGCCGGAATCGAAAATTTCCACTGGCACGATCTGAGGCACACCTTCGCGAGTCGGCTGGTCATGTCCGGCGTCGAGCTTCGCACCGTTCAGGAATTGATGGGCCATAAGACCATCACGATGACCTTGCGTTACTCGCATCTCTCCGCAGAGCATCAGCAGGACGCTGTTCGCAAATTGGAGGCATGGGCAAGTGACACCAGTACTGACACCGACGAATCAGAACTAGAACGCGCAGAATTGCAAACTGAGGCAAGTATCCGATTTATCAAGGGAAATTTGGGTGGGCAGGGAGTGAATCGAACACTCGACACAAGGATTTTCAGTCCTTTGCTCTACCGACTGAGCTACCTGCCCACCGTGCCTGGACGTGTACGCGATAATGCGAACCTTCATTCGTACCGATGATCGCCGC
>Ga0209655_10000493_pt1 | contig 14921 bp, 13 predicted proteins | sample BogFormECP03_OM2_FD_188236 | JGI IMG/M metagenome (GOLD analysis project Ga0209655, IMG submission 188236) | Bog forest soil microbial communities from Calvert Island, British Columbia, Canada - ECP03_OM2 (SPAdes) (version 2) | ecosystem: Environmental > Aquatic > Freshwater > Wetlands > Bog ...
CGTTTTTCGATGAATGCCGCCATGCCTTCGGACTGGTCGTCGGTCGCGAAAGCTGAATGGAACAACCGACGTTCGTAGAGAAGCCCCTCGGCCAAGGTGGATTCGAAGGCGCGATTGACCGCCTCCTTGGCCATCCGGCTCGCCGACCGCGACATCTGGGCGATGGTGGTGGCGACGGCCTTGGCTTCGGTGAGCAAGTCGTCGGCGGGCACCACCCGCGACACCAGGCCGCTGCGCTCGGCCTCGGCGGCGTCGATGGTGCGGCCGGTCAGAATCAGGTCCATGGCCTTGGCTTTGCCGATCGCCCGGGTCAACCGCTGCGAACCGCCCATCCCGGGCAACACGCCGAGCTTGATTTCCGGCTGGCCGAATTTCGCTGTGTCAGCGGCGATCAACACATCGCACATCATTGCCAATTCGCAGCCGCCACCCAGAGCGTGCCCGGCTACCGCGGCGATCGTCGGAGTGCGCACGGCTGCCAACTTGGCCCACGGCGCGAAGAAGTCGCCGTCGAACACGTCGGAGAACGCCAGGTGCGACATCTCTTTGATGTCCGCACCCGCCGCGAACGCCTTCGCCGAACCGGTGATGACGATCGCCCCGATACCCGGATCGTTATCGAATTCGGTTGCAGCGCTGGTGACTTCGTCCATCACCTGACTAGTCAGCGCGTTGAGCGCTTTCGGCCGGTTGAGCGTGATGATGCCGACCCGCCCGTCGCGCTCGACCAGAATGGTTTCGTAAACCTTGTCAGTCACTCAGCTTGCCTTTCTAGAACGTCAGATCGTCGTCGACTGGCGCGAAGTAGGCGTCGACGTCCGCGGCGCTCACCTGCGCAAGCGAGGCCGGTGACCACCGCGGATTGCGGTCCTTGTCGACCAGCTGAGCCCGGATGCCCTCCACCAGATCATGGGAGCGCAGCGACGCGCACGACACCCGATAGTCCTGCGTCAGAACATCTTCCAGCGTGTCCAGCTTGGCGGCACGGCGCACCGCCTCCAGCGTCACCGCGAGTGCGACCGGCGAGCGGGTGGCGATCAGGTTGGCCGCGTCGTTGGCCGGCCCGGCGTCATGGCCACCCAGCGCGGCGACGATGTCGGCAACGGTGTCACCGCTATAGCAATGGTCGATCCAATCACGCCCCGCAGCGAGATTACTGGGCGGTGGTTCGACGGCGTGTGCGGCCAGAGCCCGCTCGACACCGTCGGCGACGATGGCCGCGCTGAAGGTGTCGAGTTTGTCGTGGGGAACAAAGTGATCGGCGAATCCCAGTGCGATGGCATCGGCGCCGGAGAACGGCGCACCGGTGAGTGCGGCATGCAGACCCAGCGATCCCGGTGCGCGCGACAGCAGGTAGGCGCCACCGACGTCGGGGATGAAGCCGATGCCGACCTCGGGCATGGCCATCTTGGACGTATCGGTCACCACCCGGGTATTGGCGTGTGCGCCCACACCGACGCCGCCGCCCATCACGATGCCGTCCATCAGCGACACGTAAGTCTTGGGGAAGCGGCCGATCTGGCCGTTGAGCAGGTACTCGTCGTACCAGAACCGCCGCGCCGCGACCCCGTCGGCGCGGGCGCTGTGATAGATGGCCACCACGTCGCCGCCGGCGCACAGGCCGCGCTCCCCGGCGCCGGAGAGCACCACCGCGCGGACCGCGGCGTCCTGCTCCCAGTCGGCCAGAACCGCGCTGAGCTCGTCGACCATGCCCTGGTTCAGCGAGTTGATCGCCTTGGGGCGATTGAGCGTCACAAAACCGACACCGTCTTCGACGCGGCTCAAGACCTCGTCGGATTCGTCCGTCACGGGCGTCGTCTCCCCTCGGTGAATGCCACGTGAATCCCTCTTCGATTGCTGGTCACGACCTGACCAGCAATCTAGATCGTTACCCGCACGGGAGCGCTCGCGGGTAAGGTTTATATCGAGTAGGTCCGGCTGCAAATCAAGTAATGGCCCCCACCGGGAACACGGCTGGACTACGGTTCGTTGATCAGTTGTTCGCACAGCTCGATTTGACAGCTCCAAGAGAGGATCCGACGGTGCGGGAGACTAGTAACCCGGTATTTCGCTCGCTGCCCAAGCAGCGTGGCGGATACGCGCAGTTCGGGACTGGCGTCGCGGGTGCCGCGACTCAATATGGGCATCAGGCGGACGCCTATGCGCCGTATGTCGACCAGCGGGCAGGCGTTTCCCGCCCGCTGACCATTGACGACGTCGTCACCAAGACCGGGATCACCCTGGCTGTGCTGTCGGCTGTGGCTGTCGTCTCCTACTTCCTGGTGGAGCGCAACGAGGCGCTGGCCGGCCCGTTCACCTTCATCGGTGCCTTGGGCGGCCTAGCCCTGGTGCTGATCGCCACGTTCGGCCGCAAGCAGGACAGCCGGGCGATTGTGCTGACGTATGCGGCGCTGGAGGGGCTGTTCCTTGGAGCCATCTCGTTCCTGCTGGCCCACTTCTCGGTGTCGACCACCAACGCCGGAGTGCTGATCGGACAGGCAATCCTGGGCACGCTCGGTGTTTTCATCGGAATGCTCGTGGTCTACAAAACCGGTGCCATCCGGGTCACCCCGAAGTTCACCCGGATGATCGTCGCCGGCATGTTCGGTGTAGTTGTCCTGATGCTCGGCAACCTGGTGCTGGGGATGTTCGGCGTCGGCCACGGCGAGGGCATGGGGCTGCGCAGCGGCGGCCCGCTGGCGATCATCTTCTCGCTGGTTTGCATCGGCCTGGCGGCGTTCAGCTTCCTCATCGACTTCGACGCTGCCGATCAGATGATCCGCGCCGGGGCTCCCGAGAAGGCGGCCTGGGGTATCGCGCTGGGCCTGACCGTGACGCTGGTCTGGCTCTACATCGAGATCCTGCGCCTGCTCAGTTATCTACAGAACGACTAGCGCTTGCAACATCAAAGCCCGGGCACACCGTGCCCGGGCTTTGACGTTGTGAAGCCTGCGGTCAGCTGAGCCGCTCGATCACCATCGCCATGCCCTGGCCGCCGCCGACGCACATGGTCTCCAGGCCGAACGTCTTGTCGTGTGTGGTCAGGTTGTTCAGCAGCGTGGTAGCGATGCGGGCGCCGGTCATGCCGAACGGGTGGCCCAGGGCGATCGCCCCGCCGGACACGTTCAGCTTGTCCTCGTCGATGCCCAGCTCGCGGGCCGAGGCGAGTACTTGCACCGCGAAGGCCTCGTTGATCTCGACCAGGTCGATGTCTTTGATCGACAGCTTGGCTCGCTGCAGCGCCTTCTTGCTCGCCTCGATCGGGCCCAGGCCCATGATCTCCGGCGAGAGGCCGCTGACTCCGGTCGACACGATGCGTGCCAGCGGGGTGAGGCCCAGCTCCTTGGCCTTGGTGTCGCTGGTGATCACCAGCGCGGCGGCGCCGTCGTTCAACGGGCAGGCGTTGCCCGCCGTCACGGTGCCGTTGGGCCGGAACACCGGTTTGAGGTCGGAGACCTTCTCGTAGGTGGTGCCGGCGCGTGGGCCGTCGTCGGTGCTGACCGTGGTGCCGTCGGGGAGGGTCACCGGGGTGATCTCGCGCTCGAAGAACCCGCTCTTGATCGCCTCTTCGGCGCGGTTCTGGCTGCGCACGCCCCAGTGGTCCTGGTCTTCCCGGCTGATGCCGGTCATGATCGCGACGTTCTCAGCGGTTTGGCCCATCGCGATGTAGACGTCGGGCAGGTTCCCGTCGGCACGCGGGTCGTGCCATTCGTCGGCGCCCGTCGCAGCTGCGGCCGAACGCTCCTGTGCCTCGTCGAACAGCGGGTTCTTGGTGTCCGGCCAGGAGTCGGAGTTGCCCTTGCCGAACCGCGACACGGTCTCCACGCCGGCAGAGATGAACGCATCGCCCTCGCCCGCCTTGATGGCGTGGAATGCCATCCGTGTGGTCTGCAGCGACGACGAACAGTACCGGTTGACGGTGGTGCCCGGCAGGAAGTCGTAGCCGAGTTCGATGGCGACGACGCGCGCCACGTTGAAGCCGGACTCGCCGCCGGGCAGACCACAACCCAAGATCAGGTCGTCGATTTGGTGTGGGTTCAGCGCGGGCACTTTCTCCAGTGCGGCGCGCACCATCTGCACCGCCAGGTCGTCGGGCCGCATGCTGACCAGCGACCCCTTCATGGCGCGGCCGATCGGCGAGCGGGCGGCTGAGACAATGACGGCTTCGGGCATAACGGCTTCCTCCGGTGGGGTGTGGTCTGGACCCGAATCTAGCCCGGCGACGATGCGGGCCGTGGAGCGGCCCGAGAGGGAGCCGGGCAATCCAATCTAGCCGGGCAATCGGGCCTAGCCGGGGGCAGGTACGACGAGGGGCGCCGGCACGCCGGTGGTGGGCCGGCGCCACAGCCGTGATAGCAGGCGAAGCCTCGAGTAGCCGGGACCGGCCTCGGTGCCGGTTGCCGACGCCAACGCGGGCTCGCCGACCCACTCGCCGAGCCCCTGGCACAACGCCGGCAGCATCTGGCTCGCGGCAAGTGCATATCCGGCGGCTGAGGGATGAAACTGGTCGTCGGACAGCATCAATTCGGGCGCACGCCGAAATTTATCGTTGACCAATGAGGCCAGCGGCACCGGCACGCCGCCGGCCGACCTGACGGCGCCGGCCTGGGCACGGGCGAGCCGCAGACCGCGAGTGCGGACCGTCCACCGCAGCGGCTGCGGGATCGCTTTGACGACGCCGAAATCGGGGCAGGTGGCGACGACGACCACTGCGCCGCTGGCGCACAGCCGCCGGACCGCCGCGCCGAGCCGCCGCGCGGAGGGACTGATGCCGTTGAGCGCGGTGACGTCGTTGGCACCGATCAGGATCACCGCGGCGTCTGGCGGCGGACCGGCCACGAACATCGCGTCGACCTGACCCGACAAGCCCTTCGATGTGGCGCCAACGATCGCCTTGGTGCTCAACCGGATGCGTTTGCCGCTGTGCTCGGCGAGTCCGCGCGCGATCAGCACCCCGGGAACTTCGTCGGCGACGCGACAGCCATACCCGGTCGCCGTCGAATCGCCGAAGATCATCAGGTGCACGTCGACGTCCATGCCGCGCTCCCAGCGCTGCACAGGACCGCCCCCGGGGGCGTAGACGCCGTCAGCCCGCGGCGGAACGTTCCACGATTTCGGGATGACGCTGCGCGCCTTCGCGGCTTGGCCGATCAGCAGGTTGCGCGCGCCCAGATAGGCCGTGCCGGTCGACGCCAGCGCGCCTGCGGCGGCCAGCGCAACCATCGAACCCCGCGGAGCGCGTTGTACCACGCGATCAGTTTATGTTGCCGGTCGCCGGTGTTCTTCGGGGCCGAGGGGCGACACGATCACGGGACGAATCAATTCTGGTATCGAATCAGACTCTTTGATTGTTGAACTTCTTACACGTGTCAAGCTAAGTTTGCGAGGTTGGCTGAGCGCTAGGTCAGATACACCCCTTTGGCTAGCAGTTAAACCTGATGCTCCGCTACTTCGTCGACTGACTACAACGACGTAGGAAGTGTTGAGCATGACCGCACCTAGCAAGGTTTCGGGCGCGCCCCGGAATGCCATTCATGCCCGTGACGCGTTGCGCGCGCGCAAGTTTCCCGTCAGCGATGGCGCACCCGTCGAGGTCGTCGAGAGTGGGCCCAGTCTTCCCGCACTGGCCGCGGCGCTGGCATGCCGTCTGACCATCCGGCCGATTTTGGCCGTGGGCAGCTACATGCCGCACATGCCGTGGCCGTTCGGGCTGCTTGACTTCGCGTCGCGAGTCCTGCTTCCTGCGCCCGGAACCATCCGTGCCACAGTCGAATTGCCGCATGCAACCGCGCAGCTGGTGCGCGCGCCCGGCGTGCTGCCGGCCGACGGGAAGCGACGGGTAGTGCTCTATCTGCACGGCGGCGCGTTCTTGACGTGCGGGGTCAACTCGCACAGCAGGATCGTCAACGCATTGTCGAGGTACGCCGACTCGCCGGTGCTGGTGGTCAATTACCGGCTGATCCCGAAGCATTCGGTCGGCATGGCGCTGGACGACTGCCACGACGCCTACCGGTGGCTGCGGCTGCGTGGATACCAGCCGGAGCAGATCGTGTTGGCCGGCGACTCCGCCGGAGGTTATCTCGCTCTTGCACTGGCGCAACGGCTTCAGCAGGCCCACGAGGAACCGGCTGCACTGGTGGCGATCTCGCCGTTGCTGCAGTTGGCCAAGGAACCCAAGCAGTCGCATCACAACATCAAGACCGATGCGATGTTCCCGTCCAAGGCATTCGACGCGTTGATCGCCCTGGTAGCCAAGGCCGCCGCCAAGCGCGTCGTCGACGGAAAGCCCGAGCAGCTCTATGAGCCGCTCGACCACATCGAGCCCGGGCTACCCCGGACGTTGATCCACGTTTCGGGTTCCGAGGTGTTGTTGCACGACGCGCGTTTGGCGGCCAGCCGGCTGGCGGCGGCAGGGGTGCCGACCGAGGTCCGGGTTTGGCGCGGCCAGGTCCACGACTTCCAGCTCGCCGCGCCGATGGTGCCCGAGGCGACGCGCTCGCTGCGGCAGATCGGCGAGTACATTCGCGAAGCCACCGGCTAGTGGCGGTCCGCATCGTCATCGGGCGTGCTCGCGCGCGGCGTCGCGGCACCTGAGACGATGAACGCATGCGTATCGCGCGGCACATCAGTGAACTCATCGGGAATACTCCACTAGTTCAGCTGAACTCGGTCGTGGCGCCGGGATCCGGCCGGGTGGTCGCCAAGGTCGAGTACCTCAACCCGGGCCTGAGCAGCAAGGACCGGATCGCGGTGAAGATGATCGATGCCGCCGAGGCCAGCGGCCAGCTGAAGCCGGGCGGCACCATCGTCGAGCCCACCTCCGGAAACACCGGCGTCGGCTTGGCGTTGGTGGCCCAGTACCGCGGCTATCGGTGTGTGTTCATCTGCCCGGACAAGGTCAGCGAGGACAAGCAGAACGTGCTGCGCGCCTACGGCGCTGAAGTGGTGGTATGCCCGACGGCGGTACCGCCCGATCATCCGGACAGCTATTACAGCGTGTCCGATCGGCTGGTCACCGAAATCGACGGTGCGTGGAAGCCCGACCAGTACTCCAATCCCCAGGGCCCGGCGAGCCACTACGAAACCACCGGTCCGGAGATCTGGGCCGATACCGACGGTCAGGTAACCCATTTCGTTGCCGGTATCGGGACCGGCGGGACGATCACCGGCGCCGGTCGCTACCTCAAGGACGTCTCGGGCGGAGCCGTACGCGTCATCGGCGCAGACCCGGAAGGTTCGGTGTACTCCGGTGGCAGCGGCCGGCCTTATCTCGTCGAAGGGGTAGGCGAGGACTTCTGGCCGGCGGCCTACGACCCCGACGTTCCCGACGAGATCATCGCGGTGTCCGATTCCGATTCGTTCAACATGACCAGAAGGCTGGCCCGCGAAGAGGCCATGCTTGTCGGTGGCTCGTGCGGAATGGCGGTGGTGGCCGCGCTGAAGGTGGCCGAGCAAGCCGGACCCGACGCGCTGATCGTGGTGCTGCTGCCCGACGGCGGCCGCGGCTACATGTCGAAGATCTTCAACGACGCGTGGATGTCGTCATACGGATTCCTGCGCTCCCGATTGGACGGCTCGATCGAACAGCCGACGGTGGGCGAAGTACTGCGCCGGAAGTCCGGTGCGCTGCCCGACCTGGTGCACACCCACCCGTCGGAGACGGTCCGCGACGCGATCGGCATCTTGCGCGAGTACGGGGTGTCCCAGATGCCCGTCGTCGGCGCCGAGCCGCCGGTGATGGCCGGCGAGGTGGCCGGCAGTGTCTCTGAGCGAGAACTGCTTTCGGCCGTCTTCGAGGGCCGCGCCAACCTGGCCGACGCCGTTGGGATGCACATGAGTCCGCCGCTGCCGATCATTGGCGCCGGCGAACTGGTCGGCTCACTTGCCAAGACGCTCCGCGATTTGGATGCCGTGATGGTCGTCGAGGAGGGCAAACCGGTGGGGGTCATCACCCGATACGACTTGCTGGGATTCCTCTCCGATGGGTGGCGACGCAAGTAGCGGGACGGGCTACAAGCAAATTACTTCGGGTAGCAAACCACTGCGCGCGTGGCGCGGTTGGTGGGCGGCGGCCATGGCGGCGGCGCATCAAACGCCGCCGATTCTTTCCCGGCCGCAGCGTGGCCGTTCCCCGTTCTCCGATAACCTGATGCCGCCCAGTCCAGCAAATTCTGCGCAGAGGGAAAGCCGTCCATGACCGACCAACCGCCCCCGCCGCCGCTCGGTGGTGACTACCCGCCGCCGCCTCCGCCCGCCGGAGGATATGCGCCGCCGCCGCCCGGGCCGGCAATCCGCAGTCTGCCGAACCAGGCCTATACGCCGTGGCGCACCCGGGTCGGTGCCTACCTGATCGACACCCTGCCGTTCGCGGTCATCCTCGGCGCCGGTTGGCTGATTCTGCAGAACTCGGTCGACACCGCCTGTCTGACCGACATCACCCAGTACGACGTCGACCAAATCTGCACGATTGCATACTCCACGCTGGGTATGGCGGTGATGTGGGGCGCGGTGCTGGTCGGGTTGGTCTATTTGGTCTGGAACTACGGCTACCGGCAGGGCACCACCGGATCGAGCATCGGCAAGTCGGTGCTGAAGTTCAAAGTCGTCAGCGAGAACACCGGGCAGCCAATGGGTTTCGGTTCGTCCCTGCTGCGCCAGATCACCCATGTGGTCGACGCCGTCCCCTTCTGCGTCGGCTACCTCTTTCCGCTCTGGACCGCCAAGCGCCAAACGCTGGCCGACAAGATCATGGCGACGGTGTGCCTGCCGCTTGGGCAGGCGGCACCCGAGGGCACATCCGGATACGAATTGCGCTAGCCACCGCTGACTAGGCTGATCGTCGATGAGCGATCACTTTGAAAACGCCGGCCTGGCCACCAAAGCCATCCACGCCGGCTACCGGCCTGATCCGTTGACCGGCGCGGTCAACGCCCCGATCTATGCCAGCAGCACCTTCGCCCAGGACGGCGTCGGCGGTCTGCGCGGCGGATTCGAGTACGCACGCACCGGCAACCCGACCCGGACCGCGCTGGAAACCGCGCTGGCCGCCGTCGAGGACGGTAGGTACGGCCGGGCCTTCGGCTCCGGGATGGCGGCCAGCGACTGTGCGCTGCGGACGGTGCTGCGCCCCGGCGACCATGTGGTTATCCCCGACGACGCCTACGGCGGCACATTCCGGCTGATCGACAAGGTGTTCACCGGATGGGGTGTGCAGCACACTCCGGTCGCGTTGTCCGATCTCGACGCGGTCCGCGCAGCGATCACCCCGCGCACCCGGCTGATCTGGGTCGAGACACCCACCAACCCGCTGCTGTCGATCGTCGATATCGCGGCGATCGCCGAGCTCGGCGCCGAGCATTCCGCGAAAGTATTGGTGGACAACACGTTTGCTTCACCGGCGCTGCAGCAGCCGTTGACCCTCGGCGCCGACATCGTGTTGCACTCGACCACCAAGTACATCGGCGGCCACTCCGACGTCGTCGGCGGAGCCCTGATCACCAACGACGAGGAGTTGGACGTCGCGTTTGCGTTCCTGCAAAACGGGGCGGGTGCGGTGCCGGGTCCGTTCGATGCCTACCTGACCATGCGCGGCCTTAAAACGCTGGTGCTGCGGATGCAGCGGCACAGCGAAAACGCCGCTGCGGTAGCGGAATTCCTCGCCGGGCAGGCCGCGGTGAGTGCGGTGTTGTACCCGGGTCTGCCCACCCATCCCGGTCATCAGATCGCGGCCCGGCAGATGCGCGGGTTCGGCGGTATGTTGTCGGTCCGCATGCGGGGCGGACGCAGTGCCGCCCAGGCGTTGTGCGCCAAGACCAGGGTGTTCATCCTGGCCGAGTCGCTCGGGGGCGTCGAGTCGTTGATCGAGTATCCCGGCGCGATGACCCACGCGTCCACGGCCGGTTCCGAGTTGGAGGTGCCGGACGATCTGGTCCGGCTGTCGGTCGGCATCGAGGACATCGCCGACCTGATCGCCGATCTCGAACAGGCGCTCAGCTAGCCCCGCTTCGCGGGGCCAGCGCCTGGCGGATGGCCGCGGTGGTCACAGCCAGGTTGACCTCAGCCAGTTCGGGTTCGGACTCGCGCACCCAGGCACCGCTGGCGATATCACCCGCCCGGCTGCGCACCCACACCCAGGCGCGCTCGTTGAGGCTGAGCACCGCGCTCAAGCCGTCGACGGTATGCAGCAGCGAGATCAGTGCCGCCATCGCGGGATCGGGGCTGCTGTTGTCTAACAACACCGACATGAGCGTCGCGCGAATCTCGTCGACCCGTGTCCGATCGAGCAGCGGCCACGCGTAGACCCGCTTGAAGCCTTTGAAGCTATTGCCCTGCAGTCGAACCCGGTGGATGTGACCGTCCCGTTCCAACTGCGACAACACGACGCCCGCGGTCTGGCGGCGCAGTTTTGCGATCGCGGCGGCCGGGCTCATCGGGTTGCGCAGCAACATTCTCAGCGCCGGCGAGACCACGGGATCCGTTGGCTCCGGCCCGATCAGCGCGACCAGCCGTCCGACTTCCACCGGCTCGCTGTCAACCGCCGGGCGGATCCGGCAGGCATACGCCAAGTCCAGCAGCACCGCGGCCGATAGCACGCGCTCGTGGCTGGTTCGGTCCAAGGCCGGTTGTGCTGACGCGTTGTCGAGCAACAGCAAGCCCAGATCCTCGGCGATACGCGCCATCAACCGATTCGATCTCGCCTTTGTCCCCGACCCGGTGCCTTACTCAGGCGTGGTAGGGCTCCGCGCTGACCAGCGTCACTTTGACGGTGTTGCCGTTGGGCACGGTGTAGCTGCGGGTCTCGCCCTCCTTGGCGTCGATCAGCGCGCCGCCCAATGGTGAGTTCGGCGAGTACACCTCGAGCTTGCCTTCGTGGACGGCCTGCTCGCGGGTGCCGATCAGGAAGGTTTCGGTGTCGGACTTGTCGCCGTCGTAGTAGACCTTGACGACCGACCCGGGCAGTGCCACGCCGGACTGCTTGGGCGCCTCGCCGACCTTCGCGTTGTTGAGCAGGTCCTGCAGCTGGCGGATGCGGGCCTCTTGCTGGCCCTGCTCCTCGCGAGCGGCGTGGTATCCGCCGTTCTCGCGCAGGTCGCCCTCTTCGCGGCGGTCGTTGATTTCCGCGGCGATGACCGGACGGTTCGCGATCAACTGGTCGAGCTCAGCCTTGAGTCGATCGTGTGATTCCTGGGTCAACCAGGTCACCTGAGTAGTTTCCGTCATCTCGTCGTGCTCCTTGTGTCGGTTCCGCGGCATCCGCGTCGTTAGGTTGTCCGTCTTGCCGCCGGGCGGTCCCACCGCGTGTACTGCCGACCCCAGTAGTCGGGTGTACCCCCTGCGCGGCGCACCTGGCCGCTAATGCAGCAATACACGGTCCCAGCCGGAACCGTGCATCCGGACACTTTACCACCGAAGCCGCGGGCTCTGTTCACATTTTCGCAGTTCGGCGTTTGCCGGGGGTTGCCGCGAGTCCGTGCGGTCAGGGCGCGTGCAGATAGCCCGGCACGTCGGCGCCGCACCCGTAGACATCGCCCATCACCGGCGGCTTGCTGGACTTGACGATCGTCGTCACCTGCACGGTTGCATCGGATGCCGGGGGGACCAGCACTTCGCGCCGGCCCGTCTCGCTGCCGTCTTTTGCGCGCACCCGCACAATGCAGTCGACCGGGCGCGACGGGTCGGATCGCCTCACGCTGATCGTTACTGCCACCGTCTGCGGGTCGATCAGCCGATAGCCGGCCAGGGTGCCCTCGACGTCATTGCGACCCAGCCGTTGATAGCCGACGATGGCGACGATGATGCCGGCGACTACACCCAGCGCAGCCAGGGCGACGATGACCCGGCCCCGTGACGGGCGGGGCAGTTGGCGCCGCCCGTAGCGGGCCTGCGGTGGCTGCAGTGGACGTCCGGTCATGTGTCTTGGTGTTAGTGGCGGGTAATCAGGCTTCGGGCCCCGGCCTCCGGGATGAAACTATTAGGACTGGAACTATAGGGCGACAGGCCAGGCCCGGAAAACAAGAGACAGCACGCGGGACAGGGAGCACGTGAGCGAACTGCGGTTGATGGCGGTGCACGCCCACCCGGACGACGAGTCCAGCAAGGGCGCTGCCACCCTCGCCCGTTATGCCGATGAGGGCCACCGCGTGCTGGTGGTGACGTTGACCGGGGGCGAGCGCGGCGACATCCTCAATCCGGCGATGGACCTGCCCGAGGTGCACGGACGCATCGCCGACATCCGCCGCGACGAGATGGCCAAGGCAGCCGAAATCCTCGGCGTCGAACACACCTGGCTGGGCTTCGTCGACTCCGGCCTGCCGAAGGGGGATCCGCCGCCGCCGTTGCCCGAGGGCTGCTTCGCGCTGGCCCCGCTGGAGGTGTCCACCGAGGCGCTGGTGCGGGTGGTGCGCGAGTTCCGCCCGCATGTGATGACGACCTACGACGAGAACGGCGGCTACCCGCACCCCGACCACATCCGCTGCCATCAGGTTTCGGTCGCGGCATACGAAGCCGCAGGTGACTATCGGCGGTTCCCGGACGCCGGCCCGGTGTGGGCGGTGCCCAAGCTGTACTACAACCACGGGTTCCTGCGTCAGCGGATGCAGTTGCTGCAGGAAGAATTCGCCAAGCACGGCCAGCAGGGGCCGTTCGAGAAGTGGCTGGCGCACTGGGATCCCGCGCACGATGTGCACGCCGACCGGGTGACGACCCGGATCGAGTGCTCGGCGTATTTCAGTCAGCGTGACGACGCGCTGCGCGCCCACGCCACCCAGATCGACCCCAAAGGCGATTTCTTCGCAGCGCCGATCGCATGGCAGCAACGGCTGTGGCCGACCGAAGAGTTCGAGCTGGCGCGCTCGCGTGTGCCGGTGCGCCTTCCCGAGACCGATCTGTTGGCCGGAATCGAGGCGGAGCAGTGAACCAGTTCCAACTTGCCGTGATCCGGGTGCTCGCCGACGATGCGCCGCACAACAGCGGACCGGATTTCGGCAAAGCAAGCCCGTTCGGGTTGCTGGTAGTAGTGCTGCTGCTGATCAGCCTGGTGTTCTTGGTGCGATCGATGAACCGGCATCTCAAGAAGCTGCCCGAGTCCTTCGACCCGCAGCATCCCGAACCGGACCAGGCCGTCGACGACGGGACGATCCAGCGGCACCCCGATGACCAATCACCGCATGAGCCCGGCGGCTAACCAGCTCGCGGGGACCGCCAGTCCCTACCTTCGCCAGCACGCCGACAACCCGGTGCATTGGCAGCAATGGTCGCCGGCCGCACTGGCCGAGGCCGCCCAGCGCGATGTACCGATCCTGCTGTCGGTCGGCTACGCCGCCTGCCACTGGTGTCACGTCATGGCCCACGAGTCGTTCGAGGACGACGAGGTGGCCGCCGTGATGAACGCGGGTTTCGTGTGCGTCAAAGTCGACCGCGAAGAGCGGCCCGACATCGACGCGGTCTACATGAACGCCACCGTCGCGCTCACCGGTCAGGGTGGCTGGCCCATGACATGTTTCCTGACGCCAGACGGACGCCCCTTCTACTGCGGCACCTACTATCCGAAAGTTGCTTTCCTGCAACTGCTTTCGGCGGTGGGCTCAACGTGGCGTGACCGTCGTGACGAGGTCGAACAGGCCTCCGATCACATCGCAAACGAATTGCAGTCGATGGCTGGGATACCCGGAGGGCAACCCTCCAGTGGCCCGGAGGTGGCCGCGTCGCTGTGCGACGACGCGGTGGCGGCGGTGCTGCGCGACGAGGACACGGTGCACGGCGGTTTCGGCGGCGCACCGAAATTCCCGCCGTCAGCGTTGCTCGAGGCGCTGCTACGGCACGGTGAGCGAACCGGTTCATCGCAGGCGCTGGATGCGGTTCGCCGTACCGCCACCGCGATGGCCCGCGGCGGAATCTACGACCAACTGGCCGGCGGGTTCGCCCGCTACAGCGTCGACAACGCTTGGGTGGTACCGCATTTCGAGAAGATGCTTTACGACAATGCGTTACTGCTGCGTGTCTACGCACACTGGGCCCGTCGTACCGGAGATCAGTTAGCCCGGCGGGTCGCCGGCGAGACCGCACGTTTCCTGCTCGACGAGCTGAGCGAAGCCGACATGTTCACCTCGTCGCTGGACGCTGACGCCGCCGGCCGGGAGGGTTCGACCTACGTGTGGACGCCCGGCCAATTGACCGAAGTGCTCGGAGGCGACGACGGGCATTGGGCCGCTTCGGTTTTTGAGGTTACCGAGGCGGGAACCTTCGAAGGCGGCGCATCGGTGCTGCAGTTGCCGATCGACCCGGGCAACCCTGGCCGCTTCGCGCGTATGCGGACCGCGCTGCTGGCCGCCCGGCTCACCCGGCCGCAGCCGGGTCGCGACGACAAGGTCGTCAGCGCCTGGAACGGACTGGCCATCACTGCGCTGGCCGAGGCCAGCGTCGCGCTGGCCGCGCCCGAGTTGGCCGACGCCGCCACTCGCTGCGCGACGGCGCTGGTCGGGCTGCACCTGGTGGACGGCCGGCTGCGCCGGGCCAGCCTGGGCGGGCGGGTCGGTGAGAGCGCCGCGATCCTGGAAGACCACGCCATGTTGGCCACCGGGCTGCTGACGCTCTACCAGTTGACCACCGACGAAGCCTGGCTGACGACGGCCACCGACCTGCTCGATATGGCGTTGGCGCACTTCGCCGATCGCGATCGGCCCGGCCGCTGGTTCGACAGCGCCGACGATGCCGAGCAACTGCTGTTGCGGCCCACCGACCCGATGGACGGCGCGACGCCGTCGGGCGCATCCTCGATCGCAGAAGCACTGCTGACGGCGGCGCATCTGGTCGGTGCGGGGCGGGCTGACCGCTACCGGCAGGCGGCGGCTGACACGCTGCAGGCACACTCCCCGCTGCTGGCCCGCGCACCACGCTCGGCCGGGCATTGGCTGGCGGTCGCC
>Ga0209655_10000494_pt1 | contig 14911 bp, 11 predicted proteins | sample BogFormECP03_OM2_FD_188236 | JGI IMG/M metagenome (GOLD analysis project Ga0209655, IMG submission 188236) | Bog forest soil microbial communities from Calvert Island, British Columbia, Canada - ECP03_OM2 (SPAdes) (version 2) | ecosystem: Environmental > Aquatic > Freshwater > Wetlands > Bog ...
AAGGTGGCCGCTACAAAGTCAAAACCTGCGCGCGCGACTCACTCGGAGCGGAGGGCGTCCATGACGTCGATGCGGGCAGCGCGGGCTGCTGGGAGCACGGAGGCCACTACTGCGGCGGCTAGCAGGACTGCTGCTGAGGCTGCCACTGGGATTGTGTCGGGCATGCGCATGTCTACAATGTAACTGCTTGCGAGGCGGGCTAACAGGTAGCCGAATGCGGCGCCTGCGACTATGCCTACCGCGGCCATCAGGGCACCTTGGGCTATCACGCTGGTGAGCAGGTTGCGCGGCTGCGCGCCCAGGGCGAGACGGATGCCGAACTCGCGCGTGCGGCCGCTGACTGAAAATACCAGCACACCTGCTACGCCAATCACTGCGATCGCTAGAGCTACTGCAGCAAACCCGCCGAACACTAGTGCGTTCAGACGGTCGGGGGTGAGGACTTCGGCGCGGACGTCTTCCAGCGTGGCGGCTTTTTCGACTGGTTGGTCCGCGGAGAGATCGCGGATGATGCGGGTGACCGGAGTCACAAGCGCATAGGGATCGCTGTGGGTGTGGACGAAGAGGCGGCCACCGCCGATTTCCTGATCGAGCGGATGATAAACGGTGAGAGTGGCGCCGGGGACGACGTTTTCATCGTCAACATCGGCAGAGATGCCGACGATGCGGCGCGGCTCGGGGCTGACGCCAACGAATTTCATCACCGGGTCGGTCCACATGATGTGTTGATTGAGCGCGTCGGTGTTGGGGAACATTTTTATCGCGACGCTCTGGCTGATGATGACGACTTTCTCGCTGTCTTTGCGATCGAGGTCGTTGAAATCGCGTCCTTCGATGATGGGGACGCCGAGCGCGGCGAAGAATCCCGGCGAGATGGTGCGAAATTGTGCGTGGGGATCTGCTTCGCCATTGGCGCGCGCGTGGCCTTCGGCGGAGAACTGGAAGCCGGGGCCGAAGATGCCTTTATCACGCCAGGGAACTGCGGTCCCGACGGCGACGCGGTCTACTCCCGGGAGAGCGGCTACCTGGCGTATGGTTTCTTTATAGAAATCGAGGATCTGATCCTGCGTGCGTCCATAGGAAACGACGGGGACGTTGATTGCGAGAACGTTGTGCGTGTCGAAACCAGTGTGCACGGTTTGCAGGGCGAGGAGCGTTTTGAGGAGCATGCCGGCGCCCGCGAGGAGCATGAAGCAGGCGGCGATTTGCGTGACGGCGAAGACGCGGAGGCGGCGTCCGGTGCTGCCGGTGATGCGCACGCCGCCGCTGGAGAGGTTCATGCCGTTGGAACCGTCGGCCGAAGGAAGTCGCGGGACGAAGGCGAGGAGTACCGCTGCGACGACTGCGAGCAGCGCGCCAACCCAGAGCATGCTGGAGTCAACGGTGAGATCGAGCGCGCGGATGGAGAAGCGGGAAGCGTAGCGCGCGAGGATTGCGACCATGGGCCGCGCGATCAAGACGCCGAGCGTAGCGCCGGCTCCGCACAGCAGGAGGCTGTCTATTAAGAGTGTGCGGCGGAGCGAGCTGGTGGTGGCGCCCAGCGCGGCGCGGATGGAGAGTTCGCCTTCGCGGCGGACGGTGCGCGCGAGAATTAAATTCGCGGCATTGGAGCAGGCGATGACGAAGACGAGCACGGAGGCGGCGAGCAGCACGAGCAGGACGGTCTTCGCGCGCGAGGTGATCTGATCGCGCAGGCGGACGGCGCTGATCTGAAAATTTTCGCCGTGCGGATAGGCTTCGGGATGTTGAGAGACCATCGAGCCGTAATCGGTGGTCAGCTCGGCGCGGGCTTGTTCGAGAGTCGCGCCGGGGGCAAGGCGGCCGAAGAGTTCGGTCATGCGATGGACGCGGCCGGTGACCATAGTGGCGGAAAGGTGGTGGGGGCTGGTAACGACGTTGGCGATGATTTCGGTTTCGGCTGGGTAGGGGACTGACGGTTCGAGAACGCCGACGATGGTAGCGGAGCGGGCGCCGCCGGGGTCGCCGGTGTCGAGCTTGATGGACCTGCCGAGTACGGTGGGGTCGCTGTGGAGGGCGGTGGTCCAGAAGCGATAGGTGAGCACGACAGCGCCGGCGGCGTTGGGCCCGTCATCGTGTGCGTCGAGGAGGCGGCCGAGTACTGGGTGCAGACCCATGACGTCGAAGTAAGAGCCGTCCACTACGCCGCCACGGATTTCGCGGGGTTCGCCGAGGCCTATGACGCTGAAGCCAATGGTGGAGAAGTCGCCGAATTCGCTGATGGTCTTGACGCGTGACTGCAGGTCCTGAATTTCAGGGACGGAGAAGTTTTCGTTTTCGACGCCGATGCCGGGAGCGCTCTGGCGAATGTAAATGAGGCGGTTTTCGTCGCGATTTACGAGCGGGCGGAGGAGGACGCCGCGGACGACGCTGAAGATGGCGGCGTTGGCGCCTATACCTAGCGCGAGAGTGAGGACTACGGTGATGGCTAGGCCCTTGGTGTGGGCCAGGGAGCGCAGGGCGACTTTTAGATCGCGGAGGAGCAGGTCGAGATTGAACATTGGTGTTCGGCCTCCTTGCCAAATGGGGTTGCCGGAGATGCGTTTGGGCCAGCCCGCTTTTGGTGCCACCAAGATTGCGGGATTCTACACCACTAGCGTTGAGTTCGCGTATCCGCAGGGCAGCGAGGCACGTGAAGTTCCTTGTGACTGGTTGATAAGGGATGAATTATCAGTCAGTTGGGGAGCGAAAGGAGTGAGTGTCGGTTCGGGATTGGTCGAATTTGGGATAGGGGTGTTGCGTAGGCGGACAGGGTGGTGGGTCATCACGCAGGGCTAGTCACGAGCAGCACCGGTTAGTTGTGGGGGGCGGGTTGCGCGTAATAGCCCTGACGCGTGCGGGCAGTGAGGCCTGGTTTAGCAAGTTTGATTTCGAGGTGATGATATTCGTCGGGGCGCTCCGCAGGGGTGGGGACGAAGGAAATTTCGTAATAGGGGGCGACGTCGGAAAGACATTTTTGCAGGAGCGTGGAGACATCGTTATTGAAGTCGAGAACGAGACCGCCGCTTTGCACGGCGAGGACTTGCAGGCCAAGATTTCCGGCGGCGACCTGGCTGGGTTTGCTGACGCCTTTGACGAACTCCTGGTAGTAGGAGGTGCGCAGGAGGGCTTCGTTGGAGCCGAGAGGATTGACGTTGTAAACAGTGACGCCGGCTTGCAGGAGCTGGGTATTTAAGCCGACGATATCGGCGAAAATCTGGGACTGCTGTTTGGCATCAATTTCGACGCGTGCGCCGGAGAGAAGAGGCCAGCCGGGGGAAACCCAGAGCATGATTTTGCGGCCTGGGTTGCGGGCTTCACTGGCGGTGAGCTGACGGAAAGCCTGCAGGGAAAGTTGCAGGCGCTCGCTGGCACCGTAGAAGCCCCCGGAGCGGCCGATATCACGAAGACCGATGTCCTGGCGATCGAGGGTGGCGCTGAGTTCATTACCATCGCTGGAGAAATTTCCGACGATCTGGACGCCTTTATCGGTGAAGACGGCGAGGGCGATGGGGTAGGCGAGATGGCCGCCTTCAGCGCGGAGGAATTTGGAGATCTGGGAACGTTGGAAGCTGAGCATGCGGTAATCCACGTTGACCGCATCAATTACAATGAGGACGTCGGCGGGAGCTTCACGGCCAGGGACGACTTTGAAGGAAGTAATGGCCTGGGGAGATTTGTTGTCGAGCAGAGTGAAGTCTTGTTGCTGGAGATCGGCGACGGGCGGGCCCGATTTCGGGGTGACGACTACGTCGAGAAGGATTTGATTTGTGGCGGGTGGGCGTGGCAGAGGAGTTGGTTGCGGGGTTTGTTGCGCGGAGGCTGCGGTGGCGAAAAGCAGAGTGGCAAGAATCAGGCAGCTGAGGCGCGAGGTGTCGAGCATGCGTTAGATTCCTTCGAGCGAAAGTTTGCCGGGTTGCGGCGGAAAACTTCGCCAAGTGTACGATAGGGTCGCGTGCGGTGACATAGACGCGGGGCGGGGTTGATGCGTTTCGGTCAAGTGCCGAGGGATGTACTGGGAGTTATCCGGCTGTGCTGGCGCTTGGAGTTTTTCGCGGGAGTGAAATGGCGAAGAGAAATGCAGAAGGGTTTAACGCGGGGGACGCAGAGATAGGATCGCAGCGGTCGCAGAGAAAATCCACGGCAGGCGGCGCGAACAGCTCTCTGGACCGTGCGGAATTAGACGGGTGGCTGTCCAGTTCTTGGAGCTGGGCGGCTAGTTGTGGTTTGGAGGTTGCGCGTAATAACCCTGACTGGTGCGCGCGGTGAGGCCGGGCTTGGCGACTGTTACTTCAAGGCGGTGATATTCGTCGGGGCGCTCAGCTGCGGCTGCGACGAAGGAGATCTCATAGTAAGGCGCGATGTCGGAAAGGCATTGTTGCAGCATCGCGGAGAGATCGTTATTGAACTCGAGAGCGAGACCACCGCTCTGAGTGGAGAGCACCTGGAGAGCCAGATTGCCTAGATTTACCTGGCTGGGTTTGCTGACACCTTTCAGGAACTCCTGGTAGTAGGTGCCGCGAAAGACAGACTCGCCGGCGCCTATAGGATTCACGTTGTAGAGGGTGATGCGCGCCTGCCGGAGCTGAGTGGAGAAACTTACGACTTGCGCAAAGATGTCTGCTTGCTGCTTGCCGTCGAGTTGGACATTGGGGCCGGAAAGGATAGGCCAGCCGGGAGAAATCCAGACGAGGATTTTGCGCCCCGGATGAGGAGCCTCGCTGGCGGCGATTTGATTCAGCGCCTGGAGGGAATACTGCAAGCGTTCGGTGGCGCCGTAAAAGCCGGCGGAGCGTCCGATGTCGCGGAGACCGATCTGATCGTGATCGATGGCGGCGCTGAGGGCGTTGCCGTCGCTCGAGAAATTCTCTGAAAGTTTGACGCCGGTGTCCGTAGCGACCGCGATGGCGACGGGGTAAGCGAGGCGACCTCCCTCGGAATGGAGGAACTTGTCGATCTGAATGCGTTCGTAGCCGATGGCTTGGGCATCGACATTGATTGCGTCAATTACCAGGACGACTTCGGCGGGAGCCTGGCGGCCGCTGACGACTTGGAAAGAGGTAATGGCCCGCGGGGAGCCGTTATCCGTGACGGTGAAGTCCTGTTGCTGAAGATCGCCGACGGGTGGGCCGGATTTGGCGGTGACGACGACGTCGAGGTGGATGTTGCCGCTGGCAGCCTGGGGTTGCGGGCTGGCCTGTTGGGCTGAAGCCGCGGCGGTGCAGAGGAGAGTGACGAGAACAATAAGGGCGAGGCGTGAGTTGCTGAACATGGGTTGCATCCCTCCGAGCGAAAGCCTGCGGGCTTTCGCCAGACTACACCGCAAAACTCAAGAGTGCTGAATGTGTAGATGAAATTCGGGGTTGAAAGGTTTCGGGCACATTCATGTAAATGCGTTAAGCGCGGAATGCATATGGCGCGGGTGCGTTTTTGGCGGCGAATTCGTTGTGCGCGGGGACGGAGCGGCGTACGATGCGCGGGCTGGCCGCGGTGATGGTGGCCGAAATCGGAAAATGGTTAGCAGAGCGAATGGTAAGATTCAGGTGCGACGGCGGCGGGCGATGAGAATTTGGGGACGCTGACCGGTTCGGAGCAGGGAGGTCCTTCTCGTGGCGTTCGATGTGTTCATCAGTTATGCGTCAAAAGATAAGCTGATTGCGGACGCGGTGTGCGCGCGGCTGGAGGCTGCGGGGATTCGCTGCTGGATCGCGCCGCGGGACATAGTGGCGGGGACGTCTTACGGCGAAGCGATTATAGAGGCGATACACGGCGCGAAGGTGATGGTGCTGGTGTTTTCATCGAGCGCGAACGCTTCGGGGCACATTCCGAAAGAAGTGGAACGCGCGGTGAGCAGCGGCGTGGCGATTTTGCCTTTTCGGATTGAGGATGTGGCGCCCGGGAAGTCGCTGGATTATTTCATCGGGTCGGTGCATTGGCTGGATGCGATGACGCCGCCGATGGAAAACCATCTGGATCACCTGGCGGCGACGGTGCACAAGTTGATCCCGGCGAAGGGGGGCGAGCCGACTCCGGGCGGTACGTCTGCTGGCAGTTTGGATGGAACTGTGATGTGGCAGCGCGGCGTGCCGGGGAGCGCGGCGGCGGGCGGTGCTGGATTGGCTGGTGCGACGACAGCAGCGACGGGAACGGTTGCTGCCGCGGGCGGAACGTCGGCGAAGAAGATTTGGATTGGCGTGGCGGCGGTGGTGGTGCTGCTCACTCTGGTGGTGATGTATTCGCATAGCGGCGGAAATTCGGGAGGGACGTCCGGTGGGAATTCGGCGGCTGGTGGGGATACGCCGGCAGTTACGAATCCTGGGGGAGATGGAAACGCGACGAGCGATCCGAATGCGGGCGGGGGAAATACTGTGACGCCTGCTACAAAGAAGCCTGCGCGGCAGTCGTCATCTGCGAACTCGAACCTCAGTGCGAATGTGGATCCGATCGTGGGTTGCTATCAATGGTTCAACAATTCTCCGGTGACGATCCATGCGGACGGCACGGTGACTGGAGGCGCGTTCACGGCGCGCTGGCGATTGGTGGATGCACAGAGGCGCGCGTACACGCTCACGTGGCCGGTGATGGTGGAGACGCTGACGGTGTCGGCGGACCAGCGATCGATGAGCGGGGGAAATCAATACGGGTATCCGATATCGGGCGGGCGCGTGACGGGGAGCGTGGGACTGGTGGGAACGTGGCACTGGGCGAACGGATGGAACGTGGACGTGGAGCCGAATGGGACGTTCACCAGCGGGACATTTCGCGGAACGTGGCGGGCGGTGGATGCTTCTCGGGGATTGTATGAGATGAATTGGCCGAGCCCGACGGACAGCGTGGTGCTTTTGGGCGGAGGCACGCGCATTGCGGGATCGAATCAGTACGGCGTGGCGACTGGGGGAGTGAAAACCGGAGCGTGCGGGGGAAATTAGAGTGTTGGTAGCTGCGCCGAGGGCGGATCTGATGTTCTCTGAAAGTGCTCCCGGAAAGATGCGCCTCAGAACCCGTCCAAGAAACTGATGCGCACCCTTCCGGAAACATCCTATGAAGCGAAATCGGCAAATCCGCAACGAGGAACTTGGGAAACCTTGCTGCGGCTGCGCCGTTTTGAGGAAGAGTGTGGAGGCGGGCGGCGGGAGAGTTGTCACGTGGAAGCAAAATTTTTGTCACTTTGAGGTTATGGCTTTGGCAGGGTGCGCTTTCGCATGATTTGCAAGGTGTATTGAGGGATTTTCGGCATCCTCTGTGCCGACAAATGTTGTAATCGCGGGCATCCGGGTGTAGGTTGATGCCACTGGAACGCCAAAATCTCCGACCGGAGCCCGAATGACAACCTACCTTTGGCGCGTGATGCTGAATACCGTTGTGTGCTTAGCGCTTAGTTTTTCTCTGTGTGCAGCTGCGGAACCGCAGGTAGGACCGAAATCCGGAACAATTCCCGGAACCGGTCTAACGAGCGGAGACGCCGTCGCGATCGTCGTCGGAGTTATTGCGGTGGTGGTGATCGTGGCCGTAGTAGTGATTCACAGTAAGGCGGGAAATCGCACGATTACGGGATGCGTCAATGCGGGAGCAGGCGGGATGACGCTGACGAATGAGAGCGATAAGCGGAGTTACTTGCTGGCGGGCGAGACGGCTGGAATCAAGCCGGGCGATCGCATGTCGCTGCAGGGAAAGAGCGTGAAGCCGCACGGCAGCACGACATTTACTTTGGAAACGAAAAAAATAAAACAGGACTACGGAGTTTGTCCGCAGTAAGCGCGAGCTATTTGCTTGCCGTTTGCTCGCAACGCGAATAGTTGGCGCGAGGAGGAGCGATGAGCGTTTACGCGATCGCGCATTTGTGGATACATGATCCGGTGCGTTACGGGCGATACGTGGAGCGGTTTATGGAAGTATTCAGGAAATATAAGGGGAGTGTGCTGGCTGCGGACGAACGCCCGGTGGTGTTGGAAGGACCTTGGGATGGAAACAAGGTGGTGGTCCTTTCGTTTCCGGATGAACGGGCGTTGCGGGAGTGGGCGGAGTCGGCGGAGTATCAGGAGATTGCGAAGGACCGGAAGGCCGGGGCCCGGTCGGTGATTGTGATGGTGCGGGGAATTGAGGGGTTGAGGAGTGATTAGTGAGTGGTGAGTAGTGATTAGTGACGCGGAAGATCGGGCCCAGGGCTTTCGCGGCGAGTTTGAATTTGTGCTAATGAATTGGGCGTGCGTTGTGTTGCAGAGTATTTCGAGGATGCCGCCAGGCCTTCCACGTAGTTCTCACACCTGTTAGAAAATTTTTCAGTGCGAATCCACGGCGCAATCTCGCGAAGCGTGCGGCGGGGAGGCGCCAGCGCTCGTGTCTCATGCGGCTAGAGGGTGGCGAAAATGTGGTAGCTGATGGTGCCGAGGGCGATGCCGATGGCGGAACCGGCCAAGACGTCGCTCAGAAAGTGCATGCCGAGGATTATGCGCGAGGACGCGATCAGCAGGGCGACGGCTAGTAGGACTCCTTGAATGTGCGGGTAGAAAAGGCCCAACGACAGCGCGATAGCGAAGGCTGTGATGGTGTGGCCCGAGGGGAAAGAATATTTGTCGGGCGGAAGGATCAGGGACCAGCAGTGCGGTTCGATTTCGCAGGGGCGCTGGCGTTTGCTGGTTTTTTTCAGGGCGCGGAAAAGCAGGATGCCGACGAACGCAGCAGAGGCGGCCGCGCCGATGGCGAGGAAACGATGTTCGCCGCCATAGATGAGCAGGATCAGGCCGAGCGAATACCATAGCCAGCCGTCGCCCATGCGCGTCATCAATATCATGAGGATGCGAAACCAGCGCGGGGCGCGCCAGCGGTGCACGCGGCGCATCAGGCGATGGTCGTTCGATTGAATCTGGTTCCAGACAGCTTTGCCGACTGTCATACGGATCCCTCCGCCGCGGATTGCGGCAGCGATATCCAGCGAGGATGTTTGCGCGTTTCAGGAGCGCCGAGAATTTCCGCGGCCCAGCGTCTGCCGAAGACGCGTTCGTCGTGATAATTCCAGTAGGTGATCACCGGGATGAGCGCGGCGAGCGGCGAGAGTAAGGTGGTCCAGGATTTTTCGCGCATCATTTCGTAGGCAATCCAGAAAACATCGCGGGTGAGTTTGCTGAAGCTGCCGGATTCTCCGGCGACGCGGCCCACGCCTGCGCGCAAGCCTTCGAAGAATTCCGCTTTATCGCGTGCGCCGGGAACTTCGGTGTAGGCGGTACCGGCGGAGGGGAGTGCGTGAGCATCGCTGCCGCCGATGGCGATTTTGTCCCATTGCTTGGCGAGTTGCGCAGCGCGTTGGTTAGCGCTTTCGAGCATGTGACTGTTGCGCGTTTCGACGGCGGGAAAATATTCCTGGAACCAGGCGAAATCTTCACGTTCGCGTCGTCCGGTGACGGCGGAAAAAACGTGATTGATGCTGAAGAAGAGGCGGCGCTCGGTGAGATACATCAGGAGCGAGACGAGATCGTTGCGGCGCTGTTGCAACTGTTGGTGCTGGCGGTCGGTGATGTCGTACACGCCGACGTGGACTTCGGTGCCGCTGGGCATTTTGCAGGTTAGTTCTTCGCTAACAAAAAAATCGGGATGCTGGCGCAACTGTTCGGCGCCTTCGATGGAATCGTGATCGGTGAGGGTGAAGAGATTCATGCCGCGGCGCTGCAGCAGTGAATATACGTCGTGAGGATTGCTATAACATTCGCGGCAAAATTTTCGGGCAAAGGGGGTTGTAGTTGGTCCGGAGAAGTAAGAGTGAACATGCAGGTCGCATCTCACGAATACAAAAATAGCGGGGTTGTGTTACCAGCAGATGACATGCATGCTAAAGTTCTGAAAATACAGATATTTAACTCTTTCGACACAGTAACGGTCTTTTAACAGTTCCGTAGCAGATCTCGGCACTACGGATGCGAGACTCCGCCCGCATGCAACGAATCGAGTTTTGCTTTTTCGACGCCGGCGGCGGACACCGCGCGGCAGCCACCGCGCTGCAGATGTCGATTGCAGCCCAAGAACGTTCGTGGGACGTTCGCCTCCTCAACATTCAAGAATTGCTCGATGAGCTGGATATCCTCAAGAGATACGCGGGGATACGCATCGAGGACCAGTACAACTGGATGCTGCGCAGCGGATGGACGCTGGGCAGCGTCTATTTGATGAAAGTGTTGCAATTTGCGATTTGGTCGCGGCATGCGGCGACGGTGCGTGTACTGGAGCGGCATTGGCGGGAGTCGCAGCCAGACATGGTTGTGTCATTCATTCCGCACTTCAACCGGGCGCTATATGAAAGTTTCGCGAACGCGTATCCAGGACGCCCACTCGTCACAGTACTCACTGATATCGCGGATTATCCGCCGCATTTCTGGATTGAGAGGCAGAGGCAGTATTTGGTTTGCGGATCGGAGCGCGCGGTGGAGCAGGCGCACGAGCACGGGCACATGGATAACCGGATATTTCGCGCGTCGGGGATGATATTGCATCCGCGATTTTATGAGGCGCCGGTGGAGGAGCGCGCTGCTGGTCTGGCGCGATTGGGATTGCGCGCGGATTTGCCTACGGCGGTGGTGCTATTCGGCGGTTATGGATCGCAGGCGATGTTGGAAATTGCGGAACGGCTGGATGATTCGAAGCTCGAGCTGCAATTGATTTTTATTTGCGGGCGAAATGAGAAGTTGGCTTCGGCGCTGCGCGTGGGTGGTTCGAGATTGCCACGGTTCGTGGAAGGATTTACGAAGGACGTGAATCGGTATATGCATCTGGCGGATTTTTTTATTGGCAAGCCGGGGCCGGGGAGTGTGAGCGAGGCGTTGGCGATGAAGCTACCGGTGATTGTGTCTTGCAATGCTTGGACTCTGCCGCAGGAACGCTACAACGCGACGTGGGTATTGGAAAATGAGGTGGGAGTGGTGTTGCGGAGTTTTAGTGAGATTGTGCCGGCGGTGGGGAGGATGATCGAGCCGGCAAATTTGGCGCGGTTTCGGGCGAATGCCGGGGGATTGAAGAATCGCGCGGTGTTTGAGATCCCGGGGATGCTGGAGCAGATTTTGGAGCAGTCCGAGAAGATTGTTGAACCATACGCCGCGGTCAAGACCTGACCGTTCATTTGCCGCATAGGCTGGTTAGCTCCGCAATCAACGTGTGAAGTACGCAACTGAGATCACGGCGGCGATGGCTATTGCCCACAGCACGAGTCGTACCCAGCGCGGGATGTGTTCCCACTCGCTTCCCAAGTTGCGCCGCGAGTGTGGTTCAGGATCGACGATTTCTTGAGCCATAGTCCACCCCCAAACATTGATTCTCCCCAAGCGTTAATCCAACGTGCCTGCTTGTTGCCGCAACATGGCGACTTCTTTGCGGAGCATGCCGGTGAATACTCGTTCGTAGGCCATGGCGGCGCGCGCGGCGAGGCGTTCCAGCATTTCGGATTCGTCAGCGGTGATGTCGTTTCCGGATTGGTGCGGGCCGAAGAGGGCTACTGCAGTGGCTTCGGGGACGCCGCTACGGACCGGGACGGTGAGGCTGGGAGCGGCGACGCCGGACGGCAGATCGAGTGGCTGGTCAGGCGGTAGATCCCGTGAATTCCAAGGATCGTGACCGATGCGGACCGGTTCACCATCTTTCAAACAACGCAGGGCAAGTGCATCCTGTTCGGGGAGCAGTTCTTTTCTCATGGAGGCAGTCCAGCCCCGGGTGTCCTGTGTTCTGCAAAACACCTTTCCATCATTGCGGAAAACCGCGCCGGATGACAGATGCAGGGCGCGGACCGCGCTTTCCACCAGCAGGCAATCAATTTCAGGAAGAGTTTCGGCGCGTGCCAGCGCTTCGTTCGCGACTTTCATCTGCTCACGCGCGGAGTGGAATTGGCGATTGAAGATGCGATCGAGCAGTTCCACGGCGATTTCGTGCAGGCGCTGCAGTACGAGCAACACGATGGGCGCGACGACGAGCGCCCAGATCCACGCGGGCAAGCGGACATCTTCCTCGAGGTGCGCCAGCTTTTCGTGCAGCTGGACGATGGGAATACCGAGCGCGAGGCTTAGTGCGACCAATATTGTGCCGTGACGGAGGGGAATGGAAACGCTGACCACACGGCGCAGCCAGACCGCTTGCGACGCAAAGTAGGCGAGCACGCCGTTGGGAAGATAGAGAAGGCCGATGAAGGCTGTCGAGGGCACGGCGCCCCAGAGATGAGTAATCAGGTCGGACGATTGGCAAAGCTCGGCGAGGATGTAGGCGGGAAGGCCGATGGCGCAGCCCCAGACGACCCAGTTCATGCGCTGCTTTTCCTGCGGCGGGAGAGTGCGGCGGCGCGCGAGGAGAATGAAGAGCACGGCGGCGTCTATGGCGAAGCCTGCGAGGAAAGTGACCTCGGTGATTCTTTCGGTGGGGAAGCCGAAGATGCTGGCGAAGTTTGCGAGCGTAAGAGCGGTGATGACAGCGGCGAGGAGCGGGACCGCCCATTGGAGTTTTTGCCACCGCGGTTCGGTGCGGTCTTCGGGAAAACGCAGCGCGAAGAGCAAAAGGCCGGCGAAGGCGGCACCTTGCGCGAGGGATTCGGCAATTTCCTGCGCGAGGATTGCGGCGGGCGAGCGTTGCAGCAAGGCGTAATACGTGTAGGACTGGCCGGGATTAAACCAGAGCACGTAGAAGAACAGGCCCCAGGTCATCCAGCTTGGGCGCGTCCAGACGAGCCAGAAGGCGATGATGATGACGACGATGCCAACGACAGTGTCGGCGAAGAGGACGAGCCGTTCGGCGGAAGTGAGCGGAGCTGGGGCGGAGTGGAGGTTGATTGTGCGCGGCGGGGCGCCGGATTTCGCTTGGATGGTGAGGGTGATCTGGCTGTGAGGGAGCGCCGCTTGCGTTTCGCCTAAGCCACCGAGGAGGACGAGCAGGCTGGCGCATTGCGGCGTGTTGACGTCGGCCGGAATGCAGCGCATCGATTTCAAGTCAATGCGATCGCCTGGGGTGATGCCGGCTGAGGCGGCGGGAGAATCGTTTGGTGATGCGAATGGGGCGAGGACGCCAGTGATGACGCCGTCGTTGTTCACGGCGAGGCCGAAGGAATCGAGGGAATCGAAGACGCGTTGCAAGCCGGGGACGATCATGGCGAGAGCCCAGAGAGTCAGGACGATCAGCAGGAGGCGCGCGGCGCGGGAATGATGAGGTTGGTTTTGGAGCTTTGCGATGCTCGGCGCGTACACGGCGCACCTCTGGTTATTTTTGCGAGAAACTTGGGTGCATCTTATGCGTTCGGATGGGGGATGGGAAGGGGGGTCTGTTTGATGGGAAACGCTTGGCGGTCGTCAATTTCGCGGGTTTGGCATATTATGTGACTTGATTGGACGCGGCCGGGCTTGTAACTGGTGAGGTCTTGTAGCCTCTCGATCATCACGCTGAATTGTCCTCAATTCATATTTACACTTCAGAGAAGGAGGGACTTCATATGGGCACACAGGAACGCGTAGCTTCATCTGCATTGATTAACGGTACGGAACCGGAAGAGTACGACCTGGTGATTCTGGGTGACGGGACGGGGTCAACGCTTGCGGCATGGACTTTTGCGAGCGAAGGGCAGCGCGTGGCGGTGGTTGAGCGGAAATACATCGGGGGATCATGCCCGAACATTGCGTGCCTGCCGAGCAAGAACATCATTCACAGCGCGAAGGTGGCGGCGTACGTTCGCGAGAGCAAAGAGTTCGGGATAACCACGGGAGAATTCAGCATTGATATGTCCGCAGTGCGTGGGCGTAAACGGCGGATGGTGGCAGGCATGAATGAGATATACCTCGATAATTATGAAAAGACCGGGGCGGAATTTATTCTGGCGACTGGGAAGTTCATTGCGCCTAAGACTGTGGAGGCGACGCTGCCGGATGGATCGGTGCGGCGGTTGCGCGGGGCGAATGTGATCGTCAGCACGGGGACGCGAGCGGCACTTGATGCGATTCCAAGCTTGGCTGAAGCGCAGCCGTTGACCCACATTGAGGCGCTGGAGCTTGGCGAGGTTCCTAAGCACCTGCTGGTGATCGGCGGGGGCTACATCGGGTTGGAGCTGGCGCAGGCGATGCGGCGCTTCGGGAGCAAGGTGTCGCTGATCGAGCGCAGCGAAAAGTTGGTGTCGCGAGAGGACGACGATGTTTCGGAAGCGCTTCTTGGGGCGTTTCGGGCTGAGGGCATCGAAATATTTTTGAACGCGAAGCTAAAGCGCGTGACGGGGAAATCAGGCGTCGCTGTACAGGTTGTGCTCGAGCAAAGTGGAGTGGAGAAAACTTTGGAGGGAAGTCATCTGCTGGTGGCTACGGGGCGGACGCCGAACACCGAGGGAATCGGGCTGGAGCTGGCCGGGATCGAAGTGACGGAGCGCGGATATATTAAGGTGAACGAGCGATTGCAGACGACGGCGCCGGGCGTGTGGGCGATTGGCGAAGTGGCGGGCAGCCCGCAGTTTACGCACATCAGCGTGGACGATTTTCGGGTGGTGCATGACAACTTGAGCGGCGCCGGCAAGCGCGTGACGACTGGAAGGCAAGTTCCGTTCTGCATGTTCACGGATCCGGAATTCGCGCGCATCGGGCTGAGCGAGAAGGAAGCTGCAGCGCAGGGGATTTCATATCGGTTGTTCAAGATCCCGATGGAAGCGGTGCTGCGTGCGCGGACGCTGGGTGAAACACGCGGATTCATGAAGGCGCTTGTGGAAAGCGACGGCGAGCGGATTCTTGGTTTTGCGGCGGTGGGGGTGGGCGCGGGGGAGACGTTGGCCACGGTGCAGGTTGCGATGATCGCGGGGCTGCCTTACACGGCGCTGCGCGATGCTGTGCTGACGCACCCGACTCTGGCGGAGGGGCTGGGAGTGTTGTTCTCGTCGGAGCCTGTGGCGCAGAATCAGCGCACGCGGGCGGCGAAGCAGTGA
>Ga0209655_10000495_pt1 | contig 14907 bp, 17 predicted proteins | sample BogFormECP03_OM2_FD_188236 | JGI IMG/M metagenome (GOLD analysis project Ga0209655, IMG submission 188236) | Bog forest soil microbial communities from Calvert Island, British Columbia, Canada - ECP03_OM2 (SPAdes) (version 2) | ecosystem: Environmental > Aquatic > Freshwater > Wetlands > Bog ...
CACGCGTGACAGCCGATCTGACCTACGAAGACACGCTGCGTGAAATCACCACCGACGCAGGCGTTCTGCGCTATCACGAGGCAGGTCTGATCGACACGGGCCCACCGTTGGTGCTGTTGCATGGTTCCGGTCCGGGCGTGACGGGATGGCGCAACTTTCGCGGCGTGGTGGGCGCATTCGCCGAGTTTTTTCGCTGCCTGATCCTGGAGTTCCCCGGCTTCGGCGTCAGTGACGATTTCGGTGGCCACCCGATGATCACCGCGCTGGATGGGCTGGTGCGCTTCGTCGATGCGCTCCGCCTGGACACCGTCGACATTGTCGGCAACTCGATGGGTGGCGGTGTCGCGATCAACTTCGCGATCGCTCATCCCGAGCGGGTGCGTCGGTTAGTGACCATCGGCGGCATCGGCCGCAACATCCTCACTCCGGGTCCCGCGGAAGGCATTCGGCTGCTGCAGGAGTTCACCGACGAGCCCAGCCGCGAGCGATTGGTCCGCTGGCTGCATTCGATGGTCTATGACCCTGCCATCGTGACCGACGAACTCATCGAGGAGCGGTGGACGCACGCCACCGATCCGCAGACACTGGCCGGCGCGCGTCGGATGTACGGCAGCGCCGCGTTCGCGCAGATGATGAAGGCCATGGAGTCGTCCAAGGGGCCGCAGCCGTGGGCGATGATGCACCGGGTGCAGGCACCGACGCTGATCACCTGGGGCCGCGACGATCGAGTCAGCCCGCTGGATATGGCGCTGCTGCCGATGCGCACCATTCCCAACGCCGAATTACACGTGTTCCCCAACTGCGGTCACTGGACGATGATCGAGGCCAAAGAGGCTTTCGAGAGCGCCGTGCTGGCGTTCTTGTTGCGGAAGGATCCGGCCGAACTCAGTTGACGCAGGGCACGCCGCCGCCGCCGATCGGTTTGCCCTGATCGGGGGTCGGCTCGGTGGTCTCCGTGCTTGATTGCTGGTAGCCGTAACCGTCGGAAAGGCTTGAGGCCGAGGCTGAGGTGGACGTGGATTCGTCCTGGGACGGCGCGGAGAAGTTGTCGTCGACGATGACCTCGACATGGCCGAACTGCAGCGTCCGATTCGCTTTGTCCGGCGCTTCGATGCCCAGCAACGTCGCCACGGTGCGTGCGTCGCTCTCGGCGCCCGGAGCGTACTCGATCGTGGTGGCGGTGGGCTCACCGCGAACTCGGTCGCGTATCGCGCCGGTGGTGTAACCGTCTTTCTTCAGCGCACGCGCCACCTGGCTGGCGAGCCCGCTGGTGTTGCTGGCGTTGACCACATCGACAACAGTCGACGGGCTCGGCACCTCGGAGGTGGCTAGCGTCGTCGCCGCCGAGGAGTCGCCGAAGGCCTCGGTTACCTCGGCCTTGATCGCGTCGGGGTCGACGATGTTCACGTCCTGGTCGTTGATGTTGTCGTAGCGCACCACGGGCAGCGTGCGGTATTCGATTGAGCCGCCGGCCAGCGCGCCCATCCGGCGGAATTGGTCCTCGTCCCAGCCCGATGACAAGACCACATCTTTGCGCGCCACCGACATCAAGCTTTTGAGCTTGCCCAGATTGGTGAAGGTGCCCGCATCCTGAAGCTGGCGCATGACCGACGAGAGGAACGCCTGCTGACGGTGGGTACGGTCCAGGTCACCGTTTTCCAGGCCGTGGCGCTGCCGCACGAACGCCAGCGCCTGCTCGGCATCCAGGGTCTGGCGTCCGGCCGGGAAGTCGGCGCCGGAATACGAGTCGTAGACGGCGTGCTTCAAACACACGTCCACGCCGCCCAGGCTCTGGGTCAGGTCGTAGAAACCGGCCAGGTTGACCTCGGCGAAGTAGTCGATGGGCACCCCGGTCAGGCTCCGCACCGCCTTCAATGTCGCGGTGCGGCCGGCTTCGCGGCCCTTTGTCTCGAGCTCTTTCTGGTCGCTCACACCTTTGTCGATGAGTTTCTGCTCGACGTACTGTTTGGTGAGCCCGTAGGCCTCTTTGATCTTGATGTGGTTGTAGCCCGGCACGCCGTTGAACTTCACCCAGTCGTCACGGGGGATCGAGAACGCGGTCACCCGGTCGTCGGCACTGACGTGCGCGAGGATCAGGGTGTTGGTGTTGTAGCCGCCGTCGTCGGAGTCGCCGGCGTGTAGGTGTTTCAGCAAGTTCCAGGACAGGTCGTTGCCGTCCTGGTCCTTTCGTGAGTCGAGCCCGATCAGCAGGATGTTCATCGCGTTGCCGGTCGACTTGGGATCTTGGGAGCTCAGCGCCTGGGAGACGGTGATTCCGCCCAGCATGCCGTGGGCCATCCACCATCCCGACCCGGTTGCCAGCACCACGACCAGCGCCACCAACGCGAAGAAGGCACCGATAAACCCGCGGCCTTGCACCGCGGGCGGCGCCGCACGATGGCGGTGCTTAGCGCTGGATCGCTGCAGGTCTGTCACTACAACCTCGACTGTCTATGGGCGCCGCGCGGGACCCCCGGGTTGCAATGTGCGCGGTCTACGTATAGATCTTGGTGTCCAGTATGCGGCAGGTTCCTGTGTAACGTGCTGTGAGCCAACTAACGGCTCTGGATTTACCAGCCCGTCAAAAAGGCCTTTACCAGCGACAACATGTTGCAGGACGTCGTGCTTTTCGACCACAGTTGTGACCAACTCGTGGTCACGATTCGGCTGTTTACAGCTCCAGAACCGCCCCGTCAGTGGCTGAAACAGCAGCGGCGAACCGTGCCTGCGCGGCGGCCGCCGTGCGTTCGGGCACGCCGGGGAGGGGGTGGTTGTGGGTGAGCAGGAGGCGCGACACACCGGCCTCGACGGCGATGACGCCGACCTCGTCACCGGAGGTGTGCCCCCGCTCGGCGTCGACGGGCTCCCACGCCTCGTGCAGCAGCGTGGTCACGCCCGCCGCGCGGCGGATGGTCTCCGGGTCGAACTCGGTGTCGGTGCAATAGGCCAGCCGGTCCCCGACGCGGAAACCCGCGGAGGGCAAGGTGTGCCGGGTCTGCTCCCACGTCTCGATCTCATGACCCGCGAAACTCAAAGTGTCCCAACCCAACTCCGCCCAGTGCGCCGTCGTCACCGGCGAGGCCGTCTGAAACGGCGAGGCGAGAAGCTGATCCTCCACGATCGATCGGGTGGGCCGGCCGTAGGACTGCGCACCGGGGCCGGCGATCGTCAGTTCCCGGCCGCCCAGGCCGCGCGCGCTGACGAAGCCGAGCCCGGTTACGTGATCGAGGTGGAAGTGGCTGAGCACCAACGTCACCGTCTCGACGCCATCCAGCAGTGCGGGGTTGATGTGCAGCGCGCCCAGACCGCTGCCGGCATCCAGCACCAGGGCTTCGGCGCCGGCGGTGATCAGATAGCAGCTCGTCTGCCGGGAACTGGTGGGAATCCATCCGCCACTACCGAGAACCGTCAGCCTCATGGCTAGAGAACCTACGACGGCGAGGCCGATATCTAGGACAGCGACTGCTTGAGCGCGGCCACCGTCTCGAGATCGGTGAGTGCGCTACGCCGCGTTTAACGCCCTCCATCGCGATGCTTTCGGCTTGCATGCCGCCCATCCCTGCGGTGATCAGCGGTGCGACGTAGGCGTATAGCGACCCTTGTCGATAGCGCAGCCAGAGGTCGTCGGGGTCCAGCTCGGGGCCGCCTGCGGCCGCCAGGGCTTCACGGTAGACGGCGAGCAGGTCGCGTTCGCAGGCCTGACGGTCGGCGGTTGTCATGCCGGTGATCAGCGTGTAGCTCAGTTCGCGGCCTGGGTGCCCCCGGCACACCGCCTGCCAGTCGAGCAATCCGGCTTCGCCGTCGCGGAAGTAGACGTTGCCGGGGTGCGCGTCGCCGTGCATCACCGTATTCGGTTGCTTGTCAATCACTTTCGCGACCGCACGATAGTTGTCGATGATGAAGCGGCCGTCTTCGACGGGAATGGAGGTTCGCTCGGCCAGCCGGCGAGCCGAGGTGTTCAGGAGCGAACCGGTGAGCAGCGAGGTGTGGTCGCCGGACGCGGAGTACACCCATCCGGGCGGACGTTCCCAGAACGTCGCGTGCAGCCGGGCCAGTAGCTCGACGATCATGCTCGCCTGATCCTTGTCGAGCGGATGCAGGGTGTCGGGAAACTCGCACGGATCGACCGCGAGGTCTTCGAGTACGAGCACATAGCGACCGGTCAGCGAGTCGAACGCCGACCCGTACGCCGCCGGCAGACCGGTCAGCTGTCGCGACAATTCGCGGTAGAACAACACTTCGGTTTGTGCCAGCCGGCCCAGTTCGCCCATCAGCCGGGTCGCGACGGTCTCGGCAGCCATCTTGACGAACACCGACGCCGGAACGTCGTCGCCGGTCAGTGCCAGACGAGCTCGCGACGACGTGCCGGCGTCGCCACCGATCACCGACACCGACGTCACCCGACGCCCGATGATTTCCGACAGCGACCGGGCGTCGAGCTCGCCGATGGTTCGTGGCAGCGGCCGTAGCCGACCGATGACGGCATCCGTTGCCACGCGCTGCATTCCGCGACCCAGATGTGCCGCAAAGCCGAGAACCGGTACTACCCTTCCGCTCACCGATGGATCTTTACAAATATGCGCTGCTCTGTAAAGTTTGGCCGAAGCCACCCGACGGACGGTTGCAAGAGGTCGAATGAGGATGTGAAGCGGCTCAACGAGCGAAATCTATTCCGTCGGGCCCGTTGTGGCGGGAAGCGGGCTTAACATCACGGTGTGGAGCTACGTCGATCAGCTGGCCATCTCGGTGTTGACCGACGATGTCACGCTGGTCGATCCGCACGAGGCCACCGACGCAATGATCGACGCTCTCACTGAAATACGAAGGGCTGCAGGGCTTTCCGAACAGCTCAGGCCGCTGGGCGCGACCCTTCCGCTGGCCGCCGCGGCGAGCTGACCGGCTAGATGGCGTCACCGTCGGGCCATGACCGGTTCACTTCACGCTTGTCCGGCATGTTCAATTCTCACGGACTCGGGTTGGAAAATTGCTACGGTCCCTCCATGGCGGCGCAGAAGGACTGCCGCGAACGGCTGATCGATGCCACCCTTAGTCTTTGTACGAGGTGCGGGTATGAAGCCACGTCTATCGATCAGATTGCTGCCGCCGCCGACGTAACGCCAGACGACTTTGCCAGCTACTTCGCGTCCAAGGATGCGGTTCTCATCTCGATTATCGAGGATCTGCTACAGGCCATCGCGGCCGCATTAACGAATGTTGACGCAGCAGCCAGCCCGGAGCAGTCACTGCTCATCGCCACCACCGAAGTGCTAACCGGGGCCATCGATGGCCGCGGCGTGATCACCCGTGATCGGATGCTCGCGGTGAAACAGGTCATCACCGCACTGCCGAATCTCAGACAGCAGGTGTCGTTAGCCCGTAAGCGAATCCTGACCGAGGCGCTCGCCGACCGGTTAGGAGTCGCTGAGGAGGACCGACGCGTGCACCAGGCAGTAACGAGGTGGTCGGCGATTGCGGCCGGCGCGTACCTGGTCAGGGGTAGCATGGCCGACCACTACGATCCGCGGACGGATGATCATCTAATTGAACGGATGATCGCCGAGCTCTCCGCGACTTTCGCCGACGTCATGGGCGATAACCCCCTGCAACCGGACTGAAGTGCCCTGCAACTGGCTAGCCGATTAGGGGCAATCGGCGCTGGCGGGCGAGCCGGGCGAGCGCCGTCTGCATCACCTTGCGGACGTGGGCATCGACCTTGGCGACGTCCGGGTCCTCGCCGAATCGGGCAGTGATGTCGATCGGGGCCAGTACCGCAGTGACGATCTTGCTCGGCAACGGCAGGTTCGAGCCGCCCAGCGTCAAACCGAAGGGGAACCCCGCTGCGATGGGCACCATTTCGCTGCGCGTCAACCGTTTGATGAAGACGAGACGCTTGGCCAGCCCGGTGCCGCGGGTCAAGAAGAACTGCGTCTCCTGGCCGCCGATCGATACGATCGGCACGATCGGCACCCCGGCCTCGATGGCCGTGCGCACATAGCCGGTGCGGCCGTTGAAGTCGATGACGTTCTGCTGCAGCGTCGGCCGCATGGCGTCATAGTCGCCGCCCGGGAACACCATCACCGCGGCGTCGGACGCCAGGGCGCGGGCCGCGTTGTCCCGGCTGGCCGGGATGAAGCCGATGCGCTGGAAGAACTGCTTGGTCAGCCCGACGGACAGCACGTCGTGGCTGAGCGTATACAGCGGCCGGTCGTAACCAAACCTGTCGTAGAAGTGCACCGCGAAGGTCGGCAGATCGGTCGTCGTCGGGCCGCCCGAGTGGTTGGAAACCAGCAGTGCGCCGCCGGCAGGAATGCGCGCGAGGTTGTGCACTTCCGACCGGAAGTAGTGTTTGGCAATCGGGCGTAGCAGGCCTACGACGCGCTCGGTCAACGTCGGGTCCCACTTGGCGGCGTCCGGGATCTGTTGGGCTGCAGGATCTTTGACAAGCTGAGCAGATGGCATAGGTGTCCCTTGCGATGTGGTGGCGGACTGCGGCAGTTCCGGCGAAATCGTCCGGACTGCCCTGTGCAGCAGCATCAGCTTTACAGAGTGAGTTGAAGATGTCACGTTTTGTGACACACCGCACAGATGGCTCGTCCGGCATACCGGAATGCCCACAGATCGGGCTTAGAAGTTTGCTACGGTCCATCCGTGGCGGTGCGGGAATGCCGCGAGCAGTTAATCGATGCCGCCCTGAGTCTCTGTATCAGGTGCGGGTATGAAGCCACGACTATCGATCAAATCGCTGCCGCCGCCGGGGTGACGCCGCCGGAGTTCGTGCGCTACTTCGCGTCCAAGGACGCGGTTCTCATGTCCATCGTCGAGGATTTGCTCCACGCCATTGCGGCCGCATTAACGAATGTTGACGCAGCAGCCAGCCCGGAGCAGTCACTGCTCATCGCCACCACCGAAGTGGTAACCGGGGCCATCGATGGCCGCGGCGTGATCACCCGTGACCGGTTGCTCGCGATCGCCCAGATCTTCACCGCACACCCCAACCTGCGAAAACAGGCGTCGTTAGCCCGCAAGCGGGTACTGACCCAGGCACTTGCCGATCGGATGGGAGTAGCTGCGGGGAACCGGCGCGTGCGACAGGCGGTGACGATGTGGTCGGCTATTGTGGCGGGCGCCTACTTGGGCCGCCATAGCATGGCGGCCCACTACGATCCGCACCACGATGATCAATTAGTAGAGCGGATGACCGCCGAACTCGGTGCGACCTTCGCCGACGTCATGGGCCAGGCCCCGCAACCGGACTGACGATCTGCGAGTTGTCCGTGGTACTTCAGGCAGCGCAAGCTCATGGTCGACTGGACGGAAACCCGCCAACTACACGCCGAATAGACCAACGGCCGGCAGTGGTCCCGGGGACTCGCTTCCGGCCGTTGGTCTTTCAATCGGCTTCTGTAGTGACGGTGCGGTTCAGTTGCCGGATGGTGTCGCCTCGCCTGCCATCTGATTCACTGTCGCCGCCGGGGCGGGGCCGCTCAACTGGCGGGCGGCGAAATCGGCTGCCTGGTCGGCCATTCCGTTGCTCTTGTACGAACTGTGCGCGCCTCGGTCAAGGCCACCAGGGAAGCACACCGGGTCGCCGGTGGCGCACAGCTGGAGGGTTTTCGTCGCGTAGGGCTGGCCGATCGTAATGGGTGGTGCATCATGGTCGACCAGGTTGAGGAACCAGCTATCCGGTGTTCCGAATAGGACCACTGCCGCGACGTGCGGGGCGATCGCGGGGGACATCGGGCCGGTGATACCGGCTGGCAGCGCGAATCCGGCCGGCACGGCATCGGTGGTGGTGTAGCCGGCTACCGCGGCGCCCTGCGAGTAACCGCCGAGCACGATCTTCGTGGTCGGGCAACTCGTCGCGATCGACGCAATCTTCGTACTGGCGTCGACGATCCCGTCGGTAGCGCGGCCGAAATCCAAGGACGCGGGATAGTCCACCGCGTACACGTCAACCGTCTTGCCCGGCAGGCGGGCGTTGAGCGCGTCGACAAACGCCTGCCCGGTTGCGCCGACACCGGGTGCCTCATTCGTTCCTCGTGCGAACACAACCTGGACCGCGGGGCAAGAATCCTCGGCGGCACTGGCCGACGGTGGCGCCGCAAACGAGCTAGCGAGGATCGCGATCAAGGCGGTCGCGGCGAATATCGCGGTTGCTGCCGCCCGGACGGTCAACGTTCCCATCCTGACTACAAGGGGTGTAACGGTGCTCATGATGGATGCCTCTTCTTCGTAGTAGCGATCCCACTTCAATATTTAAGTAAGAGCTACCGTGTTCAAGTGGAAGCGTGGCCGTCCGATTCCGATACAGCGAGTGATTTGCGCCACTTGTGTACTGGTCGGCCCGCGCAGCGGCCTAGGCCGTCGTGATTGCGGGCCAGCTGTCGTCTGGGGGCAGTCCGTCCACAATGCGCTGGCAGATCGCACCCAGCTGCCGAGCTTGAACCTGCGTCAAGCGGTCAAAAACGAACTTGCGAACAGCGGCGACATGCGCGGGCGCGACTTCCTGCAATCGGAGCAGGCCCGCGGAGGTCAGGATTGCAAGGGTGTAGCGACTGTCTTCGGGGTCGGGTTGCCGCGTTACCCACGTGCGCTTTTCCAAGCGGCCGACGGCCTGGGACAACCGCGAAAGCGAGCTGCCGGTGAGCGCGGCCAGGACGCTCATCCGCAGCGTCGACGTCGGCGTCTCGGACAGCCGCGCCATGATCAGATACTCGAACTGGCTCATACCGAACTCGCGCTGCAGTTGAGTGCTCAACACCGGTTGCAACCGCAGGATCATCGTCGACAGCTGCGCCCAGATCTGCTGCTCCTGTGCGTCCAGCCACCGCGTCTCGTGTTCAGAATCCATCCTCTGATTCTAACTTAAAGATTGAACCGAGGAATATTGCCGCAACTTAAACGTTGAACCGGAGCGATCGGACTGCGGTCCGGTTACAACAACCCAGAGGGTCGGACTGGCCGAACCTCAAACGAACAACAAAGGACAGGGAAATGACAACGGCAACGGTAAGCAGTCCGGTCAGCGCCGGCACATGGGCGATCGACCCCGCGCACTCCTCGATCGAATTTTCGGTGCGCCACCTGATGGTGAGCAAAGTGCGGGGTCGGTTCGATACCTTTAGCGGTTACGTCACGGTCGCTCCCGACGGCACACCCGCGGTAACCGCCGAGATCGACATAACGTCCTTGAACACCGGCAACGCGCAGCGCGACGGCCACGTCAAGTCGGCGGACTTCTTCGATGCGGCGAATCACCCTGTTGCGACGTTCGCGTCGACTTCGGTACGGCCCAACGGTGAGGCGTACTTGCTCGACGGAAACCTCTCCATCAAGGGAGTTACCAGGCCGGTCACATTGAACTTGGAGTTCAACGGGGTCGGCCCCGGGCAGGGCTACGGCGAGGTCTCCGGTTACGAAGCTTCGATCGTCTTGAACCGCAAGGACTTCGGCATCGACATCGATCTACCGATGGAGACCGGAGGGGCAGTCGTCGGCGACAAAGTGACGATCACCCTCAACATAGAGGCCGTCAAGCAAGGGTGACGGTCTTGACTGAACGCCGGGCCGGTTTCTACTGCCTTTTCGCCGGTCCGGCGTTCCGGTGCAAGGTCAACCCAGTCAGGGCCCCGGATTTACAGGGGAACGTGCCGCGCGCCGACCCCGTCCGCCAGCGAAGTCCGAAATCAAGCGGTTATTGGAGCAAGCAGCGCCTCAGCCTGCTTGAGCCGGTACCGGGTGCGGGCCAGCTTTCCCGACTTCATCTTCTTGCGCCAGGTCGGGAACTCGTCGCCGAACTGCTGGTGCTCGGCCCCGGCGGACTCGTAGACAACGTAGCCGCCCTTGAGAATGCTGAACGGGGCGTGCAGCTTGCCCAGCTTGTCGTACTGCGCGGTGGCGTGCTCCGACAGCGGGTCGAACCACGCCGGCGTCACGAAGTTGGACACCGAGACGCCGTTGACCTCATAGGTCGGGGCCTCGACCGGGTCGCACACCTCGAAGCTGTACGCCTTCCCGTGCCCGTCGTTGGCCCACAGGTTGCAGTTGGGGTCGATGAACATCTCGAGCACTTCGTGCGACAAGACGCTGGAAACGCTCCAGTCCCCCGTCGTCGCCTTCCCGCCGTTGTCCAGCTCCGGCTTGGCCGCGACCACGCCCCACAGCTTCCCGCCCTGGTCCTCGGTGTGAAAGCCGAGCACGCCCTTGGGCTGGTCCTTGATCGTGTCGACCAGGGCGATGCCGTGCGCCGTCGCGGGCACGTCCTTGGGGCTGGTGTAGAAGATCACCGCCGCGGGTGCCAGGTCCCAGAGCGGGGCAACATCCAATCGGACCTGCGCAGCGATTGCCTGGGTCATGGTCGCGATGTCCGCATTGGACACCAATGTCGATTGGTTGAGAATCGCGATCAGCATTCCTCTCCCGTTGTCGTTCATCTGGCCCGCGTTGAAGGGCCAGGATGGCCGGATCCCTCGACTATCTGCCGCCATGCTGACAACGACAGGACAATCGCTTACGCAGTCCTATACGTCATGATTTGCGGGATGTTGACGCGGAGGGATTTCCGGGGTTCTGGCGCCTCTATTTCGCGTGCCGGACGATGGCCAGGCCGCTGACGGCATCCGAGCCCGCCCCGATGGCCGTGGCCGTCGGGCGCGCGGCGGGCTGCACCCGCACCGGGACCTTGCGGTCCGCGGTCGCGCCGTTGCCGAGCTGCCTCCGGGTTGGACCCGCGCTTGATCAGTGGATTGGGATCGATTGAAAGCATTAGCAATGCCCAAACCGGGCTTGAAAGCGGTCGAATAACGCTCTGACCTGCACGAAAGCTTGAGCCTCCTGTCAGGATTGAACTGTTGAACCGATCCTGGTCGTGGCGTCGAACCGGCCACGAGCGTCGTGCGGTGCGTTGGAACCGTCGGAGTGGCGGCGACGGGCTCATCGAATTGCGGCGGTGACCCGACGGGGGCCGCGACGTGTTTCGGTGCGCTAAAAATGGCGCGCAGTAGATCGTCGATACCGTCACGGGTCAGTTCGGCAATGCGGAAACGAAGGAGCCGGTTAAGATCTTCGGGTACGACATCGCCTGGCACATCGGGTAATAAAGCCAGCAGCGTCTTGCGCTGAAACTCATTCTGGTTCGTGCCGAAAATGCCTTTGAGGGTGTCCGCTTCAGCCACAGCGCCCGCACCCACTGTGGGGGCACGGTCCATCGCCGCGCAACAGGCTCTAGACGCCTCGCAGCGCGACAAGCCGCCTCACCCATGCAATGACGTCTAGTCGTCAGGTCGACGAATTGCTCGACGCCCGGCTAGCGCACCCCGGCCGGGCCGACGAGGACGCATGCCGTTGACGCCGGCGCGGCGAAGGGCCGAACGGCCGCCCTGTCACGCTGCCGCTTTATGATCGGCTGCTTAGCCGTCATTCGTGCTGGGGTTTATGGCAGCGGCCGGAATGCGTTGCTTTATGACGTAGCTGGAGATGAATGAGATCATGACCGTGAGGGCCGAGGCAGCCTCAGGAGGCACCGTCACGTGGAGCAGACCGAGGATCCACACCACCAGGACGGTGAGTGCGCCGGCGACGCCTCCTGCGGCGACCTTCGTGGTGGGTGCAATCGACGGCTGAGTGATTGCTTGTCGGTTTCCTGCCATTGCACTGTTGCCTCTTCTGCTGGGTGGATATTCTTGGTCACAGCGGCTTGTGTTCTTGTCTGCCTGGCTGATCCGTGCTGTCGTATCGCCTATCCGCTGCTGCTTTCTCCCAAGCGATCTTCTTGGCCGTACGTGTGACACAGTAAGCGCCTGTGCCGGTCGTTTCTGATATGTGGGTCGTTTGCTGCTTGCGAGTGTTGATGGGGTTGAAACGAGGTGACTGCTGCCGTGGCATTCCGTGGCTTATCGAGACTTTATCGACGAATGGTCAGCGAAATGAAATGCCAGTCCCATTGCACGCCAACAGCGTTTAAACGGACAAGGGTGCGGTCCGCTGAGTGGACCACCCATGAACGGCTCCCCGCCGGCGTCGCTCGCGATCTGTGGGCGCGCACCCCGGCCATGCCGTCTCTCACCTGCCGGTAGGGGCGACGATGACGGTGTTACTCCACAGCAGGCCCCTATCACCTGCGAGGTCGCGCCGGTGGTCGGTGACGGTGATGCTGTGCCCGGTTCCGGTGGTGATCGCGGCCGCCGGCAGCGCTGCGCTCAGGAACCCGTCGGCGTCGGTGATGTAGGTGAGGTAGTCCACGATGTCTTCGCCGCTGTATGTGATGCGGACGGTGACCGGGCAGTTGGGCAGGAATCCGGTACCCGTGATCAAGATCTGGCCACGGGAGGCGCTGATGATGGGGCTGGTCTGTCCGGCCGGCGGAGCGGGTGCGTGCTCGCCGGGCGCGTCGGTAGGCATGCGTGGCTCCGATCGCCTCCTGATCGTGCCGGTCGCGGCCAACGTTCTCCGAATCGCGACGATCAACGGTTCCTAGCACTCTGTTCCACTTGATACCTAACTGTGTGGCGACGGCAAGTGCCGGGTCCGGTGAGTGGACCGCACCGGGCCGATCCCGCTCCGCGGGGCGAATCCGGCCTGATTGTCGTGGGCTGGTTAGGTCTCAGCCACGACGAGGATGCAGGCGTTGCTCCACAGCCAGCCGCACGCGCCGTCCGGATCGGGACGGTGGTCGGTTGCGGCGATGGACAACGTGCCCGTGACGCTGCTCGGTAGCTCGGAATGGAGGTAGCCGTCGCCGTCCGTCACATAGGCGAGGTAGTCGTCGATGTCCTCTCCGGCGTGCGTGATCCGGATGGCGACATTGTGGTCGGGCAGAAAGCCGGAGCCGGTGACGAGGTGCCCCTTGGCGCCGATAGTAGGAGTGCCATACGAGTGCGGTGCGGCCGGGTTATGTGACACAGAGCTGGGCATGGGCCGCTCCTATCGAGCTATCGGGCCCGCGCGGTGGTCGACGCTGCGGTTGGTCGTCGAGCGGCGGCCCGAAGGTGGGAATACTCTATCCGATACCAATGGTACGCTATAGCCGAGCATAGTAAACCTTGAGTATGGTCAGGCCCGACGTGGTTGTGGCCGTCAGGAACACCAACGCGTTACGTCGACTTTAGTTGCTGCAGGGCGGTGCCGACGCGGCGCGCGGCGTGCGACACCAGGGCGGATAGGCCGACGGGGAGGTCGTTTGCGTGGACCGTGACGGTGACGGCGCCGGCGCAGGCCCCATTCGGCCACCACACGGGCGCTGACACGCAACAGACGCCGGCAACCGCGTCCTGATGGTCGACCACTGTCGCTTGCGGATCGCGGATGGACTCGCGGAGGTTGCGCCATTCACATCGGGTCCAGCAATCAGGAAGCGTGACGTCGCCGGCGGGTTGGGCCGCGTAGAGGACGCGTCCGGTGGCGGTGCGGGCAATCGATTCGGGGTCGGCGAGGCCGGGCATGTAGGCGTGGCCGTGGGGCGCGGCACCACAGATATATCGGAGCCGCTGTTCATGCAGGATCCGCAGCGATGCGATGGCGCGCGATTGCACGGCAAGGGTGTGCACCGGCACCTGGGCGGAGAGCCGTAGCAGCGGATCCGGCTGCCAGCGCTGCCCGATGCGCAACATCCGCGGCCCGACATAGTAGCGGTGTGCGAAACACTGCACCGCGCCGAGCGCGACGAGTTGCTCGGCGAGCCGGTGGGCGGATGATTTGGCTAACCCGCTTACCCGGGCCAGCGCGGTCAGTCCGAGACCGTTATCGGCATAGGCGAGCGCGTCCAGTACAGCGAACGCACCGTCGAGCACTCCGCGGCCCGCCGTGACCACTACCGGCTTTGACCGCAGCTCTGCCGTGGTGGCGGAATACAGGCCCGGGGCGACAGGAGCAGATGATGACGGGGCAGATATCAAGACATTCATGTGGGCCTCGTTGGAGCAACGCTGTGCGGGACGACGTTCAGGTGTAAATGCGCTTTGATTGTCGCGGCTGCTGGTGGAGCGCCCTAGCGTAGTGGACTACTCGAAATACCTTGAGCAGTCAGGGAGCATGAGGGTCCTAGCGACTAACAGTCGGGTAGTGACACTGCGAGAACGAGTTTGACCGTGGGATCACCTCCCGGCCTTACTGCCAAACCCTCGGTTGTAACCTACACCGATTCGGTCCGGCAGCCTCGGATTCAGCTAAGAATTATCGAAAGCGTAAGGCTGCTGTCGGCTGTGAAATTCTGCCGAGAACGCGTTCTGTCGCGCCGGGGTGCCGATGCAGCGGACTAGACCTTCGATCGATTGGTTACTGGACAACGTGGGACCACATGCCCTGGCGTCACGTGACCTCTACACCGACGGCGCAGAAGTGCTTTGGGATTTCGCGCAACGTTCCGGTGAAGGCAGCCCCGACGACTGGGTCGTCAAGCACCTCATTGTGCCCCGGTCTGGGCAATACATGTTCAAAGACATAGTTCAGCACTATCTGCAGCAGATCCGCTTCGAGGAAGACAAGTACGCCCGGATGATCGGATTGCCGCAATTTGGCGGAGCCAACGTCGTGCTTGATCCCCCCATTACTGGCCTAACGGCCTCTTGGCTCTGAGCGAATCCGCTTGGTGGTGGACCGGCATCATCGCGACCGCAATCCTGATGTTGCAGGGCCACACTCGGCGGATGGATTTCAGGACCCTAATGGTGGCGCGGTCGAGTTGGGCATCGTGCGGTCCCACAGTTTTGACGATTACAAGAATGGGTTGACAGCATCCCTGAACTAACGCCCGCCGAGAAGCAGTTGCATGAACAACGATTGCGCGATCAGCTGCTCACACCCCCCACGGAGGAGGAGCTAGATCAATTGGACCCGGACCGGCCCAACGACAAGCATCCATCCACCGAATGAACAGACCCCCCGGTCTCGTGAACCGGGGGGTCTGCTTTC
>Ga0209655_10000496_pt1 | contig 14904 bp, 12 predicted proteins | sample BogFormECP03_OM2_FD_188236 | JGI IMG/M metagenome (GOLD analysis project Ga0209655, IMG submission 188236) | Bog forest soil microbial communities from Calvert Island, British Columbia, Canada - ECP03_OM2 (SPAdes) (version 2) | ecosystem: Environmental > Aquatic > Freshwater > Wetlands > Bog ...
CTCACGAAGTTTCACCGGTTCCTCTGATGCCCACTGCCACCAACCCGAACCGCGCCGGCGCGATCCGCATTCAAGTGGCGTTGATCGGCTGCAACCATCGCACCGCGCCAGTGGAACTGCGCGAGCGAATTGTTTTTACGTCGCAGCAGGCTTTGCAGGCCGCGGACGAATTGAAAGAACGCGGGATCCTGGAAGAGGCTGTGGTGTTCTCCACCTGCAATCGCAGCGAACTGTATGGCGTGCCGGGAGATTTCGCGCCGTCCACTGCCGAAGCGATGGAAGAATATTTCACTTCGTTCCACAAAATTCCGTATGACGAACTGAAAGGCCGCTTTTATCGCTGGGAGGGGCCGGATGCCGTCCGCCATCTGTTTCGCGTCGCGGCGAGCCTGGATTCCATGCTGCTGGGCGAGGCGGAAATTTTAGGTCAGCTGCGGACCGCGTACAATCAGGCGCTGGATCACGGCGCAACTGGTCCGGTGCTGAATCGAATTTTTCAGGGCGCGTTGGAAGTGGGCAAGCGCGTGCGCAGCGAAACGGAAGTGGGCGCGCGGCCAATGTCCGTGGCGCTGGCGGGAGTGAAACTTGCCGAGCGCGTTTTCGGCAATTTAAAAGGGCATTCGGCGCTGATTCTGGGCGCTGGCGCGGTGGCGGAACAAGTAGTGGAGCACATGCGCAGCCGCGGCATTGGGAATCTGCGCGTGATCAATCGCTCGTTCGATCGCGCGGCGGAACTGGCGCAGCGCGTGGGCGGCGAAGCGGTGGCGTGGGAATCACTGGAAGCGGTGCTGGGCGTGCCGGATATTATTGTGACGTCGGTGAGCGCGACCGGGCCGGTGTTGACGCGCGAGCTTCTTGACCGAGCGATCGCGGCACGCGGTGGCAAGCCCGTTTTCGTGGTGGATCTGGGAGTGCCGCGCAATGTGGCGGAATCCGCCGCGGGGCTTTACAATTTGTATCTTTACAATATTGATGACTTGGGCGAAATCGTCGAGCAGAACAAAAAAGCGCGTGAATCCGAAATTCCACGTGCCGAAGCGATCATCGCTGAGCACATTGACAAATTCGAAGCGTGGCGTGGAGCGCTAGAAGCCGGGTCCATCGTGAACGATTTGCGCGAACAATTTCATCAGCATCGCGAGATGATCATTCGCGAGAAGCTCAAGGAGATGGACGACGTGTCGCCGCAAGAGCGCGACCGCATCGCGCGGATCACCGAAGAATTAATCGAGCGGCTGCTGGAAGAGCCGCAGCAAAAGTTGCAACATGGCCGCGGAATGCGCGGGCGGCTCGCGGGCCTGGAAGCGATTCGCCACTTGTTCGGGCTCGAGGAGAGGAAGAAGTGACGCGCTTGCGCATTGGCACGCGGGGCAGCGCGCTGGCACTGTGGCAGGCCAATTATTTTCGTGAGGCGCTGCTGGAAACATGCCGTCTGGAATCGGAAATTGTGGTGATCAAGACGTCCGGCGATCAGAATGTGTCAGTGCCGGCGCAACAGATCGGAGTGATCGGGATTTTCACGAAGGAGTTGGAAGATTCGCTGCTCGATGGGCGAGCGGACCTCGCCGTGCACAGCATGAAGGACGTGCCGACAGAGTTTTCGGAACATTGCCGGATCGCCACGGTTTTCAAGCGCGAAGATCCGCGCGATGCGCTGGTCTCCGCGCGCGGCGAAAGCCTCGCGCAATTGGCACAGGGCGCGCGCATCGGCACCAGCAGTTTGCGGCGTGCTTCGCAATTGCGCGCGTACCGGGCCGATTTTCAGATTGCGGAATTGCGCGGCAACGTGGATACGCGCCTGCGCAAGGTTGCCGCGGGAGAATATGACGCGATCGTGCTGGCGAAGGCTGGAGTTGATCGCCTGGGATTGTCGTCGCGCATAACGGAAGTACTTTCGCCGGATATAATGCTGCCGGCGGTGGGGCAGGGCGCGCTGGGTGTGGAATTCTGTGAGCCGCGCCGCGAAGAATTCAAGATTTTGGATTTGCTGATGGATCAGGATACGATGCGAGCGGTTAAGGCGGAGCGGGCGCTGCTGGCGGAAGTGCAGGGTGGCTGCCGGTTGCCGCTGGGCGCGTGGGCGCGCGTCGAAAACGGCGCGATGGTGCTGGATGCCTGCGTGCTTTCCGAAGATGGCACGCAAGCCATTCGCCGGCGCGCGGAAAAAGTTTGCAACTCGGCTGCGGATGCTGAGAATCTAGGGCGAGCAGTAGCGAGGGAGTTGCTGGCGGCGGGCGCCGAGCGGCTGCTGCAAATGGTGGGAAGGTCCGTTGGATAAGTCTGACAAAATTTTTAGCGTAGAAAAACACCCCGGTGAACCTCTGGCGGGCAAGCGCGTAGTGGTGACGCGCGCGGCGGACCAGGCGCCCGAGCTTGTGGGCGCGCTGGAGGCTCTGGGCGCGGAAGTGCTGCAGATGCCCACGGTTAGTTTTGCTCCTCCGGAGGATTCGACGGAGCTGGACGCGGCTCTGCGCAACAAAAAGGACGTCGACTGGATTCTTTTCACCAGTCAGAACGCGGTGCGCTTTCTTTTCCTGCGCGCGTGCGAATTGAACCACGTGCAGCCGGTGCAGCCGCCGCGGCCGATGATCGCGGCCGTCGGTTGGGCCACAGCGCAGGCTGCCAAGAATCTGGATTTGCGCGTGGATTATGTGGCGCGAACGCAGACCGGTGAATCGCTGGCCGCGGAGCTGCGCGATCAGTTAGCCGGAAAACGTGTATTGCTGCCGCGCAGCGATCGCGTGGACGATCGTCTGCCCGATGCTTTGCGCGAAGCCGGCGCGCAGGTGAAGGAAGTGGTGGCGTATCGCACGCTGCCACCTGAATCGCTCGATCCGGAAATTCTGGACGCGTTCCGGAAGGCGGATGTTGCCGCGATTGTTTTTGCCAGCCCTTCGGCTTACCACAATCTGGAGGCGTTTATTCCCCCCGCGGAATTGAAGGCGCTTTCCGAGCGCGTGCAATTCGCCACCATTGGTTCCACCACCACGCGGGCGCTGCGCGAAGCCGGAGCGCGCGTGGCGATTGAAGCGAACGATTCGTCTGCAGCGGGCCTGGCCGACGCGATTGCCAAATATTTCCAGCGGCAGTAATAAATCGTGAGGAACGCGTGACATTTCCCATCCACCGGCCGCGGCGTTTGCGGCGCAATGAAGCTCTGCGCGGATTTGTCCGCGAAACTCGCTTGAGCGCGAGCGGCATGGTGTATCCGATGTTCGCTTGCCCCGGAACGAACGTGCGCAAGGAAGTCGGTTCGATGCCGGGGATCTATCAACAATCGGTGGATCAGATTGTAGAAGAATGCCGCGAGGTCGCCGGCCTCGGAATTCCCGCGGTGATTCTGTTTGGCTTGCCGGAACACAAGGACGAGCTGGGCACCGAAGCGGCGGACGCGCATGGCGCAGTGCAGCGTTCGATTGAAGCGATTCGAAAAGCCAAGCTCAATCTATTGGTGATTGCCGATGTCTGCCTGTGCGAATACACCAGCCACGGGCATTGCGGCGTGATGAAAGATGGTGATGTGCTGAATGATCCCACCCTGGTACTGCTGGCCGATGCGGCGCTCTCGCACGCGCGCGCTGGAGTGGATTTGGTTGCCCCTTCGGACATGATGGATGGTCGCGTGGCGGCGATCCGGCAGCGTCTGGACGAAAATAATTTCGACGACGTCGCGATCCTCTCCTACGCTGCGAAATATTGCTCCAGTTTTTATGGGCCGTTTCGCGAGGCCGCGGAGTCAACGCCGCAATCCGGAGACCGTCGCGGCTATCAGATGGATCCGGCCAACGCGCGCGAGGCGTTGCGCGAAGTGGCGCTGGACCTGGAAGAAGGCGCGGACATTATCATGGTGAAGCCGGCTCTGCCTTATTTGGACGTGATCCAGCGCGTGCGCGAGCGCTTTGATGTGCCCGTGGGCGCCTACAACGTGAGCGGGGAATATTCGATGGTGAAAGCGGCGGCGCGCAATGGTTGGATTGATGAAAAGCGCGTGGTGCTGGAAATTCTCACGGGAATTCAACGGGCTGGCGCGGATATTATTTTGACGTATCACGCGAAAGATGCGGCACGTTGGCTGAAGAATTGTTGAGTTGAGCGCGCGGCGAGAGTGCCACGGGGAAAAATGGCGAGTGAGACGGTAAAGAGCGCGAAAGAAAAATCCGGCCGCGCGGTCGCGGCGATGGCTAACGCGAACGCGCGCCCGCGTTCCACGGAGATTTTCGAGCGCGGCAAGAAAACGCTGGTTGGCGGCGTAGATAGCCCCGTACGCGCGTTTCACGCCGTGGGCGGCACGCCGCTGGTGATTGACCACGCGCTCGGCACACGGCTTTACGACGTGGATGGCCGCGAATATCTTGATTATGTGTGCTCGTGGGGCGCGCTGATCTTGGGGCACGCGCATCCGGACGTGGTAGCGGCGGTTTCGGATCAAGCCGGACGCGGCACTAGCTACGGAATGACTTCGCCGCTGGAAATTGAGCTGGGCGAAAAAATCACGCGCGCGGTGCCCTCGGTGGAGATGGTGCGCTTCGTAAGCTCCGGGACGGAAGCGGCGATGTCCGCGGTGCGGCTGGCGCGCGCTTTCACCGAACGCGACCTGGTTATAAAGTTCGAGGGCTGCTACCACGGGCACTCCGACGGATTCCTTTCGGAAGCCGGCTCGGGGCTTGCGACGCTGGGAATCGCGGCGTGTCCGGGAGTGCCGGAAGCCTTCGCGCGCCTCACTTTGAACACGCCGTACAACGATTTGGCTGGCGTCGAAAAACTGTTTCATCAGCACGCCGGGAAAATCGCCGCGATCATCGTGGAACCGGTTGCCGCGAATATGGGAGTGGTCGCACCCGCGCCGGGATTTCTAGAAGGGCTGCGCGAAATCAGCAAAAGGGAAGGCGCGCTGCTGATTTTCGACGAAGTGATTACCGGATTCCGCATGGCCTACGGCGGCGCGCAAGGCGTTTACGGAATCGATCCCGATCTCACGGTGATGGGGAAAATAATCGGTGGCGGTTTGCCGGTGGCAGCCTACGGCGGCAAGCGGCACATTATGGAACGCGTCGCTCCGCTGGGACCGGTCTATCAGGCGGGCACGCTCTCAGGTAATCCTCTGGCGATGCGCGCGGGCCTCGCGACGCTGCCAAAACTGGAAGCTCCAGGCTTTTACGACGCAATGAATCGCAGAACGCAGCGGCTGGCCGAAGGCTTCCGAAGTGCTCTGAAAGAAGCAGGTGTCACCGGGCAAGTGAACGTAGCGGGTTCGCTGCTGACGCTATTCTTCTGCGAGCAGCCAGTGCGTAACTACAACGACGCCAAAAAGTCCGACACCAAAAAGTTCGCGAAGTTTTTCCAGGCAATGCTCGAGCGCGGAGTCTTCCTGCCGCCCTCGCAATACGAAGCGTTGTTCGTTTCCGCCGCCCACACCGACTCTGACATCGACCGCACAATCTCCGCAGCGCGCGAGAGCCTGGCAGCGCATTAGCTCGTCGCGCGACAGCAGAGCGGCGCGCGAATAGTCCTTCATTTATTTCGCGAGATCGTTGCGCACTACCTGCCCGCCCTTCATTACGAATTTCACTTGTTCGAGCTGCTTGATGTCCTCCAGCGGATTTCCCTCCACCGCAATCACGTCCGCAAAAGTTCCCGGAGCAATCGCTCCCACCTGATCGGACCAGCCCATCAATTCCGCCGCGCGCACCGTGGCGCATTGAATGGCGGCCAGCGGCGACATCCCAAATTTGGTCATCAGCTCGAATTCCGCGGCCTGCGTGCCATGCGGAAACGGGCCGACATCGGTGCCGAAGGCAATTTTCACGCCCGCCGCCATCGCTTTCCGGAAGCTCGGCTCGTGCAAACTGGCGCGGCTGACTTTTCCGCCGCTCGCCGCGTTGTCCTCCTCGCGCGTCGAGCCTTCGTAAACATAGAGCGTGGGCACCAGCCATATTCCTTTAGCGACCATTTCCGCGACTGCTGCGTCGTCCAGGTCCAGGCCGTGCTCGATGGAATCCACGCCTCCGTCGAGGCAATTCTTCAGCCCCGCGCCGCCATAAGCGTGGCATGCGACTTTGCGGCCTTCACTGTGCGCTTCGTTCACAATCGCGGTGACTTCTTCTAGAGTGAACGTCGGAATGCTGACCATTTTACCGTCCGGCGTGAAATGAAATTTGTGGGTTCCGTAAATTTTGATCAGGTCCGCGCCATATTTCACTTGTTCGCGCACGGCCCTGCGCGCCTCGTCCGCGCTATCCGCAATCTGCGCGCCTGACGGCACGGTGACTTCCGGCGAATACCCTTCAAGCGGATAGCCGCCGGTCGTGGAAATCGCGCGCGTCGCCACTTGCAGGCGTGGGCCGGGAATCAATCCGCGGTTGATGGCGTTGCGCACGTCCACGTCGCTGTACATCGCGCCTTCGGTCTCGACGTCGCGCATAGAAGTGAATCCGGCGTCCAGGTCGCGCTTGGCGTTCACCACGGCTTCGATGGTGCGGTATTGCCACGATTCCTTGAGCAGCTGTTCGTCGTAGCGGCCATTATCCTCACCGGTGAGAAAAATATGTGTGTGCGCGTCGATCAATCCCGGCAGCACGGTGGCGCGCGACAGGTCCACAACATTCGCACCCGCGGGAATCTGCACTTGCGCGGCGCCGGCCACACGCTCGATTTTTTCACCGCGAATCACGATGACCTGGTCCGTCAGCATTTTCCCAGCGCGCACGTCGAGCAGTTTTCCCGCGCGAACGTAGGTGACCGGAGGATCGCCCGCCCGCGCGCAGAAGCAGCACAGCACCAGCGAAAGGGCTAGAACATCGAATCGTTTCATGAGTCCTCCACGCAACAGAACTGCGAATTCGTCCGCGGATTCTACCTCGAAATCCGCAGCAGCGGGCGAGCGCAAAAGCGAAAGTCCCGCGAACCGGGCGCCCATAGGTTTAAGCGATTCAGGGAGTTAGGAGGGTAACGGCAGTACTGGTCAAGGGAAACGGATTTCCTTTCCACGGCCCACCGTCTGAACCCAAATCGCGGCAGATTGCACCTAACCTGCGGCAAATACAGAGGATAACCTGGCGTCGCCGGTTGGACCTGCCCGTGCACTCCTGTCCTGCGTTAGGCGATTACAGGAGACCCCCTCCATGGTTCTGGCCGTTGCAGCGCTGTTGCTTCAGTTCCAATCATTTGCTCCCCCGGCTCAACCTGTTGGCGCGCAGATGCCTGTGAAACACGCAGTGTCTGTCGACTCTTTCAAGTCATTCAAGGAGAGCGCCCCGGTGAGCAGCCATCCGCCCGTTGCTGTTGATGAAGACGTCGTCGCCTCGACCAGCGAATCGTCCTCGACGCACATGAACCTCGACGAAGTGCACCTGGTCTCCGCGAGCTCCAAAAATCAGTTCTCCAGCAGTTTGAAGACAGTGGCATTCGAAACGCCCGAAGACACGCAATCGTTTTCGACGGTTCGCATTCCCGACGTTTCCACGAAAGAAAATAAATTCCGGGAAGCGATCTCAGAGCCTTCGCGCCGCCAATGGCTGGCGCTGGCATTCTTGCAGCACAGCGCGGCCGTGTTTGACGCATATTCGACGCGCCAGGCCGTGGGACACGGCGCGGTGGAAGACAATCCGATGCTGCGGCCGTTCGCCGGCTCCGGAGCGATCTACGCGGCGACGCAGTTGACGCCGCTAGTCCTCGATCTTGTGGCGTATCACATGCAGCGCAGCGAATATTCGCTGCTGCGGCGTTTCTGGTGGATGCCCCAGACAGTTAGCGCGGGGCTTTCGGTTTTCTCCGGCTTCCACAATTTGAGCGTAGCGGGCAAACTCTAGATTTCACGTTTTGCTGTGGGTGTGACCGAGAAATCTTTTCCTGGCGGGGAAGATTTCAAGAAGGCATCCGGCATTCTCCCCGGATGCCTTTTTTATTTGTGCGCGCCGGATCCACTTTGGGGAGTGAATTAGTTGGTTGCGGCGGCCGAAGTTTTTGGCGCCGGGTGGGCGTGCGGGTGCGCAGGAGGGACCGAGGGCGCGGTCATTTGTTTTTCCGCCCACTCCACGGCGTGATGCGCTGCTTCCACAGCTCCGGAAACATCGGAGACGGGGCCCACTGAATCCGTATTGGCGAAAGCGATGCGGCCGAACGGCTGGTTCGCCACGGGAATCACTTTGGTGAAAGTCCCGGGCGTCGGCAGGAACATTGGATGCCCGCGGCGATACATGTGCACCTCGATCGGTTCCGCGGCGCTGAATTCCGGTGTGAGCTTCTGAAAATCCCGCAGCACGTTTTCCGCGATTCGTTGGCAGCCGTCCATGGTTAGCAGCCGGTCGCGATGCAATTCCGAAATCGGCGTATAAAAAGTCAGAATGTTATTTTTCTGTACGTATCCGGGCTGTTTCTGCAGCACCCAATCCGCGACGATGAAATCGGTGAAAGTGTTGCCGGGGCACCACGTGTCGTACGCGCGATTATAGATGGGCTTATCGAAAATCATGTTGATGACGGTGTAGGGGCAGTAACGGAAGGACATCATGGCTTCGTGTTGTACGTCGGGCAACGTGGGGATCAGGCGCGCGGTGATGAACTTCGGCGTGGCCATGATTACGTATTTCGCTGCGACAGTGCGCAGCTGGCCGGCCTGCATGTAAGTGATCTGGACTTCGGTCTTTTGCGGGTCCACGGACACGATGGTCGCGTCGTCCACCATTTGCGCGCCGTATTTCGGTTGCAGCGTCGACGTCAACTGGCGTGACAGCGCGCCGTTGCCGCCGGGCAACGTCCTGCGAACGTCCTCGTCTTCCGTCATATCGTGTAAATCACCGGCGGCGACGAACGCGGAAGTGTCTTCGGTTTTCGCGCCCCAATTCGACAAGCCGTAAGCATCCCACCACTGCTTGAGTGCGGGCGGGTAGCCTTTCAGATAATTGGAAAACGGCACGCTATCGAGTTGCTGCACATTTTTATCGAGGTCCAGCGCCTTGATCTCCGTGCGGAATTTCTTGAAGCTTTCGCGGACGGATTCGGAATATGGAAGCTGATCCAGTCCGTCGCGCCATGTGGCTGGCACCCACTTTCCCGCGACGATCGTGGGGTCTGGCGAATTAATGGGCAACTCGGTCAGGCCGATTTCGTGCGCGAGCTGCTGGCTGGTTGAATCTTTTTCGTCGAACGCGGAGCCTGTGGCGAAGGGCTGGCCCTGATACTCCTGCAGGTAGGCGTTGCCACCCCAGTGCGGTTCTTTTTCCAGCAGCAGAAAATCACGTCCGCGTAGGAAATAGGCGGCGCTCAGGCCGCTCACGCCGCCGCCAACGATCACCACGTCGTGCCGGCTCGATACCGGCGGTTTATCGAATTGCTGGCCGTCGCGCACTTCATGGCAAATTGCGAAATGATCGCCATCGAGCTGCGGCTTCGGCCCGCTTTCGGGGGCCAGCAGCGAAAGATTCACGGGACATCCCGCAGCGACCGACCCGGCCACGACAAATTTCAGAAAATCCCTGCGAGTGTCGGTCATGCGCTTTCTCCTTGGATCGCGGCGGGAACCAGCGGCGCGGCGGATTCTTGAGTGCGCTGCAAACGCGTGCGCAGGCGATACCACAGCAAAATCATGCCGATGGAAAAAACCAGAATCAGCGTGGAAATGGCGTTGATTTCTGGAGTGATGCCGCGGCGCAGGCGCGACCAGATTTCCAGCGGCAGAGTATTTTCGCGCCCGATCAGAAAGAAGCTGACCGCGATCTCGTCGAGCGACAACGTGAAAATTAGCAGGGCCGCGGCGATCAACGAGACGCGCAGGTTCGGTAGCGTAACGCGCCAGAACGTCCGCCAATGATTGGCGCCCAGATCGAGCGAAGCTTCTTCCTGCGCGCGCTCCAGCTTTTGCAGTCCAGCGAAAATTTCGGTCGTGGCTACGGAGATCAGCGCGGTGCCGTGGCCCAGCGTGATCGTGACGAGGCTCAGTTTCATGCCGACGGCTACGAACAGCATCAGCAGCGAGAGCCCGGTGATAATGCCGGGAAGAATCAAAGGCAGCAGTACCAACCGGCGGAACAGCGCTTTGCCGGGAAAGTCCGTGCGGTCGAGCGCGAGCGCCGCCGGCAATCCCAGCCCCAGCGCAATCGCGACGGCCACCGCCGCGACCATCACGCTATTAAGAACCGCGTCCCAAAGCGCGGCGTCCATGAATAGTTGGTGATACCAGTCGAACGTCCAATGCGCGGGAGGGAAGCCGCCGACGCCGGAGCCGTTGAAGGAATAAACGACGAGCACGATGATCGGGAAATAGAGGAACGCATAGACCAGAAATGCGTAGGCGCTGAGCAACAACGGCGCGCCGCGCGACTGAAATCCGGCGCTCATGAAATCGCCAGCCTTTTTTCCAGGCGCTCGGTGATGAACAGCAGCGTCACCACCAGAAGCATCATGCAGAAGGAAATCGCGGCGCCGAGTGGCCAGTTGTAGGCCGCGCCGAACAAGCTCACGACTACGTTCGAAATCATGATGCCGCTGGGACCGCCCACTAGCAGCGGCGCGAGGAAATCTCCCAGCGTTAAGACGAATGCAAATGTGGCGCCGGCGAGAACTCCTGGCAGCGAGAGCGGCAGAATCACGCGGCGAAATGTGGACCATGGCGAAGCGCCCAGGTCGTGCGAAGCTTCCACCAGATAGCGCGGGATGTGTTCGAGCGACGCGTAAATCGGAAGCAGAGTGAAAGGCGTATAGATGTGCGTCAAAGTGATGATGACCGCGAACGGACTGTAGAGGAAAAATTCCACCGGCCTGTGCGTGATATGCAGATATTGCAGGAAGCCGTTCAAGACGCCGTCGCTGCCTAAAATTGTTTTCCAGGCATACCCGCGCACCAGATAGCTCGCCCACAGCGGAATGATCACCAGTTGGTAGAGCAGGTCCTTACGTTTCGCCGCGTGGAACGACAAGTAGTACGCCAGCGGGTAGCCCAGCAACAGTGCGAGCACCGTGACGGACGCCGCGATGCGCATCGAGCGGAAGAGAACTTGCAGATAAATCGGATTGCGCACCAGCTGCAGATAATTCTGCAAATTCCAGTTGTGCACGATCGTCTGCGCGGCTGAAACCGACCAGAAGCTGTAGCAAAACAGAATCGCGTAGGGCAGCAGAAGAAACACGGTGACCCACAGCAGTGGGGGAATCGTCACGGCGGTTTTGTACGCGCGCGAATACACGGCTAGTCCGGTTCTCCCTCACGCACGCGAACTGCTTCGTTCGCGGTGAACTCGAATTCGCGCTCTCCGCTGAGGATGCCGGGACTGGCGATGCGCGCGCGAATCGTGCACGCGCCGCCGCAGTCAATTTCGATCAAGTCCATCGCGCCACCGAACGATTGGTTGCGGATGCGTCCGCGAAAACGTGCGGTGGTCACGTCCGCGGGCAGCATGCCGCCGGTTTCAGATTCCGCGACCAGGCGAATACATTCTGGCCGCAGCGAGTACGTTGCATTGCCAGCGCCGCCAAACGTGCGCCACACAATCGAGCCGGCGGTGGCGATTCCGTCGCGCACTTCCGCGCGCAGCAGATTCGTCTGGCCGATGAATTGCGCCGCGTATGCCGTCGCAGGTTCTCCATAGATTTCGCGCGGCGGGGCTACTTGTTCGAGCAACCCAGCGCGCAACAATGCGACGCGATCGGAGAGCGCCATGGCTTCTTCCTGGTCGTGTGTCACAAAAATGAAAGTTATCCCCACTTCGCGCTGCAGCGATTTCAGCTCCACCTGCATCTGGCGCCGCAGATTGGCGTCCAGCGCGGAAAGCGGCTCATCGAGCAGCAGGACGCGCGGGCGATTTACGAGGGCGCGCGCCAGCGCGACGCGTTGCTGCTGGCCGCCGCTCAGCTTTGCAGGGGCGGCTTGCGCGAATTCTCCCATCTTCACCATCTCCAAGGCACGGGTAACGCGCTCGGGAATTTCCGTTGGCGTGGTATTTTTCGCTCGCAAGCCGTACGCCACATTTTCGAACACCGAAAGATGCGGAAAAATCGCGTAACTCTGGAAAACCGTGTTCACCTGGCGGCGATGCGCGGGAATGCGATCCAGCCGCTCCGCGCCCATCCAGATTTCGCCGCTGTCCAGATCTTCGAAGCCGGCGATCAGTCGCAATAAAGTAGTTTTGCCAGAGCCGCTCTCGCCGAGGATCGTGAGAAATTCTCCGCTGGCCACATCCAGTGTGATTCCGCGCAGCACGGGCCGCTGGCCAAAGCGTTTTATGACCTGGCGAATGGAGAGGATCGGCGTGGCAGTCGCCGCCGCACTGCCGGACACAGCCGCGTGTGCAGCCGCTTCGGTCACTGCGCCGCCTTTATTTCATTCCAGATTTCGTTGTATTTGTCGCGCCGCGGCACGTTCTGCCAGAAATAAATGCGCGTCATGTACTCGTCCACATTGTCCAGGTGCAGAGATTTGCGCTGCTCGTCGGTCATTAATTCCGCGGCGTGCGGGTTGGCGGGGTCGTATCCGGTGACGTCCGTCACCATCTTTTGCGTTTTCGCCTCGATCATGTATTCCAGGAACTCGGTGGCGAGCTCTTTGTTTTCGCTTGCGCTGGTAATCATTAGGTGGTCAATCCATCCCGTGGTGTTTTCCTGCGGGATGGTTTCGCCAATGGGGAATTTGGCCGCGCGCAGCTGATTGGTAGTGAGCGGCCAGCCCATGGCCGCAACGATTTCATGATTTTCAAATAGGTTGGTCAGCTCGCCACCGGTGGACCAGAATTTCCGGATATTCGGCTTCAGCTCGATCAGTTTCTTGCGCACATTGTCCAGTTCCGCATCGCTCAGATTGTAAATGTGATTCGGATCGGGCTTGTCGTAGCCGAGCACCTGCGCGGCCATGTACATCGTCGAAAGTTCATCCCACGCGGAGATTTTTCCTTTGAGTTTCGGGTCCCACAGCGCGGCCCAGCTGTCGGGCGGCTTCGCAAAATAAGTCGAATCGTAGAGCAGGGGATTCGGCCCCCAGGTAAACGGCACGCCGTAAACGTTGCCGTTCACGCGCACCAGCGGCATGCTGCGCAGGCGCTCCGAGAGTTGCGCATAGCTCGGCAGCTTCGAAAGATCGAGCGGCGCGGCAAGTCCAGAGGAAGCGATCATCGTCGCCACGTCGCTGGAGGGGGATATCACATCGTAATTGCTGGCGCTGCCGCCGCGAAGTTTCGCGACCAGCTCATCGCTCGAGCCCATGTACGAAGCGCTGATTTTGCAGTGGTGCGATTCTTCGAACGCGCGCAGGTAAGAAGGATCGGCGTAGCCTTCCCAGACCAGCAGACTCAACGCCGGCGTCTTCTTGGCGCAACCAGCGGCCCCGAAGGCGAGCGCCACTGCAAGAATGCCGAGTGACAATATTCCGCTGACCCATCTCCTGTCGTTCACTGGTGCGCTCCCGCGGGCGGGCCCAAATTGCTCCAAACCAAGCCGCCGCCACGATTCAATCTTTAAATCAGTTGCCGTCGTTTTTTGCATCCACCAACGCCGCGCGCCCGAACTAAAATGTCGGCGGCGTGTTGATCCACAGAACCAATGTTTCTTTCTTTCCTGGATTCTTCCAGCGATGTGCGTTGTTGCTCTCGAAATAAAAACTGTCGCCTTCCTGCAAAAAATGCCGCTCGCCGTCAGCCAGGGAAATTTCCAGCGCGCCCTTCAGGATGTAGAGAAATTCCTCGCCGTCGTGCGCGTAGGATTCGCCGCTGCCCGACGCAGGCGCGATGCGGAACAGATGCGGCTCCATCAGCGTATTGCCCCAGGCCAGCAATTCCATGCGCACGCCCGGACCGGCATCGAGTACCTTGCGATCCGCGGGCCGCACACGCCCCGGATTGGAATTCGAAGGATCGAACAGCGCGAGAATATTCATGCGATAAAAGCGCGCAATACGCCGCAAAGTAGCCACAGATGCGGTCATTTGACCGCGCTCTAAAGCGCTGAGAAATCCCACTGAGACGCCCGCTGCGTGCGCCACTTTGGAAAGCGAATATCCCTTGCGCAAACGCATGCGGCGCAGCCGCGGCCCGATCGGATCGGCCTTAGGCCGCGAGCCGGCAGGCGGCAGCAGCCCTTCGCGCTTCAGCAAATGGACGATGGCCGGAGCGTTTAGGCCGCGCGCGCGCCGCAAGTATTGCGCGCGTTTCAGAATGCGCACGTCCGCCTGCGTGTAGAGCCGATACTGACTGCGAGTTCTCTGCGGCGTCACCAGGCCAAGATTTTCCCACGTGCGCAAGATGGATGGCGACACGCCAACGCTGCGCGCCACATCGCTGATGCGCAAAAATTCCTGCGTACGCGCAGTCTTCGCCGGGCGCTTCCGAGTCCCCGTGCTCGCCAAACCAGTTTCCCCTTGACAACCCGCGGACCTTCTTCTAACGTTCGCGGATTATAGTAAGGTTTTTTCTCAAGCTGCAACTGAAAAACTCAACGTGTGCGATGGGGTGCCGGGGGTGGCGCCAGCTTTTTCCAAAGGAGCGGCGATGAAAACGACGTGCCGGTTAGGGGTGTACCTATTGGCATTGGCGGGGCTGTTCGGTTGTGGCGCAGCGTGGGGACAAACCAACGGCTCGATTCGCGGCGTGGTGAACGACCCATCGGGTGCGGTGGTTCCGGGCGCGACCGTCACCGCGACACTCAACGGCACCGACTCGCAAAGGTCCGCCGTTTCCGACAAAGACGGCGCGTTTGACATTCCCGAGTTATCCGTCGGAACTTACGATGTAGTCGCCGAAGCTCAGGGATTCAAGAAGTTCGTCGCCAAAGCCGTCGTGGTATCCATCGGCCACGTCAATTTCATCACTATCACATTCCAAGTCGGCGCCACGAACGACACAGTAACTGTCGAAGCCAACGCCGTGCAGGTGGAAACCACCAGCACACAGCTTGGCGCGGTCATGACGGATCAATCTATCCGCG
>Ga0209655_10000497_pt1 | contig 14896 bp, 7 predicted proteins | sample BogFormECP03_OM2_FD_188236 | JGI IMG/M metagenome (GOLD analysis project Ga0209655, IMG submission 188236) | Bog forest soil microbial communities from Calvert Island, British Columbia, Canada - ECP03_OM2 (SPAdes) (version 2) | ecosystem: Environmental > Aquatic > Freshwater > Wetlands > Bog ...
CCGAAGCGGTCCATGGTTAGTTGCCAGTTTTCTGGGACGAAGTAGGTGGTGTTGACGTCTTCGAGGATGGCGCAGCCGTTTATTTGATTGCCTGGTTGGAGAGCTTCGAAATTGTAGATTTGGGCTTCTCCGGTGTGGCTGCCCCAGGAAACTTTGCGCGTGCCTTTCAGCGCGTGCGAGGAATCCGCGCTTTGCAGCGGGCGTTCGACCAGGTGCGGTTTGGGCATTTGTTTTTTTACTGAGACGCGGAGGAGTTCTAGCGAAATTGGGGTGTTGCTTGGCGCGCCTGTTGGCTGGCCGAAAGATTTGGCTAGCACGGTTTGCAGATCTTTTTCGCTGCGCAGAGAACTTTCGCTGCAGGGGACGGCGATGGAGGGTTGGCCATTGCGCGTCACGTCTAGTTCGCAGGAGTAAGTGATGCCTTCGGGGCGGATTCCTTCGCCTAGAAGATCTTTGGCGCCTTCGGCTTTCATTTCTTCGAGCATTTGGCGGATGCGGGTTGCACCGGTTTCGTTGAGGGCGACGCCGACTAGCGAGGCCTCGTACAGGTGGGAGATATCGGAGACGGAGGAACCGAAGGCGCTGAAGACGGAGCCCAGGGAGAATAATTGGACGCGATGGAGGCCGGCTTTTTCTGCTACCCCGCAGGCAAAGAGGCTGCCGTTGCCGCCGTAGGCGAAGAGAATGGAGTTTGCGAGATCTTCGTGCAGAGATTTTTTCGCGTTGAGGATTATGGCGGCTACGGATTCGAAGGCGCGGCTGATGATGATGCGGCAGGCTTCTTCGGTGGAGACGTTGAGCGGCTTGGCTACGGAGTCGGCGATGGTCTTGCGGGCGAGGTCGAGGTCAATTGATTTTGTTCCTCCTAGAAAATATTCCGGATTTATGAGACCCGCGGCAACGAACGCGTCGGTTAGCGTGGGTTGATCGCCGCCTAGGCCGTAGCAGGAGGGGCCCGGGTAGGAACCCATGCTTTCGGGGCCTAGCTGCACGTCTGGTTTCGTTGCGTGCGTCATCGGCTTGACGATGCTGCCGCCGCCTAGCGCGATGGAATGCAAATCGGGGAGAGAGATGGCGACGGGGATGCCGAAAAAATCAGAGGGCTTGCGATAAATTGGTTCGCCGTTGCGCAGGACGCTGACTTTTGCTGTCGTGCCGCCGATGTCCATGGCGACGACGTCGTTGAAGCCGTAGGCTTTTGCGAGGTAGGCGCTGGCGTGAATTCCGAGAATGGGGCCGGACTCGATGGTGTCTATCGCTTTGGTCTTGGCGATTCCGGCGACGCCGCCATTGATGTGGCTGACCAGAAATGTGCCGGTGTATCCGGCGGACTCGCGGAGCTCGTCTTCGGCTTTGAAGAGGGTGGCGGCTAGCGCGCCGTGGGTATAGGTATTGATGAGCGCGGAATAGGTGCGGGTGCGATCTTCGGCGGATTTGGAAATGTCGCTGCCGGCCAGGACGGGGACCGAGCCGAGGAAATGATCGGGATATTGCTGGTCGATGATGCGTTTGATGGAAATTTCGCGGCGGGGATCGCGATGGGAGTCCTGCAGGCTGACGCAGATGCGGCGCACACCGCTTTCGAGGAGCTTGCGCGCGGCATTCATGATTTCGAGTTCGTCGGCGGACGGGCTGAGGCCGATCACGTCGTGCTGGGAGATGAGACGATCGAGGACGCTGCTGCGGAGGTCGGGGCCGTAGAGATCGAGTTCGTGACCTTTTGAGACTAGGAGGCCTATGCGCGGACCGCGGGATTCGGCTAGGACGTTGGAGGTGATGGTGGTGGACCAGCGGATTAGCTCGACGTGTTCTAGAAATTCTTTGGTGTCTGGGAAATTTCGTTTCGCGGCTGCTTGCGAGAGGCAGTCGAAGAGGCAGACGGTCAGGTCGTGCGGAGTGGTGTCCACTTTGACGCAGAAGGATTCGTCCGCGTTGGTGAAGAGGGCGTCTGTTAGAGTGCCGCCGACGTCAATGTCTACAGTCCACACGAGGGCCTCACGCGGGTTGCAATTTCAAATTTTTCAGCAACTCGGTTGAATGCATGGTCCATCCGAAGAATGATTCCACGTTGAATAGGGTGGCTGCTTGCTGCTTCGCGTCTCCTGCGGGCATGGTGCCGTCGGCGAGGAGGATCGGCCAGTAATCCAGGAAGAAAGCATCGCGCAGAGTGGATTCGACGCAGACGTTGGTGGCGATGCCTGCGAAGAGCAGGAATTTAATTCCGCGCATGCGGAGCAGGGAGTCGAGCGTGGTGCCGGCAAAGCCGCTGTAGCGCGTTTTGATGACGACGAGGTCGTTGGGTTGGGGCGCGAGCTCGTCCACGATGGCGAAATCCCAGGTGCCTTCGGTGAGGATTTTCCCTTTTAGTTCGGGGCGCGCGTGCATCAGGCACATGGCGAGTTCCTTGCGCGAGTTGGGAGAGTTGGGGCCGCCGCTATTGCTGAGATCGGGCTTGTAGCCCATTTGGAGATAGACGATGGGAATTTGCGCGGCGCGGGCGGCGTGGAGGACGGTGCGGATGGCGTGGATGACTTGAGGGGCGCTGGAAATGTCGAGGCCGGCGAGATCGAGCATGCCGCGCGGACTGGCGAAGGCGTTCTGCATATCCACGACGACGATGGCGGACTTATGAAAGTCAATTTCGAGGGGTTCGGGTTTGGCGAGGAGGGTCGGCATGGTCGGAGGGTATATCTTTCGTGCGTGGGCGGCCTCAAGATTTTATTTCGCCGCGGCGGATGGGGATGCGCGGGCTCTTCGGACGATGCGCGAAGATGAACGTTGCCAAAAGGTTCTCCTGAGGGTCTGCGGGACATAGCGAATCGCAATGTATGATTCGATCTTCGATTGGTGTGATACGAAAACCAGAGCAACGGCAGCCCGGTTCGATGAAGCTGGACCGGCCGATGCAGAGTCAAAGCCAAATTCAAATTCTCCCGCCTAACAAGAAAAAGCAGGCGGCCGCTACAACCGCAACTTCAGTCAGTCGGCGCTGCCGAGTTTGTGGCAAGCTGGGGCGCAGCAAGCAGCGCCCCTACCAATTCAAAAGCTAATTCAAAGGCAACGTCAAACGCGCCCGCCCAACAGGCAGGCGACCGCTACAAAGTCAACGGCACGATCGAAGAGCGGGCTCGAGGGGCTAAAGCCCCTCGGCTGGTCTGCTTCTCTGCGCGCCTGAGGCCCCGCCCTATCGCGTCGACTGACCTCGACGCCGCGATTAGAACGAGATCTTGGCCCCGAATTGGAACCGGCGCGGATTTAGCACGGTTCTGGGGCTGCCGAAGCTAGCGCTCGGAACTGGTGGAGACGGCACCGGTAAGACGCTGGGACAAGTCGGTGGACCGCTTCCAGCGTCGAACGCGTTCGCGGCAGCCTGAGTCGCGTGCGTGGCGGCATCGTTATAACGACCGGGGACCGGCCCGCAAAATACGGCCGCGCCGTAAACGGAGGTGACCTCATCCACGTTGGCGCGATTCAGGACGTTGAATGCATCTACACTCAGATCGAGGCGGTAGCGCTCTCTAAATTGAAAATAGCGAGCGACGCGCAGGTCCCAGGAATAGAGGTCATCGCCGTAGTAGCTGTTGCGCGGCGCGTTGCCGACGCGGTCGGTTACTGGATTGGTGTCACCGTTGGCGTCGAAGCCGACGAAGAGAGTGAATGGGCGCGGAGTCTGTAACGTCACAATGTTGCTGAAGGTAAAGTTGCGCAGAAAACTGTCCTTGGGGCCTTCCAAGCTGAAGTTGGTTACGAATCGCTGGCGAACGTCCTGGTTGGAATTGGCATATTCCAGCGGGCGATCATAGAGATCCTGGGGCGTGCTGACGAAGGTGGTGAAGGTGCCGTCGTCGAAAGTGTGCGACCAGGTGTAATTGGCGTTGAGAGTAAAAATTTTGTTGAATCTCTCGGTCAACTGAAGAGTGAGGCCGTTGTAATTGGAATTGCCGCTATTGTCTGTGTAATAGAGCAGGCCGGCATTGTTGAATGCCGCGCCGCCGGTCGTCCCCGGAGCTCCAAAGTAGGCTTTGCCGGCGGGCCAGTTGGCAGGCGGCGGTGGAGGTGGCGTGCAGTTGGGGATGCCGGGACTGACGCTGGGAACGGTGGTGCCGGCCGCGGCGCCGAAGGGTGGGCAGACGTTGAGGTTTTCGGCGCGAACCAAGTGGTGCGCCGAAACCCACAGATAGCCGGCGCTGACGGTGAGGCCCTTGGCGATTTCGCGATCAATTTCCAGGTTGGCTTGTTCCGAGTATGGAATCTTGCTGTCGTGCTGGACCAAGCCGGCGCCCGCGGTGCAGGAAGGCGGGCACTGTCCGGTGATGAACTGGGCTGGCACTTGACCGGTGGTGATCAAGGTAGCGGCGGCAGTTGATGGGAACCCCAGTGGCCCCGGTGTGAACTGGTTCAGAACCCAGGTTGCGGTGTTGGCGCCTTGGCGAACTCCGGGCAAGGTCTCGCCGGGAATGATTACGGGCCGCTGCGGCTGGGTGATGAACAGGAACGATAGGTTGTAACGGTCGTCGAAGAGACCGAAGCCGGCGCGGACGACTGTCTTATTGTTGGGCGACCAGGCTAGACCGATGCGTGGCTGGACGCCGTTGTAGTGCGGATTAATTTGCTTGGAGAGACCGGATTCGAAATCGTAGCGCAGACCGTAGTTGAGGGTCAGGCTGGGCTTGATGCGCCACTGATCTTGCGCGTAGAAGCCGTAGTACGCGTGACTCAACGTCTCCGAAAAATTTCCGGTTTCGCTGGGGAGATAGGCATTGTTCCAATTGGTGGGGATTGGCGGCGGAGTTGGGAGCTGGCCGTTAGCGTCCGGTTGCACGGTGCCTACCGGGGCGCCCCAGAAAATGATGGGAACGCCGTTCAAGGGCTGGTCGTTGTTGTTAGGACCGAAGGGAGCGCCGGGCTGCGTGGGAAAGAAGGGAGCCGACGCTGTGGGGCACGGGCCATCGGCAGGGTTGGAAGCGATGCCGGCCAAGGGATTCACGAAGTTGGCGAAGTCCACCAGGCAATTCAGGCCGGGCAGGACGATGCGCATGGGAGTGAAACCGGGCCAGATGATGAAGTTATTGATGTGATTGTAATCAACGCCGAATTTCGCAACGTGATTGCCTTTGACCCAGGATATAGAATCGGTGATTTGGAAACGGCTTTCATAGACGGCATCGAAGACGCCGAAATTGTGGCCGAACAACAGGGTGTTAGGGATGTCCAGGTTGGGCTGACCGGTGACGCCGGGGAAGTTATAGTGGCGGCGGCCGTATTGAACCAGGAAGCTATTCACGAGGTCGGGTTTCACGGTGGTGGCCACATCGCCGACGAGCGATTGATCGCGCAGGAAAAGGTCATGTCCGCTGCTGGGGCCGCCGATGCCGCCGCCATCGAGAGTGTTGCCGACGAGTTGATTGAGGTCGCGGCCGTCTTCGATGTTGTAGCGGATAGAGAGGTGATTATTGGGGTTCAACTGGTAGTCAATTTTGGCGATGCCGTAGTCGTTGTCATTCGTTTTCAAAACAGAATTCAGATATTGCAGAGGAGACAAGTTGCAAGTCGCCAGGGCCGTAGTGCAACCTTCCGGGGCGATTCCCAAAGCTGCCTTGGCGGAGTCTACTAAGCCAATATTTTGGTACAGCGCTTCAGGGTAGGTGGGCGATTCACCGCGGCGCTGGCCTTCGTAATTGGTGAAGAAGAAAATCTTGTCCTTCTTGATGGGGCCGCCGAGGGTGCCACCGAACTGATTTTGTCGCAGGACGTATTGATCGGGCGCGGGCTGAAGGAGAGAGCGCGCATCGGTGGCATTGTTCTGCAAGTAATCGTAGATCGAAGCGTGAAGTTCGTTGCCGCCGGATTTGGTGACGATGTTGACGATGCCGCCGAGAGCGCGGCCGTATTCGGCGCCAAAAGCATTATTGACCACACGAAATTCCTGGACGGATTCCTGGGGCGGAGTGGAGCGCTGCGAACCGGTAGCGGTGTTGATGTTGTCCGCGCCGTCCACGGTGACCAGATTGCTGAGGTCGCGCTGTCCGGCGAAAGAGATGCGCGTGGTTTCAAATTCGGTGATGGTGGACTGCAAGCTGGTGCGACCGGTGGCGACGCCAGCTGTTAAAAGAGCGAAATCGGTGAATTGGCGGCCGCTGATGGGCAGGTCTTGAATTTGCTGGGTGTCAATCACCTGGCTGATTTCCGTTTTGGTGGGCTCGATGGGCGGAACTTCGGTGGTGACGACGACTTGCTCGTTTTGCGTGGCGACCGTCAGGGCGACGTCCACGGTGGCGGTCTGGCCGACGGTGAGGACGATGCCTCTATCCACGGTGGTGGCGAATCCGGGGAAGGCGACGGTGAGTTCGTAGGTGTCCGGTGGCAAATTGGGAATGACGTAGAGACCTGAATCATTGGAGGTGGTGCGATAGACCGCGTTGGTAGCGGTGTCGTGCAGGGTGACGGTGGCATTCTTTACGGCGCCGCCGCTGGTGTCGTGCACGAAGCCGTTCAATTGGGCGACGGCGGTCTGCGAGAAAGCGGGTCCGGTGCAAGCGAACAGAAGCGCGACAACAAGGACCGCGAGCAGCGCTAAGCGTGCGCCCATGGTTCCCCCCTTGAGCGGACAGCCATTTGAAAGCTGGATAGTCCGCATCCACACCCTTTATGGGGGAAATGGATAACGCCGTGGCGTGGGATTGTCAAGCCTTTAATCGAGCGCTTGTGCGAATATCGCCCCAAGGCGCGGGAACGCGTGTTGACTTGCGCGGCGCAAAGCAGTATCGAAGCGGCTGTGCGAGGCCGCGCGTGGCGCGAATACGCATCCGGAATTTCGGATTTCGTAATTTGCGCGGAGAGGTGGGGCGGATTTTGGTTGTGGCGGAGGGGTGGCGTGAGTTTGTTGCGAGAAAAACATTGAGCGTAGAAAAATATTTTTTGCGGACAGGGATTTTCGATTGGCCGGCGATTGCCTTGTGCGTGATCGCGGCATTTTGCGCGGGTTGCGGCCGGCACGGCGCACACGATGACAATTCCGGAACCGGCGCGAAGGGGCCGCTGAACGAAGCGCGTTTGTTGCGCGCGGATGGCGAGCCGGGGAATTGGATGCTGCACGGGCGGACTTATAACGAGCAGCGGTTCAGCCCGTTGAAACTGGTGAACGATAAGAATGCCGGGGAGCTTGGGCTGACGTGGTTCTACGATTTGGACACGCGGCGGGGGCAGGAAGCGACGCCGATCGTGGTGGACGGGGTGATGTATTTCACGACAGCGTGGAGCAAAGTATTTGCGCTGAATGCGGCGACGGGCGCGCCGCTATGGTCTTACGACCCGAAAGTGATTCCGGAGTGGGCGGTGAATGCTTGCTGCGACGTGGTGAATCGCGGCGTGGCGGTGTGGGGCGGCAAAGTATTTTTCGGGACGCTGGACGGAAGATTGATTGCGCTGGATGCGGCGACGGGCCGGCGGGTATGGGAGAAGCTGACGATTGATCGCAGGTTTCGTTACACGATTACGGGGGCGCCGCGGGTGGTGAAAGGCAAAGTGATCATTGGCAATGGCGGCGCGGAGATGGGTGTGCGCGGGTACGTTTCGGCATACGACTCGGAGACGGGCGAAATGGCTTGGCGGTTCTATACGGTGCCAGGCAATCCTGCAAAGCCGTTTGAGAATCCAATTTTGGCGAATGCCGCGAAGACTTGGACAGGAGAGTGGTGGAAATACGGCGGCGGCGGAACGGTGTGGGATTCGATTGTGTACGATCCGGAGTTGGATCTGCTTTTTATCGGCGTGGGCAACGGCGGCCCGTGGAATCCGCGCATTCGCAGCCCGCTCGGCGGCGATAATTTATTTACGTGTTCGATTGTGGCGCTGCGGCCGGAGACGGGTGAATACGTGTGGCATTACCAGGAAAATCCGGACGAGGCTTGGGATTATGATTCCGACGAGCAAATGATTTTGGCGGATTTGACGATCTCGGGGCAGCCGCGAAAGGTTTTGATGCATGCGCCGAAGAATGGGATTTTTTATGTGCTGGATCGCGCGACAGGGGCGCTGATTTCGGCCGCGCCTTACACGCACATTACGTGGGCAAGCGGAGTGGACATGAAAACCGGACGGCCTGTGGAGACGGCGCTGGCGCGTTATCCGGGCCGTAATTCGGAAGTGATTATTCCCGGGCCTCTGGGAGCGCATAGTTGGCAGCCGATGTCTTTCAGTCCGCTGACTGGGTTGGTTTACATTCCAATTCAGGACGTGGGATTTCCGTACAAGTCGGATGCGGATTTTCACGCGAAGAATTTGGGATTTGATGTGGGGATTGATTTCGCTGCCGCTGGAATGCCGCAGAATCCGCAGATCAAGAAAGCAATTATGAACAGCGTGCGCGGGAGGCTGGTGGCGTGGAATCCGATTCAGCAGAAGCAGGCGTGGGATGTGGATCGTCCGGAAGCGTGGAACGGCGGAGTGGTTTCTACGGCGGGCAATTTGGTGTTCGAGGGGACCGCGACGGGGAATTTCGAAGCGTATCGCGCGGATACGGGGGCGAAGGTGTGGTCTTATCCGATACAGACGGGCGCGATTGCGGGGCCGATTACTTATATGGTGAATGGCGAGCAGTACGTGGCGATTCTGGCGGGGTGGGGTGGCGTGTTTCCTTTGGCTGTTGGTGAACCTGCATTGAAATCGGGGCGCGTTAGAAATGTGTCGCGCATGCTGGCGTTCAAGCTGGGAGGAAAGGTTGTTTTGCCTGCGCTGCCGGAGATGGAGGCGGAAGTTCTGCATCCGCCCGCGGCTGTTGCTGACGCGGGCACCGTGCGCAGAGGCGAGCAGCTGTATCAGAGATTTTGCGGGAATTGTCATGGGGATGTGGCTGTGAGTGGAGGCGTGTTGCCGGATCTGCGTTATTCGAGCACTTTGACGAATGATCAGTGGTTCAGCGTCGTGCTGGGCGGATTGCTGCGGGAGAATGGGATGGTTTCTTTTGCGCAAGTGATTTCGCGTGGAGATGCGGCGGCGATTCGGGCTTATGTGATTTTTCGCGCGAATGAGAGTTTGAAGGAGAGCGGGCACGAGCAGGGGCGTGGGGATGATTCCAGGCGCTGATTTTGGCACGGCGAGTTGAGGCAACGGCTGAGTACGAAGGCAAATTCAACTACGCCCGCCTAAAAAGCAGGCGGCCGCTACAAAGTCAACGACAGCGGCAACAACAAAGGCAGCAGCAGAGTCAGAGGCAACGGCTGCCCGGTTCGATGAAGCCGAACCGGCCGCTACGAAGTCAAAAACAACATCAAAAACGGGCGCAGCAAGCAGCGCCCCTACCAATTCAAAAGCAAATTCAACGGCAAAGAAGCCGGCCGGACGCCGGCGCTGCTACTTCAACTGCGGAATCAAAAACTTTGGGGGCTAGTGGACGGCGCGATCGGCGCCGGACCAGTAGGGTTTGCGAAGTTGTTTGCGGTCTGTTTTGCCTGCGGGGGTCTTGGCGATTTCGGCTACGAATTCTACGGATTTGGGGGATTTCACGCCGCCTAGTTTTATTTTGCAGTGGTCGAGGATTTCCTGTTCTGTAAGCGATTGGCCCCCGAGCAAAATTACCAGCGCTTTCACGGCTTCGCCCCATTTAGGGTGCGGCACGCCGATGACGGCACATTCGTGCACTTGGGGCAGAGCCATGATCGCGGCTTCCACTTCGGCGGAATAGACGTTGAAGCCGCCGGAAATGATCATGTCCTTCTTGCGGTCAACGATATAGACAAATCCATCTTCGTCGCGGTAGCCGATGTCGCCGGTGTGATGCCAGCCGTGCGCGCGAATTTCCGCCGTAGCTTCCGGCATCTCATAGTATCCGGGGCTGACGAGTGAACCGCGCGCGACGATTTCGCCGGGCTGGCCGGGAGGCAGGAGTTGGCCGTGGTCGTCCATGATTGCGAGGCGCACAGCGGAGGTGGCTTTGCCACAACTGCGCAGGCGTTCGGAATGATCTCCGGCGGCTGCGGCTGCGACGGTTTTTTGATCGAGGAAGGTGAGGAGCATCGGAGCTTCGGTCTGGCCGTAACTTTGGCAGAGGCACGGGCCGAAAATTTCGACGCCTTGTTTTAGCTTGTCGGGCGATACGGGCGAGGCGGCGAGAAGAAAAACGCGGAGGCTGGAGTAATCGAATTTGCGCACGTCGGGATGCGCGAGCAGGCCGTAGAACGCGGTGGGCGGAAGAAATAAATGCGTGACGCGGAAGCGTTCGATATTGCGGAGGACTTCGAGTGCGTCGAAACCGGGCATGACTACATTTGTGGCGCCGAGAGTAAACATGGTGAACGCGACTACTCCGGCGGCGTGCGAGAGTGGCGCGACGCTGAGGCAGACGGGATCGGAGCCTTCACTGCGCCAGTAGTGGGAAGCCATTTCCGTCATCGTGCCCCAGGAAAGGCTGGTGACGCGGACGCCTTTGGCTGGTCCGGTGGTGCCGCCGGTGGGAACGAGGCCTACGAGACGATCGGGATTGCCGAGGGCGTCGGCCCATTTGATGTCTGGTGAGGCGCGATCATCCGCATTCGCGCCGCCTTGCATGAATTTTTCGAGCGAGGGATTTTCTCCGTCTTCGGCATCAATGCAGATCAGGTGAGTGAGCGTAGGGACGCGCGCCTGGAGTTCGGGGACGCGGTCGCGGTAGCTGCTGTGATAGAAGAGCCAGGAAGTTTTCACGTAATTGAGATATTCGACGTTGGCGTCGGGGGCGTTGCGGTAATTGATGGGCACCCAGACGGCTCCGGCGCGCATGAGGCCGAGCATGCAGAGAAGAACGCGCGCGTCGTTGATGGAATAGATTGCGACGGGCTGCTCGCCGCGCAGGCCTGCGGCCCACATGGCGCGAGCGATTTGCCGGCTGGCGCTGCGCACATCGGCGTATGAGTAACGCGCGCTGCCGTCAATGATAGCGATGCGATCGGGGACTGCTTCGGCTTGTTTGTCGAAATAATCTATGGCTCGCATATTGGCTGTGCGTTAGTGGAGCGCATCCGCAACCGGCTGCGGATGCGCGGTGCCGTGTCTGACGTTGGCGGTCTCTTTCAGGAATAACGCCACCAGGAATACCAGGCCGGTTCCACCTGCGGACATCAGAAGCGTGATTCCCAGACCGTGTTTTTCGGCGAGCGCGCCGCCTAGAGTGGGCGCGATCGTCGCGCCGAAGACTTCGCCGACGAGTGTGGCCAGGCCGATGGATGTGGCGGCGAATTGCGGCGGCACACTTTCGGTGGGAATCAGCACCATGGTTAGAGTCGGCATGCCCTGCCCCGCATTGGTGAGAAATAAAATCGCGGCGAGGATCCAGGGGTAGGCATAGAGCGGCTGGATCAAGAGCACGAGCGGAACCAGTGCGGACATCGCGGCCATGGCAAGGAGCACGGGCTTGCGTCCGAGGCGATCGGATAGCGCGGGCATGAGAAATCCGAGGATGAAGCTGCCCAGGCCTGTCGCGCCAAGCAAAAATCCGGCGGTGGTGGGTGTCTGATGAGCTACTTCGGTGATGTAGAGCGGCGCGAAGACGTTCGACAAAAATAGCCAGGAGATGAAACCGGCGGCGCCGATGCAGCAGAGCCACACGTTGCGATAGCGTAGGATGGCGAAGTAATCGCGGATTCTCGGTTGGTGGAGGCGCTCGCCGCCTGCACCGGATTTTTTCGGCGGCTCTTTCACGAATTTCCACATCAGCAGACCCATGAGGATTCCCGGCACTCCGCAAACGAAGAAGGCCCAGCGCCAGCCGAAGCGCGCGGCGACTTGCGTGGTCAAAATTGGGGCGACGGCGAGTCCGACGAGTGCTCCGGCGCTGACGACGATGCCGATGTTGCGTCCGCGGCGGCTGGGAGTGGAGGATTCTTCGATTAGCGCGGTCATGATGGACCAGCAGGGGCCTTCAGCGATGCCCATCAGCGCGCGAATTAGCAGCAGCTGGTGAAAAGTGTGCGCGATGCCGGAGAGCCAGGACAAAAGCGAGAAGGCGAAGACTGCGGGAATGAGAATCTTGCGGCGGCCGAAGCGGTCTGATAGCGCGCCGAAAAATAAAGTGGAAACGGCCCAGGTGATGGCGAGGACCGAGGCGAGCATGCCGACTTGTTCGTGCGTCAGGTGGAATTCCGGAGCGATGTAGGGCGCGAGGTAGAGCTGCGACGTGCGGTCCAGGAAGACCGTGCCCCAGGAACAGAACAGGATGGCTACGAGCGTATTTTCGTAGCGCTTTGAATAGTCTTTGGCATCCGTATTCATTTCTTGCTCGCTGGGATCATCGTCGCGTTGATCATCGCAACAACATGCAAAGTTCTTGCGCGGCGGCGCGCAGGTGCGGCAGGAAATTGTTGAGCATTTCCTGAGTGGAGACGCGCTGCGCGTGCGCGCCGACATTGACTGCCGCCACCACCTGGCCGCTGGGACTTAGAATCGGCACGGCCATCGAGCGCAGCCCGAGTTCGAGTTCCTGATCCACGATGGAGTAGCCGTTGCGCAGAACCAGGCGCAGGACGGGGCGCAATTTATCGGCGGTGATGATGGTGCGTTCGGTATGGCGCGTGAATTGAATGCGTGCGAGAAACGATTCCAGCTCGTCGGGCGGCAAATTCGCGAGCAGCACGCGGCCCATGGACGTGCAAAAGGCGGGCAGGCGGCTGCCGACGCCGAGATCAATGGCCATGATGCGGGTGACGTTGGCGCGCGCGACGTAAACGATATCGAGGCCATCGAGGGTGGCGATGGAGCAGGATTCGTGCATCATGCGGCTGAAGCGTTCGAGGATCGGATGCGCGGCGGTGGCGAGCGGCATGGAAGAAATATAGGAATGGCCGAGAGCGAGGACGCGCGGCTGGAGAAAAAAGTGGCGATTGTCGTCGGAACCGGCGAAACCGAGTTTGGCAAGCGTGTAGAGGCAGCGGCGGACGGCGGCGCGCGAAAATCCGGTTTTGTTGCTGACCTGCGAGATGGTGAGCTGGCGTTTTTTCTGGGAGAAGGCCTGGATCACGGCGAGGCCGCGCGCGAGCGAGGTCATGAAATCGGGATCGCCGGTGAGCGCATCAATTTGCGCGGAGGGAGTGGGCGGGGCGCCAGCTGGGTTCGGTACGGCGGGGGATTTTGCCGGTAATTGCAATTGGGGCGGCGCGGCGCGATTGGCGGCTTTGGTTGGTTTCGGGCGTTTGGCGGATTTATGAATAGCGGGGCGAGGCATCGAAGCTCTCCTGGGCGATGGCCCGGAAACGGCGCAGGATACACGAATTGGGCGATAGGCGCACGCTATTTCGATAATCGGCCTTGACAAGAATGCGGCCACCCGCCTAGATTCGCCAAGGCATTTTGCTGGCCAGGGATCCGAACCACGCAAACTTCGGGGAGAGACGGTGGCGACCCTCGTATCATTGCGCGAAGCGGCGGCGGAGTTGGTGCACGACGGCGATTCCGTGGCGCTCGAAGGATTCACCCACCTGATCCCTTTCGCCGCGGGGCACGAACTGATCCGGCAGCGGCGACGCGGGCTGACGCTGATTCGCATGACTCCTGATTTAATTTACGACCAGATGATCGGGATGGGCTGCGCTGCGCGCTTGATATTTTCGTGGGGCGGAAATCCGGGCGTGGGTTCCCTGCACCGGTTTCGCGACGCGATTCAGACGGGCTGGCCGGCGCCGCTCGAGATCGAAGAACATAGCCATGCGGATATGGCCGCGCGTTATCAGGCGGGAGCTTCGGGGCTGCCGTTCGCGGTGCTGCGCGGGTATGTGGGATCGGATTTGCCGAAGCACAATAAGAAAATAAAAGCGATCGAGTGCCCGTTCACTGGAGAAATTTTGACGGCTACTCCGGCGTTGCGTCCTGACGTGGCGATTTTGCACGCGCAGAAAGCGGATCGCCGGGGGAACGTGCTGATGTACGGGATCGTCGGAATACAGAAAGAGGCAGCGCTGGCGGCGAAAAAAGTGATCGTGACGGTGGAAGAGATTGTGGACGAGCTAAACGCGCCGTTGAATGCATGCGTGCTGCCTTCCTGGGTGGTTTCGTGTGTTTGCGCGGTGCCGGGCGGGGCGCATCCTTCTTACGCGCACGGATATTACAAGCGCGACAACGCGTTTTGCATGGCATGGGATGGAATTTCGCGGGAGCGGGAAACTTTTCGGGCGTGGATGGAGCGGCACGTGATGGGCACAGCGGATTTTGCGGGATACCGCCGCAGCAGTGACGCGGAGGCGAAGGTGAGCAGCCATCGTTGAACTGGAATATACGCCGGGCGAGATCATGACAGTTGCCGCCGCAAGGTGGTTGCGGAATGGCAGCGTGTGTTTTGTGGGCATCGGGCTGCCGAGCGCAGCGGCAAATCTGGCCAGGCTGACGCATGCGCCGGACGTGGTGTTGATTTACGAGTCGGGGACGATCGGAGCGAAGCCGCAGGTGCTGCCGCTTTCGATTGGGGACGGCGAGCTGGCGGAAACGGCGGACACAGTGGTGTCTGTTCCCGAAATTTTTCGTTACTGGCTGCAGAGCGGGCGCGTGGACGTGGGTTTCCTGGGGGCGGCGCAGATTGACAAGTTCGGAAACATCAATACGACATTTATTGGCGGGAGTTACGATGCGCCGAAAGTGCGGCTGCCTGGAGCGGGGGGGGCGCCGGAAATCGCGACGGCTGCGAAGGAAGTGGCGATTTTGCTGAAGCAGAGCAAGCGGACATTTGTGGAGCAGCTGGATTTCGTGACGTCTTCTGGATATTTCGAGCGCGGCGGAGGAAAGGGCAGGGCAAAAGTGCGCGGGCGCGGAGCTACGACGGTAATTTCGGATTTGGGAGTTTTGATTTCCGATCCAGCGACGAATGAACTGGTTTTGACGGCGGTGCATCCAGGAGTTTCGGCCGAGCAGGTGCGGAACGCGACGGGATGGGAATTGC
>Ga0209655_10000501_pt1 | contig 14847 bp, 11 predicted proteins | sample BogFormECP03_OM2_FD_188236 | JGI IMG/M metagenome (GOLD analysis project Ga0209655, IMG submission 188236) | Bog forest soil microbial communities from Calvert Island, British Columbia, Canada - ECP03_OM2 (SPAdes) (version 2) | ecosystem: Environmental > Aquatic > Freshwater > Wetlands > Bog ...
ATAAACGGCGGTATGGTGCAGGGGTCAGCACGTCAGGTTCTCAACCTGAAAACCCGGGTTCGATTCCCGGTACCGCTACCAAACTCTCTCGCTTGATTTTCTCCGCATCGCACGCCACAAAAAAACGACGCGCGTCTCACTAAATCGCCAAGCGCCAACTTCTACTCGATAATCCCGCATCCTGTTTCACTCTCGCGCCATCTGTTATCGTTACCTCATGCCACCAATCAAAAATCTGGAATGTTCCCGGTGCCAGGCGGCGCTTTCTGCCGCGGCGGCGCAGACTCTCTGCCCAAAATGCAAAGGTTCTCTCTATGTCCGCTACGATCTGCAACCGCTGCGCGGGATCGCCGCACGCGACGCCATCGCTAGCGAAGCCGCCAAGTCCCCGTGGCCGGGCATGTGGCGTTATCGTTCGGTGCTTCCCGACGCCCGCCCCGTCACACTCGGCGAGGGTTGGACTCCCATGCTCCCCAGCCGCCGCCACCCCAACGCATTCTTGAAAGAAGAAGGCGCGAATCCCACTGGTTCATTCAAAGCCCGCGGCCTCGCGCTCGCCGTCACGATGGCGCGTCATTACGGCCTGCGCGCGCTCGCCGTTCCTTCAGCGGGCAACGCCGCCGGCGCGCTCGCCGCCTATGCCGCAGCCGCCGGCATCTCCGCCTACATATTCATGCCGCGCGATGTTCCCTTCGCGAATTACGTCGAAGCCATCACCTATGGCGCCAACGTCACACTGGTTGACGGCCTCATCTCCGACTGCGGCCGCATCGTCGCCGAACGCAGCAAATCCGAAGGCTGGTTCGATATTTCCACGTTGAAGGAGCCGTTCCGCGTCGAAGGAAAAAAGACCATGGGGTACGAACTGGTCGAGCAGCTCGGCTGGGAGTATCCCGACGCGGTTTTTTATCCCACCGGTGGCGGAGTGGGCTTGATCGGCATGTGGAAAGCATTCGCCGAACTCGAAGAACTCGGTTGGGTGAAACCAGGGAAGCGTCCGCGCATGATCGCCGTGCAATCCTCCGGCTGCGCGCCTGTCGTCAAAGCATTCGATCAGGGCGTGACCGCGAGCGAAATGTGGCCCAACGCCGCAACCTTTGCTTCCGGGCTGCGAGTGCCTAAACCGTACGGCGATTCCATCATGCTGGAAATTTTGCGCGCGTCCGACGGTGTCGCCCTGGCAATTCCAGACGCGGAGATTCTCGCGTCGCTGCAAGACTGGGCGAAAAACGAAGGCCTCTTCCTTTCCCCCGAAGGCGCCGCAGCTACAGCTGCCTACGATCGGCTGCTCGCCTCCGGTTACCTCAAGCGGAGCGATCGCGTAGTTCTCTTCAACACCGGCGCCGGGCTGAAATATACCGACGTCACAGCGGAAGCCATGCATCTGCAACGTCCTACGACTGGTGCATAAGCAGACATCGTCCCGCGCCGCGCCAGTTGCGCCACCCATCGCCCGCGAGTATGCTGGATTCGTCCATTGAAGAAAGAGCCCACCAGCCCAATGCAAAAATCCGGTCCCTGGTTTCCTTTTCTATTCGTTCTCACGCTCTGCGCCTTCCCGCTAGGTGCGTTTACATCCAGCCCAACCGCGAACGTAGTCCTCACCACTATGCAACAGGAATTGCAACGCGCCACAAAATCCCTGGCCAAAACCGATCCTGCACCTTATTACCTGAGTTACGCAGTCACTGATACCGACGAGACAGATGTAGCAGCCTCCAACGGAAGCGTCATCTTTTCCGCGAGCATAGATCGCCGCCAGGCAGACGTCATGATGCGCGTCGGCTCCGTCGCGCTCGACAACACCCACAGCCAGAGCCGCGGCTCCGGCATTACTTCCGGCCTGCTTCCGCTGAACGACGATTCCAGCGCCATCGCCCGCGTCCTGTGGCAACTTACCGACCGCGAATACGAGCAGGCCTCCGCCGCATTTCTGAAGGTCAAAACCAGCAACGCGGTTCGCTCCGAAGAAGAAGACAAATCGCCCGATTTCTCCAGCGAAGCTCCGCAGGATCATCTGAATCTTTCTCCGTTGCGAGCTCCGTCTGATCAGAAAGAATGGGAAGCGCGCACGCGGACAATTTCGGCCGGCTTCCTGAAATATCCCGAGGTTTATTCCTCCTACGTTTCCTTCACTGTTTCCGCTGATCGCTCTTATCTAGCCACCAGTGAAGGCACCGCGCTTATTCGTCCCGGCGCCATCGCGCGCCTGGTGATTCAAGCCGAAACTCGCGCCGATGACGGAATGGAACTGATGCGCGTGGAATCGTTTCAAGCAGCGTCGCCCAGCCAGCTTCCTTCCGATGCCGAACTCGCCGCAAAAGTGGTCAAGATTGCCACGGACCTGAAAGCCCTGCGCGCTGCACCTGCCGCGGATCCTTATGCCGGTCCTGCGATGCTTTCCGGCCGCGCCGCCGCAGTCTTCTTCCATGAAGTTCTCGGCCACCGTCTAGAGGGCCATCGCCAGCGCGATGAAAACGAAGGCCAGACGTTCACCAAAAAAGTGAATCAGCTCGTCCTGCCTGCGTTCCTGAGCGTCGCCGACGATCCCACCCTGAAAGAACTCAACGGCGTGCAACTTGCCGGACATTATGACTACGACGACGAAGGTGTTCCCGCAGCGCGCGTGGTCGCCGTGGAAGATGGCGTGCTGAAAAATTTTCTGATGTCCCGCATGCCCATCAAAAATTTCAGCCAGTCCAACGGTCACGGACGCCGCCAGCCCGGCCTGATGCCGACCGGACGGCAGGGAAATCTGATCGTCACTTCCACCAACACCGTGAAAGATTCCGAGCTGCGCGAGAAATTCATCGCCGAAATCAAAAAACAGGGAAAACCGTACGGCCTGTATTTCGACGACATCCAGGGCGGGTTCACGCTCACGGGGCGCGCCTCTCCACAAGCGTTCCAGGTGATTCCAGTGATGGTCTATCGAGTCTATGCGGATGGCCGCCCCGATGAACTCGTCCGCGGTGTGGACATCGTCGGCACGCCGTTGCTTTCGCTGAACAATATCGTGCTCACTGGCGATACGCTGCAAGTATTCAACGGAATCTGCGGCGCAGAATCCGGGCAGGTTCCCGTGGCCGCCGCGGCTCCCGCGATGCTCTTCAGCGAAATTGAAGTGCAGAAACGCCGTCGCGGCTCTGAACGGCCGCCAGTCCTGCCGCCGCCCGGATTTGAATCCACTGCATCCGCCGCGCCGCCCGCGACCGCCACAAAGGTCGCCGCGTCCGGAGCAAAGCCATGAGCGCCCTGACACGATTTCGGGTCCGAGCGGTCATCACGGCATCAGAGCAGCGCCGCTACGCGCTCACATTCACATTTCTGCTCGCGCTCCTCGTTGCCGGCGCGCTGCCGACGATCGCGCAACAAAAATCTTCGGCTTCTGCGGGCGCAGCGCCCGCCGCAGCATCGGCTGCGGTTCAATCCGATCCTCTGCTCAAGGCCATGCGCGAGGAGCTGGACCGTTCCAAGTCCCAGCTCAAAATGGACAACGTCCCCGCGCCCTATTACATCGAATATCGTCTTTCTGACGTGGAAGAGTTTTCTGCCGAGGCTGCGTTCGGCGCCCTGCGCCAGGATCAACGCGTCCACGCGCGCAGCTTGCGCGTCGTTGTCCGCGTCGGCGATTACAAGCAGGACAGCTACTACGGTCCCGGCACCGGCATCGCGAATATCGCCCCGCGCGACGACGACCCCGTCGCCCTCCGCCGCGAATTGTGGCTCGCCACCGATCGCGCCTACAAAATGGCCAGCGAAGCCCTCGCGTCCAAGAAAGCAGTACTCAGCCAGTACACCGCCGATCAACCTTTCGACGATTTCGCCCGCGCTGCCGCCGTGGAATCCTTCGCTCCCATCGCCAAGCTCGATTTCTCGCCTGCGCCCTGGAAGGAAACCCTCGAAAAAGTCACTAATCTCTATCGCACCGATGCCAAAATTCAGTCTCTTTCCGCGTATCTCAGATTTCGCGCGGTAAACGATTATTTCGTGAACACCGAAGGCACCAGCACCCGGCAGGGTTACACCGTATATTCCCTGAACCTTTCCGCCGAGACTCAGGCGGACGACGGCATGGAACTTGGCCGCTCGCCTTTCTACGTCGGCGCGACAGCCGCCGAATTGCCAACACAGGAAAAGCTCCTCGCCGACACCACCAAGATGCTCTCGACCTTGAAAGCTCTCCGCGACGCTCCCATGGTCGAAGAGGATTATCGCGGCCCCGTTCTTTTTTCGAACGACGCCGCCAGTGACATTCTCGACGGCATGATCGGCGCCAATATTCTCGGCATCCGGCCTAAACCGGGCGATTCCGCGCGCACCACCGGAGAGTTTTCCTCGAATTACAAGGGCCGCGTGCTGCCTACTTTTGTCACAGTGGTGGACGACCCGACCATGAAATCTTTCGACGGTAAATCTTTAGTCGGAAGTTACCAGATTGACGAAGAAGGCGTCCGCGTTGCCCCGCTTCCGGTGATCAAAGATGGCATCCTGGTTGAATATCTTCTCGGCCGCATGCCCATTCGCGATTTCGCCGATTCGAATGGACACGGCCGCGCTGCTCCCGGCCAGGCGCCCGCGCCCAATATCGGGATCCTCATCCTTCAGCCGAAGGAATCCAGCTCCCCCGAAGAGCTAAAAAGGAAAATGATTGCGATGTGTAAAGACGAAGGAAAACCCTACGGCTACTACGCGGAAACGTTGGCGGGATACAACCCGCGCCTGCTCTATCGCGTGTATGTCAGCGACGGCCACGAAGAACTCGTGCGCGGCGCCGTATTCAACGAACTCGATACCCGTACGCTGCGTAGCAATCTGGTCGCCGCCGGCAACGACCCGTTGGTGAGCAACCGCGAAGGCGGCATTCCCACGACCGTAATCAGCCCCTCAATCCTCTTCGACGAACTGGAAGTAAAACGCACGGACAAGAAAAACGCCAAACTCCCAGAATATCCCCCGCCCGATCTCGCCGGGCACTAATCACAAATCTACCGCTTCGGAAACTCCAGCCTGACCCCAACTCGCCCCACAATCGGCAACCCCAACTGAAAAACGGGCGTCGCCGCCGTGTAATAAGTAGCATTCAACAAATTCTCCGCCGCGGCGTAAACCTCCACGCCCGCCCCCACCTGCCGCGATACCATTGCATCCAAAACAAAAAAGCTTCCCAACGGAAACTGGTTCTGATCGTCATCAAACGCATTTCCAATTGCCCGGCCGGTGACCTCCACCGTCACAATCCTCGGATTCGAATATCGCGCCTGAAACGTAAACGAATTGTGCGGCACCTGCGCCACCCACAGTCCCACCAGCGCCGTATTCGCCGGGAACGAACTCACCTTCGAATCCACAAACTGGTACCCGGCTGAAATTGTAAAGTCGCGTACGATGCTGGCCGTAACGCCCAGCTCCACTCCCGGCGCATTAATCCGCCCCAGATTCTGCCGTTGTCGCGTAATCAAAGCAGGCGTTATATTCAAGGTCACATTCGCCACGGGATCCACGATCTGGTTGTAGAAAACCGTTCCTTGCGCCTGCAGCTTCCCGTTGAATCCCGTTACTGCTACGCCCGCATCCCCGCCCGACAAATGTTCCGCGACCAGAAATGGATTGTCCTCCGTAAATGTGTTCCCCTGCCGGAACGAGCGGTACAATTCATTCAGCGAAGGCGCGCGAAATGCCCGGTACACCGATGCATTCCACGACACATGCGAATTAATCTGATTGCGCAGCGTCAATCGCGGGCTGAAAGCATTCTGCGAGCGGTCTGGAAAAATCGTATCCGTCGGCGTGCCCGGCGGTGCAACCGGCTCACGCAAAGTCGAAGCGTCGAAATTGCTCCAAACATCCACGCGCGCGCTCGCCGACAAAAACCAGCGCGGCGCAATTTGAATTAAATCCTCGCCAAATATCCCCACCGTCCGCTGCCGCCCCCCGGAAGAAGAATCCGTGGTCCCGCCGGATAGCAGCACTTCATGGCTCGCGCCGATCTCTTCGTGGTAGTCGATCCCCGCCACCAAAGTCTGCCGCTTTCCCACTTGCCGCGACCAAACCGCGGACCACCCCACTCCCTGCGACGGCACCGTCTGCAAATCCGTCAGCGTCTCGCTGTCGCGGTTCGGGCCTATTGCGGAAAACGTTTGGTGATAAGTCTGCGCGTCCGCATAAAACCGCAGCGTCAGGGCCCCGAACGCACCCAGCTGCAGATTCGCACCCAGCGCTCCCTGTCCCAGCTTTGTATCATTCCGTTGCAGCGGCGTGCCGTTCCCGCGCGTTTCGTCCAGATACCAACCACGCGCGAATATTTCACTCTGCTCGCCGATTTTTCGTCCCACCATCACGTCCGCGGTCCCGTCCCGCACTCCCGCTCGGACATCAACCGTCCCCCGCTCCGCCTCCGGCGTCAAAATGTATCCGTCCGTGTTAAATACTCCGCCCGCAACGCTCGATTCCCATTTTCCCTTCTGTCCGCCGGCCCACAGCGAAAGGTCGGGCGAAGTCTGGTTGCCGTAAGAAGTATCCAGAGAAATTCCGCCTGGCTGCGTCGGCCGCGAAACGAATTGCACCACGCCGCCCAGCGCATCGCTGCCGTACAGGCTCGACCCGCCTTCCTGCGAAATCTCCACATCCGAAATGGATTCCACCGGCACGCGATCCCAGTAAACCCACTCGCCAAAAGGATCGTTCAGCGGAATGCCGTCTTCCAGCACGAGCGCGCGGCTCGCACCGTTCGCGCCCAGCCCGCGCAACGAAACGCCCTGTGTCGTCGGATTCGCCGTCCGGCTGCTCGATCGGCGAAACAAACTGAACCCCGGAACCTGCCGCAGGTCGTCATCCAGCTGCAACGCCGGCGTGTCCTGCAAATCCTCGCGCGTCAATTGCACATCGCTCACCGGCACGTCGCTCACGAGCGTCGAAGCGCGATAAGCTGTCACTTGCACTTGCTGGTTCACCGCAGCCGGCGCTAGTACAATCTCCATGCGCACCACCGCTTGCCCGTCCCCTCGCCGCCACGCTTGTTCGATTTTCTGAAATCCCTTTGCAGTCACCGACAAAGTCCCGGCCACACCCGCCACGCTCTCAAAAGCGAAAGCTCCGCTGGCATCAGTAACCACAGAGGCCGAAAAGGGTCCCGCGTGCATCTCCACCTGCGCGCCGGCCACCACCGCACCGCTGGAATCTCGCACCACACCCTCGACGCGCCCTGCCACGCCAGTGCTTTGCGCGCCGCCGGCCGCAGCCCCCAGCAAAATCAGCGCAAACGCACCACCAGCAAACACGCGGAGCGCGCGCACAGTCGTTTCCAGGGAAATTCTCGCGAACAAAGTCAAACCCGCCCCGCCTCCACGCAGATACACGCCGCCTACCCAGCCCGCCCTACGCGCATCATATCCCAGCCCACAAACAGTAAATCATCGAAGACCGCCCCGCGTACCGAAGTCCAACCTGCGCCGCCGTTATGCTATCGTGTTCTACAGTCTGCCCGGTTTCATTTCAGGAGGAATGGCATGGGGACGGCGTCACAGCGTCGCAGTGATCGTGTCTCGTTGACTTTATTGCTGGAAGCTTCCGGCAAGGATGGCAACGACCAGGAATTCGCGCAGCCCGCCCGCACCATGCAAATCAATCGCACCGGCGCGGTGATCCTGCTCGACCGCGATCTGCACGCCGATCAGCACATTCTCATCCGGCGGCTGGCCCCGTCCGAAAAGCACCGCCAAAGCCGGGTGCGCATCGTCGGCCAGTTCGGCCACCAAAAAGAAGGCTTCGTGTACGGAGTCGAAATTCTGCAGCCCGAAAATGACGTCTGGGCTATCGAATTCCCGCACATCGCCGAGTCGCAGGAAGCCGTCGCGCGCATGCTCCTGGAATGTACCTATTGCCGCTCCCGCGAAGTCGTTTATTTGAATGAGCTCGAACTCCGTGGCTTCGAGGGCACGCGTGGAATCGCGCGCTATTGCAAGACCTGCAGCGTTCCCAGCATCTGGTCGCAGGCGCCGCACGAAAGCGAAAAGAAACTCGCCTCACGCGCCACGCGCAGCCGCGTCAGTCCCACCGATCCGCCAGCACTTCCTGCCGGTGGGGAGCAACGCGAACGCGGGCGCCTGCGCATGCGCACCAGGCTCACAGCCTGCGTCCGCCAGCCCAACGCCGACGATGAGCTAGCCGTCTGCGAAGATATCTCTCCCGTAGGCATGTGCTTCCGCAGCAAACGCCGCTACGAAGCGCAGGAAGCGGTTGATGTGGCTGTTCCGTACACGCCCGAGGTAGCCAACATCTTCATCCCCGCGCGCGTGGTCTATTGCGAAGAATTGCCCAAAGCAGGTCTGTTCCGTCACGGCGTGGAATATCGCAGGCCCGAATCAGCGAAAGAATAATTTCTGTGTAGCGTGGATTTAGACTTTGCTCTTGAATTTGTAGAGGCCGGTTCAGTTCCATCGAACGGGGCAGCCGTTGCAATCGGTGTTGAATTGCTCTAATGCACCGCCAGCGGCGTCCGCTCCCCCGTCCTTCGCTGCAAATACTGCATCGCAATATTCAAATGCACATTCCCGCCCGGCGTTTCAAAACAGAGTATCGTCGCTTCCGAATCCTGCCCCGCCTTCTCGCACTGTTCCTGCGTCAGAACCTCCGGCGGCATAACCTTAAAATGAAACCCCGCATCGTTCAGCTGCGTCACGGCGTTCCCGATCACCATGTTCGCCAATTCGCAAACCGTCTCGGTCACAATCGTTGCCGAAGGATCGACCTCCGCGCCTGCCAAAAAACTCGCCACCTGCGCCGCTGCTCCCGGTTCCATATCCAAAATCACCCGGCCTTCAATCTGTCCCTTAAAACTAACAGCCGCGGCCGTTCCGCGACGCCGGTATCCTTCCTCTTCCATTGTCAAGTCCACAATCTTCGCGGGCATCTTCATCATTTCGGCAAGCACTGCATCGAGCGAGCCAATAAACGGCTGGATCAGATCCATCCTCATCGCGAGCTCTCCTCGGCCGCGCCCACCGGCGCCGTCACGCCATCATCATTCAGCACGTAACGAATAATTTCGTACAGCGCGTCAGGCTTCACCGGCTTCTGCACGAAATGCCGCGCGCCTTTCTGCAGCGCCGCAAGAATATTGTCCTGGTAGCCCACCGAAGAGACCATGATGATTCGCGCCTCGCCGTGTTCTTGCACGATTCGCTCCACCGCCTCGATGCCTTCCATCTGGGGCATGGTGATATCCATCAGCACGATATCCGGCCGCGTTCGCGCGTACTCCGTGATGGCCGTGCATCCGTCGCCGGCTTCTCCCACCACGTGTCCGCCGAACGATTCCACCATCTTCGCCAGACTCTTGCGCGCGAAGACGGAATCGTCCACGATCAAATACTTCACGGCTTGATGGTCATTCTTTCGCGTCAATGCTTCGAACTGTTTCATCACGATCTCCTTCGTAATCCCGATTCAGTAGTGAGAATGTCTGCGTTCGAATCCTGGTTCACCTGTTCGTTGAGCGGCCGCTCCGCTATGCATTTCGCCTGCAGGTAACTCGAAAGACTGGAAAGCGATACCACGCGCCCCGCAAATCCTCGCTCGATCGCAGAACGCGGCATGCTGTCCACAATGCATGTGTCCGGGCTTTGCGCGATCGTCATTCCTCCCGCGGCCTGTATCGCCCCCATGCCTTCCGCGCCATCGTCGCCCATGCCGGTCATCAGCACGCCAATCGCGCTGCTGCCGAATTCCTGCGCCACAGAATGGAACAACACGTTCGCCGACGGCCGGTGCCCATTCACTCTCGGCTGGTCCACCAGAATCGCCACGTTCCCGTGCTCCATGCGCCGCACCTTAATATGCCGGTTGCCGGGACAAACCAGCGCCCGTCCCGCCAGCAGCAAATCGCCCGATTGCGCTTCCTTCACTTCGATTGCCGAACATTCATCAAGCCGCCGCGCAAACATTTCTGTAAAACCTTCAGGCATGTGCTGCACCACCAGAATGCACCCCGGAAAATCCGGCGGCAGTTGCGAAAACAGATACTGAAGCGCGTTGGGCCCGCCCGTGGAAATTCCGATGGCCACGATCCGCGACGGCCAATTCGGCATCGAAGTCCGCCGCTGCTCCTTCTGCTTCAGCGGCGGCACGGTAATAATCATCTTCGGCGCGCCCGAACCGGCGGCCACCTTGATCTTCAGTGCAAGTTCCGCCGCAATTTGGTCCAGCCGTCCGGAAGCTGCTTCCGGTGGTTTCGTAACGAAATCAAAAGCGCCCAGCGCTAACGCTTTCAGCGTCACCGAAGCGCCGCGCTCCGTCTGCGCGCTGACCAGGATCACCGGCACGCGATGTTTGCGCGTGATCTGCCGCAGCATTTCCAGGCCATCCATCCGCGGCATATCCAGGTCCAACGTCACCACATGCGGCTTCAGCTCATCCAGCTTTCGTAATCCCACTTCGCCATCCATAGCCGTGCCCACCACTTCAATGGATGGATCGCGCTGCAGCACTTGCGGAATCAACTTGCGCATCAGCGCCGAATCATCCACTACCAGGACGCGGATCTTTTCACTCATGCTGTGGCCCCCACTGGCAGAATCCGCGCGAGATGTGACACCACCGCGGGAATGTTCAGTATGAGCACGATTGTCCCGTCGCCTAAAATCGAAGCGCCACTCACCAACGGAGAGGTGACCAATTGGTCCTCCAGCGCCTTGATGACCAGTTCTTCTTCGCCCATCAGTTTGTCTACTGCGAGTCCAAATCGCCGGCTACCCGCGCCGATGACCACCACGAAAACTCTCTTCGACCGCTCCGCCGCCTGCAGCGATTCCAACCGCTCCAGTCGCACCAGCGTCAGTACCTGCTGCCGCAGTTGAAACACTTCGTGATCGTCCACGCGATGGATTTCCTCTTCGTTGATGCGCGTGATCTCCACTACGGAAGCGATTGGCACGGCGTACAACCGTCCGGCTACGTGAAACAGCAGCGCCTGTATGCTAGCGAGAGTCAGCGGCACGATCAGCCGGAACGTCGTCCCTTTGCCCGTCTCGGTTTCAATCTCGATTGAGCCTTTCAAGTTGTCCAGCGCGGACTTCACTACGTCCAGCCCCACGCCGCGCCCTGAAATTTCCGTCACGTTTTCTGCCGTGCTGAATCCCGGCGTAAATATCAAATGATTGATTTCCGCTTCGTTCATGCGCGAAGTTTCCGTCGCGCTCATCAGCCCGCGTTCGATCGCGCGCCGGATTATTTTGTCGCGGTCAATTCCCCGGCCGTCGTCGGAGACTTCGATCACTACCTGGTCGCCTTCGTGATACGCGTCGAGCCGCACCGCGCCACCACCCGGCTTGCCCGCTGCCGCACGTTCGCTCGCCGTCTCGATCCCGTGATCCGCAGCATTGCGGATCAAGTGCGCCAGCGGCTCGGCCAGCGCGTCCAGGATGCTCTTGTCCAAATCCGTGTTCTGCCCTGCGATTTCCAGCGCGATCTCTTTATTCAGGTGTTTGGCCACGTCGCGCACGATCCGCGGAAATCTGCGGAACAGCTGCTCCACCGGCACCATGCGAATCTTCATCACCGATTTCTGCAGCTCGTTCAGGATCCGCGATTGAAACGCCAGCGCGTCCGAGAATTTCCCGCGTAGCGCATCCTTGGCGAATCGCCGCTCGAATTCCGCAATGGTGCGCTGCAGCATGGATTTCCCGATTATCAGCTCGCCTACCAGGTTCATCACGGTATCAATCCGCCCCGCGTCCACGCGCAAAGTGTTCTCGGCTACCGCATGCGCCAATCCCGTCGGCGCGCTGGACGATTGCGCCTCATCGTCTTCATCGATCTCACCGGCGTCTGCGTCGGCAGCAGCCCCTCCCCCAACGCTCGCCGAAACCGCCGCAGCTTCCGACTCCACGAGAATGTCCAGCACGTCGCGCGGCCCCGTCTCCAGCAACGGGATACGATTCACCGAAATCTGCGCCACCACCGAAGGGACTTGGCAGCGTTTGCGGATCCACTCCGCCGGCTTGCTGCTCGCCAGAGCCGCTTCCAGCAGCCCGCCGCTCACCACCTCGGCGCTATCCTCCGGACGCAGCGCCAAAATCTTGCCCGCGCGCTCCAGCGCTTTCTTCGCCAATTCATACGCAGCTGCGGGCAAAATAGCCTCGCCGGCCAGGTGCATCGCCACCTGATAAACTGCCTCGCCGCGGCGGAAAGACTCCGCAATCAGCAATCGCTCGTATTCCGTCCAATTAAATGTAGCCGCCGTCTCTTTCGCCGGTTTTTCACGCCGCGCCGTCGCCGGTTTGCGCAACAGCCGCTGCACATATTCGCGCAAGGCACCGCCGTCCGGCGGCTGCAGATTGCTGCGATAAGCCGCCAGCATGTCGCGGAACGTGTCCGCAGCCGTCAGCACTACCTCGGCAATCAGCCCGGCATGCTCCTTCACCAAATCGGGCGTCAAGACATCTTCCAGCTCGTGCGCCAGCTCGCTCAATTCGCGATAGCCGCACGCTGCGGAATCCCCCTTCAACGTGTGCACAGCTCTCCGCACGCTGCGCAGACTCTCCTTGTCGCTCGGATGTTCCTCGAGCGCCAGCCCCGCATCGTTCATTGCCTGCAGAATTTCCTCGGCGCTCTCGAAAAAGAGATCGCGAAGTTCCGAGGCCCGATCATCAGGAGAAAACGTCACTGCGGCCCCTCGATTCGCTGGTACACCGTCGCGTTGTTCTGGTGGATCATGTGATATCGCTTCGTCAGGCCAAACAAGCTTTCCGCGTGCCCCACGAACAAATATCCTTCCGGATTCAAGCAGCGATGGAATTTATCGATCAATCGCTTTTGCTCCGCCTCGTCGAAATAAATCATCACGTTGCGGCAGAAAATCGCATCGTTCCGCTGCGGCAGATATTCCGTCTTCAAATTGTGAAAGTCGAATTGCACCAGGTTCTTCAGCGCCGGCTTCACCGAATATTTATCACCAACCTTGTCGAAATAGCGCAGCCGGCACGTATAGTCCACCGTGTCCATTTGTGCTTCCGTGTAGATTCCTTGTTGCGCGGTGAGCAAAGCCGAATAGCTGATGTCCGAAGCCACAATTTCCACTTTCCACGGCGGAGGAATCAGCGGTTTGGGCGTGGGCATCTCGAAAGGCAGGGGATTTCGCAGGTAGTAATAAGCTAGCGCATCACAAATCAGAATCGCCAGCGTGTACGGTTCCTGCCCGGTCGAACACCCCGCGCTCCATATCCGCAAAGACCAGTCCCGCCGCTCCTGCTTCCGCCGCAAAAGCTCTTCCAACACGTGTTTCTGAAATAGCTCCAGCTGCGGGCGAATCCGAAAAAAGCTCGTCTCGTTCACCGTAAGATTTTCCAGCAGCGCCACCAATTCCTGTTTGCCTTCGCGGCTGGTCAGCAGCCTGTAATACGAGTAGAACGAATCAATCTGGCACGCTTTCAAGCGGCGTTGCAGCCTGTCGCGGAGAAAATGTGTGCGGCGTTCATCGAAATACATGCCGCATTCCTGGTACACCAGCGTCTGCAGGAGCTTCAATTCGGGCTCAGTGAGCGGAACCTGTGCTGTGAGAGTGGACATTCGCTCCTCGTCGTTTTCGTTCGCGCGCTAAGTCTTGCTGGCTCCAGCGGCCAGCTCTAGACGCGTGCCAGATTTTCTGTGGACAGCGCTGCGGCGGAGTCGGCCGCGTCTTCCAACCGGCGCAGCTCTCCGCGTTGCAGTATTTTGCTCAGATCGAGCATCATCACCAGCCGTCCGCGAAATTTCCCCACGCCGGTGATGTAATTCAATTCGCCCTCCTGAAACACGGAGTGCGGCGCTTCAATATCCGAGGGCGGAATCTTGATTACTTCAGACGCCGAATTCACGATTAGCCCGATCGCCCGGCTTTCCAGCTCCACCACCACAATTCTGTTCCGCTTGCTCGCTTCGATCACTTTTTCGCCAAACCGTTTTCGCAGGTCCACCACCGGAATAATCCGTCCGCGCAAATTGATCACGCCCTCGATGTAGTCCGGCGCGTTCGGCACCGATGTAATCTCTGGCACGCGCACGATTTCCCGCACCATCGCAATCGGCAATCCAAAAGTCTCCCGCCCGATCCGGAAACCCACGATTTGGATGTCTTTGTCCATGTGGTCCGTGAACTCGTGTTACGAACGCACTACTTCTTCATATTCCGCCGAAGCATTGCGCTCGCGCTCACCGCCGCTGCCGCTGAACGCGCCGCCCGGTCCCTGCCTCCGTCCGAAATGGCGCCGCCCCTCTTGGGATCCTTCGTCAAGCACAAAGCGATCCATGGACTCCAGCAGCACGCGTGAAAGCTTGGACATCTGTTCCGCGGCCGCAGCCAGTTCCGTCGAACTCGAAGTGGACTGCTGCACGAGCTCCCGCATTTTCTCCATCGCCCGCACTACCGCCTGCGAACCCGAAGCCTGCTCCTCCACCGACGAATTGATTTCCTGCGTGATTTCCGTCAGCCGGTTCGTAGCTTTGGCAATCTGTGAAGATCCGCTGGACTGTTCCGTGGTGGCCGCACCAATCTCTTGCGAGAACTTGTACACCTCAGACACCACGTCCGAAATCTTCTCCAGCGCGAAGCTCAGATCCTTATTCAGCAGCAGGCCTTCCTGCACCATGGTCGTGCTTTTTTCCATGTTGTCCACGGCTTCCCGCGCTTCTTTCTGAATGCCCTGAATCAGTTCCGAAATTTCCTTGGTGGACTGCGTGGATTTTTCCGCCAGCTTGCGCACTTCCTCGGCCACCACCGCGAAACCCAACCCGTGCTCGCCCGCGCGCGCCGCTTCAATCGCCGCGTTCAAAGCCAGCAGGTTGGTCTGCTCCGCCAGATCATCAATCACC
>Ga0209655_10000502_pt1 | contig 14831 bp, 15 predicted proteins | sample BogFormECP03_OM2_FD_188236 | JGI IMG/M metagenome (GOLD analysis project Ga0209655, IMG submission 188236) | Bog forest soil microbial communities from Calvert Island, British Columbia, Canada - ECP03_OM2 (SPAdes) (version 2) | ecosystem: Environmental > Aquatic > Freshwater > Wetlands > Bog ...
AATGCGCGTCATGCCGCATCTTGAGAGTGACGGGTAACCCGATCCTCTTGGACACGTTGTAATACCTCCTGAGCAAGCTTTTTGTAATCCTCGGCGCCAGATGATTTCGGCGCGAAGGAAAACACCGTCTCTTTGTAGGCCGGACTTTCTTCCAGCCGCACGTTCTTGCTGATGCGCGTCTTGAAAAGCGCGTCGCCGAACGTGGCACGAATCTGTTCGTGCGTGTCGCGCGATATGTTGGTGCGTTTGTCGAAGAGCGTGATCACCACGCCCAGAACTTTCAGGTCAGGATTCGGCCGCGAACGAATCCGCGCGTAAGTTTCCAGCAGATCGTCCGTACCCTCGATCGCGAAATATGCTGCTTGAATCGGCACCAGCAAGTGAGTCGAAGCCACCAGCGCGTTCACCGTCAGAATTCCCAGCGCCGGCGGTGTATCGAAAACCACGAAATCGTAATCCTTCAGCACCGGCGTCAGCGCGTCTTTCAATTTGTAGGGCGCATCAAATTGCCCAGCAAGCTGTTGCTCCAGCCGCGCCAGCGCCAGAACTCCCGGCGCCATAAAAAGGTTGGGATCCTTGGTCGGCTTGATCACCTTGGCCATTTCCGTGGGATGATCGGCAAACACGTCGTACATCGAACTCTGAATATCGGCCGGCTCGAAAAATGCGATGGTAGCGTTCGATTGCGGATCAAGGTCCACGAGCAACGTGCGTTTCTTTTTCAGGGCGAGAGCCGCGGCTAGGTTGATGGAAGTGGTAGTCTTACCGACGCCGCCTTTTTGATTGGCAACCGCGATGACGCAAGTCAAGCTGTGCCCCTCGTTCCCCGTTTGGGCAACCATAGGCCCATATATGGCGGCCTTTGGACCCAATCCTACCACGAGTAGCCTCACTGTACCCACTTAAACACCCCCACTGCAAGGGAAAAATGCGCCTAAGGCCGGGAATTTACGGGGTTTGGCAGGGTTGGGCGGTTGCGGGGTTCTGGCACGCAAAGACCTGGCCACAGCACAAAGAGAATTGTCTTGGACGATCGGCCGACAGCGCACCCGCGCGTGGCGTTGCGCTCGCTGTCTCGCGGATGACAGTATATGCATGCTGGTGGCGCGAGTGAGCGACGAAATAAAAATTCGATGGGCCGAAGCTCGCGACGTCGCCGCCATCGTGCGGTTAATCAATCTGGCGTTCCGCGCCGCCGAAAGCTTCTTCATCGAGGGTGATCGCATCTCACCCGAGATTCCGCAGCCGATGCACGAGAAGGGCAATTTTCTCCTGGCCGAGGATGCCGCCGGACTCGTCGGCTGCGTGTACGTCGAGTTGCGAGGTGAGCGGGCATATTTCGGGCTGCTGGCGGTGCACCCGACCCGGCAACATCGCGGCCTCGGCCGGCGCCTGATCGACGAAACCGAGAATCATGCGCGTGCAGTCGGTTGCCGCGTGATGGATTTGCGTATCGTCAGCCTGCGCGAGGAGCTGCCGCCGTTCTACCGGCGCCTCGGCTACGTCGAAACCGGCACAGGCCCCTTCCCCGAGGAAATCAAGGCAAAATTACCCTGCCACTTCATTCTCATGTCCAAACGGCTCGTGTAACCGGGCGCCAAGCGACACGCCTCCACAGAATGCGCGAACGCGAGTATCATGTGTTCCGTAACTTTCTGGATTCGCACGACGCAATTCGCGCGTTGACATCGGCAGCGCTGAGATATTCTGAACTCCGCAACGTTTCACCAATACAAAAATGGCCACCACCCCAGCCGCAACCGATCTCCAGCCAAATCCCGAACGCAAGCTGATCGCGTCGCTGTGGCACACCATCGTTTTCGTGCTGTTCATCCTCGGCTATGCCTACTACGGGCGAACGACCGTCCCTCGCATCGAAAGCCTGCATCTCCAGAGCAAAGTATCGCTATATCTTTTCATGATCTTGCTCGAGCTGCTCTTAGTGGCGTATGTGTGGTTCCTTGGCGTAAAGCCCGCGGGCGGAAGTTTTTGGGCCTTGATCGGCGGCAAGTGGAACACCTTCGCAGACGTACTGCGCGACATCGGCGTTGCCTTCCTTTTTTGGCTTGTGGTGATCGTCATGCTCGTCGGATTGCAACTTTCGATAGGCAAGAGCCCGCAAACCTCCAAGTCCGCATTCATGTTGGCCCCCGGCGATGTCCCCGAAATAATCGTGTGGCTTATTTTGGCGACGACCGCGGGCTTCTGCGAGGAATTTGTTTTTCGCGGTTATCTGCAGAAGCAATTCCGCGCAATCACGGGTTCAGATGCCGCGGCCGTGACGATGCAGGCCGTCTGTTTTGGAATTGCGCACAGCTATCAGGGCGTGAAATCCATCGTCACGATCACAGTCTATGGAGCACTGTTTGGAATTCTCGCGATTTACCGCCATAGTCTGCGCCCAGGGATGATTCAGCACGCGATGCAGGATTCGTTTGCGGGACTGGCTCTCGCGCTGCTGAAACACCTTGGAAAACTCCCCGCCGCGTATTTCTAGGACTTCGACCTCACGGCTTGGCGTACCGGTTCAACTGTTCGTCCTCGGATTTCACCGCGGCTTTGATGCGTTTCACCAATTCGGCACTGATGCGTTGCGCGGCCTGCTTGATTTCTTTATCCGAAACGTCCGCTTCCAGCGACAATTTCGCCGCGTCGGCGGTCTGGTTGATCTCGATCACCGCTCCGGGCTTCGTGCCGCTCGTGTCGGTCGGATCCGCTTGGTACAGCGGCGGCGTAAAATGCGCCAAGTCCTTCGCCGCCACATACAACTGCAAAGTTTCAGCGCCCTGCCCTGAGCCAAGCTCAGCGCGGCGCAAGCGATTGTCCGCACCCACCTGCGTGAATACGCCCGCAATCAGAAACCCATCGTCCGGGCGCGGATCGCTCGGGCGCAGCAATTTCGTGGTGTAACCCACCTTCGCGAAATCTTTCAGCAGATTGTCCGACATTAATTTCACAATGTGCTGCGCCCGCGCCGCTGAAGCGTTCCAGATCGGCGAAGCGTCGGCCGGTGCTCCCGAATTCGCATCGGCCGCCGCACCAACCGAATCCAGCTCAAAATCCGTAACGTAAATTCGTTGCGACCGCTCAGGCATTGCAGCGGGGGCAGGCGTGTCAGGAATCTTCGGAGGCCCGGGCTGCGCTCCGCCCGGATAAGCGCCAGGCGAACCACCCGGCTGATGATTTGGCATTTGCGCAAACGCGAATTGCGGTACGAGAAATACAGCGAAGAGCAACAGAAGGAATTTTCGCGAGCAGCTCACGACTACATCTTATAGCGGCCGAGGTCTTCGTCATTCAAATTTTCCAGCCACTTGCGCAAATCTTCGCTCGAACTCTTTTCAGTGACGGCAGTGGACATGCGGGAATGCTTCAAAACTTCGTCCTCGACAAAAATCGGGCAATCCAGCCGCAGAGCCAACGCCAGCGCATCACTGGGCCGCGAATCCATGGACATCATCTGCCCGTCGCGCTCCATCCAGATCAACGCGTAAAAAGTATCGTCCTTCAAATCGGAAACCACCACGCGCTGCACGTGCACGTTCAGCCCGGTGAGCACATTCTTCAGGAGGTCGTGCGTCATCGGGCGCGGCGTCTGCACTTTTTCGATTTCCAGCGCGATCGCGTTGGCTTCGTACACACCCACCCATATCGGAAGAACACCGCTGCCGGAAGTTTCCTTCAGGACCACCACAGGCATGTTCGTTACGGGATCCATCATTAAGCCTCGAATCTTTACTTCGAGTTCCATGGTGGCCTCCCCGGGACTTAGGTGACGTGCTCGCCGGCAAAACTGTTCGGCCCAGCGCGCGTAACCTTCACCTGCACGTATTCTCCCAGAAGATTCACGTGCGGCGAAGTAAAATTTATAAGGCGATTGCAGGAAGTTCGTCCACCCCACTGCGTGCGCGCCGGGTGGCAGCCGTCCACCAGCACTTCATAGGACTGCCCCACCAGCTTTTCGTTCGCGGCAATCTGAATCGCGCGCTGCCGCTCGTTCAAGACGGCGAGCCGGCGGCTCTTTTCTTCCTCAGGAATCGCGTCGGGCATGTGCATCGCCGAAGTGTTGGGCCGCGGCGAGTATTTGAACGAGAAAATCGCGTCATACTGCGCCGCATCCAACAACGAAAGCGTCTCCGCGAAGTCCGCTTCCGTCTCGCCGGGAAATCCCACGATGATGTCCGACGTAATACTGATCGGCCGCTGCGCCGCGCGTATCCATGCAATCTTCTGCAGATACTCTTCGCGCGTGTAAGTGCGCAGCATTTCGCGTAGCACGCGCGTCGAACCGGACTGCACCGGCAAATGCACGTGGTCGCAAAGCTCCGGAACCTCGTCAATCGCGTCCACAATCTCGCGGTGAAAATCATTAGGGTGTGACGTAGTGAAACGCACCCGCCGAATCCCCGGCACCGCAGCCACCGCACGCAGAAGCTCCACGAATTTCCACCCGCGCGGCGAAGGATCGCGATACGAATTCACAGTCTGGCCAAGCAACTGAATTTCCGTGTAGCCCGCATCTGCCAGGCGACGCGCCTCGGCCTGCACCGCATCGCTCGCGCGACTGCGTTCCGGCCCGCGCGTATGCGGCACCACGCAGTACGAACAAGCGTAATCGCAACCTTCAATAATGGTGATGTAAGCGCGCAGCAGGTTGTCGCGGCGCGTAATTTCAGTCTCAAATGTTTGGTCCGTATCCAGGTCGAGCCCGGTAACGCGCCGCCCGCCCGATTCCAACCGCGCGATCAGCTCCGGCAGCTTGCGGTAACTAGCCGAGCCGCACACCAGACTCACCCACGGCGCGCGTTCGAAAATCTCTTCGCCTTCCTGCTGCGCCAGGCATCCCAGCACGCCGATAATTTTCCCATCCGCCAGAGTTTTCCAGTCGCCCAAGCGCGCGAAAACTTTTTGCGCAGCTTTTTCGCGGATGCTGCAGGTGTTGTAGAGGACCAAGTCAGCCTGCGCCGGACTTTCCACAGCACGATACCCCCGGCCTTGCAAGACGCCAGCCACTTTCTCGCTGTCGTGATCATTCATCTGGCAGCCAAAAGTTTCGAGGAAAAACGACTTCCCTGCCGAAGCCGCAGGCGTAACCGCACCGTCGCCGCCAGTCGCCCCACGCAAAGGCAGCGGGAGCAGCCCACCAGCAGCCGGTTGACGTCCTACAGCCTGTTGCGCAGCCGCCTGGGAGGCGCCGTTGCTACCCAGCGATTCGATTCCGACGTCAAACGTTTTAGCCATGGCTCAACCCAAAGTTTAACACGCCGCGCGACAGGCCGTGACCGGCGATTGCCCTAACGAAACAAACAACCGCCCTCGTACGTATCATCACCAACGCGCACGGGCAACATAGCGCACCGCATTACAAAGGTGTAAAACTAACAACGATGAAAACCTCTCCAGCGCGCACCGGCACACGGCAGACGCTGGTCGCGTTACAGGAAACTTTCTGGATCGCGCTGGACACTCTGCGCTCCCACAAACTCCGCACCTTCCTCACTCTCCTGGGCGTGATGCTGGCCGTCACCACGCTGATCGCGGTGATGTCCGTTCTCAACGGGTTGAATCTTTACGTCGCGAACAAAGTTGCCAACCTCGGCTCGAACGCCTTCGTGATTGACCGCATCGGAATCGCCACCAACCTCGACCAATGGAACAAAGGGCGCAAGCGCCCGCAGCTTCGTCTGGAAGACGTCGAAGCGCTGCGCGACGTCATGAAACTGGCCAGAAATATCGCCGGCGAGCAGGACACCACCGGCGACGTGCGTTTCGGCAACTCCCTGAGCGAAGACGTCCGAATCATCGGCGCCACCCCCGAATACACCACCATCCGCGACATTGACGCCGCGAATGGCCGCCTGCTCACCGCCATTGACGAAGACCATCGCTCCGGCGTCTGCGTCATCGGCCCGGAACTCGCCGCGAAGCTTTTCGCAGGAATCGATCCGATCGGCCAGGAAATTCGCGCCGAGCGAGGCCGCTACGAAATCGTCGGCGTGGCCGCGCGCAAAGGCTCGGTCCTGGGCCAAACGCAGGACAATTTTGTGATGATTCCGCTGGGTACGTACCGCAAGGAGTGGCTCAAGCCTCAAGATTCCGTGCAGATCTTCGTCGAAGCGCGCAGCCGCCAGGAAATGTCCGCGGCTGTTGACGAAGCGCGCATGATTCTGCGCGCGCGCCGCCACGTGCCCTATGAGGCGGAAGATAATTTCGGAATCGTCGAGCCATCCGCGCTGATGGGCATCTGGGACAATCTCACCGCTAACATTTTCGGCGTCGCCGTGTGGGTCACTTCCGTATTTCTGGTGGTCGGCGGCATCGTCATCATGAATATCATGCTCGCCAGCGTCACCGAGCGTACGCGCGAAATCGGTCTGCGAAAATCACTGGGCGCGCGCCGCCGCCATATTGTGATGCAATTTCTCGTGGAATCCTCCCTGCTGGCGGCGTCCGGCGGTCTCGTGGGTATCGCCATCGCGCTGGGTATCGCTGCGCTGGTGCGTGCATCCACCTCCATTCCAATCGCCACACCGGTATTCGCAGTTCTCATCTCGCTGCTGCTTTCCACCAGCGTCGGCCTGTTCTTCGGAATTTATCCCGCGATGCGCGCGGCGCGCCTAGACCCCATCGAAGCCCTGCGCGCGGAAACCTGACCATGGAACTGCATCACAACTTCCGCGAAAATTTCGAGCTGGCCATCGACACCGTTCGCGTGCACAAACTGCGCAGTTTTCTGGCCGTGCTCGGCGTCATGATCGGCGTGATGCTCATCATCCTGGTGGTCGGCCTGGTAGAAGGTTTTCGCACCACGATTCAGGACATGATCGAAGCCCAGGGCGTGAACACAGCCTGGGCGTGGCGCTTCAACCAAGGCCCCACAAACGGCCGCCGCCCGAAAGAAGAACGGCTGCGCAAGCCTCTCACTCTGGAAGACGGCGAAGCCGTCGCGCAGCTCTGTCCCGCCGTGAAGGAAATGACCATCGCCATTTTCAACTGGGAAAAGCCGCACAACGTCCGCTATCAAAGTAACGAAGTGCAGGGCGGCGAATTTCGCGGCACTTTTGCGAATTATCCCGAAGTGGATTCCAGCGAGACCATGAAGCGCGGCCGCTTCTTCACCGAAACCGAAAATTCCCACCGTGAAGACGTCGTGGTCATTGGCGAAGACGTCGCCAAAGCTCTATTCCCCACGCTGGATGACGCGCTCGGCAAAGAAGTACTGGTGGACGGCTCCAGTTTCACGGTTATAGGCGTGTTCGAAAAACCGGTCGGCGGCATCGGTACCGATGACGAAGATCGTCGCGTGGTAGTGCCCTATCATACCTTCACCAAAATTTTTCCCGCCAGCTTCGAAGTGTTCATGGGAATTTTGGCGTATCCCGGCCGGCTCGATACCGCCGTGGACCAGGCGCGCGAAGTCCTGCGCCGCCGCAGAAATGTGCCCTACGATAAACCGGATGATTTCTCCATCCAGACCAACGCTGAAGCAGTTCAGCAATTCAACGATATTATCGGCGGCGTGGCGCTGGTGGTCGTGGTGCTCAGCTCGATCGGACTGCTGATCGGCGGCATCGGTGTGATGAACATCATGCTGGTCTCGGTCACCGAGCGCACTCGCGAAATTGGCGTGCGAAAAGCCATCGGCGCGCGCAGCCGCGACATTACCTGGCAATTCCTCTTCGAAGCCATGACGCTCACCGGCACCGGTGGCATCATCGGCATCCTGGCCGGCAGCGGCATCGTTCTGCTGATTCCCGCCATCAGTTCGCTGAAGGCGGTGGTCTCGCTGTGGGCGGTGATTCTGGGATTCACCGTGTCCGTGGGAATCGGACTGGTCTTCGGCGTTTGGCCGGCCACCAAAGCCGCGCGCTTAAATCCCGTCGAAGCGTTACGCTACGAATAACGTCGCGCCGCAACAGCGCCCGCCCGCTCGCCTGGCCTCAATCTGTCCATTCGGACAGTTGGCAACACGCGGCCCAAGTCGGATGATGGCACTAGCTGGAGCGTAGTTAGCCAGCGCGCTTTCCACGGCTCCCAGCCCACGTTGCACCGCGCCGCTAGCATTCCATACTGAGGAGTCTTCGAAAATGAATCTGAAAAATATCGTGTTGGCAGGGGTGTGCCTGTTGCTTGTCTCAGCCGCGCCGCCATTGCGCGCGCAGGGGGGCTGTGCCTCGGGGCCGGACGCTGCCGTGCAATGTTTCGTCGGCAACGCCGTACGCGCAAACCTGGTGACGCTGCAGTACGGCATGACCATGTCGCAATTCAAAGCCTACGGCGTGTCCGTCTCAAAGATCGTGCAGCAGCAGCCGACGGCCCTCGCAGTAGTGGGCCTAGCCAGCGCCGTGGCCGATGCCCTGCCCCCGACGAACGCGGACGGCTCCGCGAATGCGGCCGCGCAAACAGCCGCCGTAAATTCCATCGTGGACGCCGGCATCGCCGCCGATTTCATCACCGTCCCTGCGGAAACAAATTCGCAGGACATAAAGTGGTTTTCGCTCGACCTGGTCAACGCAATGAACACCAACAACGGCGTCCTCCTCTCCCCCGGCACCATGTTGCGCGTGATCGATTCCTACGTGGTGACCGCGACTACCAGCGGCACCGTGAACTGGACTCAAGCGAATTCCGGCATCGCCGCCATGATCACCAACTTCGCCAGCGCCGGCCTGCTTAAGCTCCCAACAACAATCACCACAGCCCAAGCCATCCAGTTCGCCCAATTCCTGGCGCAAGTCACCTACACATACAGAACTGCGACGAACCGAACATCGCTGTAGCCGGAAACGCGGCACGCGGCCAGCGGGTTTCATCCCGCCTGCCTTGAGCGGAGTCTGCCAAGGGAATGGAGTCCCGCGCTTTTTCTGACGATGCGACGAGCATCGTCATCCTGAGGCCGGCGGCTTTGCCTCAAGCCGGCCGAAGGATCACTCCCGCCGCAGTTTGGCGGGCGCGGGACGTAGAGAGAGATCTGCTTTTTTGCGGAACTATCGACGCTGTCAGCGGCTCGGAGGTTAGGACGCAACGCGCTTGCTATTCTCACACAAACTCTTCAGCGCCTGAAGCCGCGCTTAGCGCAGCCGCGCGAGGCCTACGCGATATCGCCGCTGCGGCGCAAATTGCGCAGCGTCAGCACCGCGCACAAACCCGCCACAGCCACGAACGCCCCCAGACACGTGAACCACTCGGGATAGAGCTGGTTTTTTGGCACCAGGGCTGACGTAAGAAAAAACAGCGGGTTCAAATACAGCGGCGCCCGAACCTTCAGCGGAATCGAGTGCCATCCGTTCTCCGCGTGCACGCGCGACATCGCCATCCCGAAAATAATCAGCGTCACCACAGTCATCAACACCACCGTTACGTAGCTCACCGCCGTGGCATGTACGCTCCGCCGGAACGCCGAAGACCAATACAAACTGATCGCGCTGATCGTTCCCAAAATCACTACGGTTGTGAACGCCACAATCCCCACTTCCCAAGGGCCCACGCCTCCAAAAGCAAAAACCACGCTAAGCACCGGAATACCAATCACCAGCAAAAGCAGAATGAACATCAACGACGCCGCAAATTTTCCCCACCAAATCTGCACCGGACCCAACAGCGAAGTCAGCAGGCCCGGCAGCGTGCGCTGCTCCTTTTCGATGGTCAACGCGCCCGCGCTGAAAATCGGCGCCATCAGCAACAGCAACGCCAGCTGCGAATAGGCCAAGGTCAAGAACAACGCCATGCCGATCTGCCAGCCCTGCAAAGCGGCAGACGCTTCCGAAGCTTGCGTGTAGTAGGCGAAAGAAATCACCGCGCTCAGCGTCAGCAGATACAGCGACGGCAAAATCCATCCGCGGCGTTCTCTCATGCGCTGGCGCAGTTCCTTGCGGATCATCGGGTTCATCGCGGCTTTTCTCCAAATGCCTCGCGGTATCGTTGCTCCAGGGTTGCAGGCGGACGATCGAAGCGCACCACCTGAGTTCCACCAGTCACCAGCTGTCGCAAGAATTCGGCCGCTCGCGCAGCGTCGCCGGAAATCTCCACCACAATCCGCGCAGGCTCCGCGTGCAAAACCTTCACCCCGGCAACAGAACCAGCCAATTGCCCCGCTCGCTCGCCATCCCGCAGCACTCCCACTTCATACAAACGAGGCTGCGAGGCATCCCGATCGTGCAACTCGATGACGCTGCTCCCCGCTGAGTCTCGCTGATTTTCCCCCTCCGCAATCAAAGCCACGCGCGAACAAATCTCCTGCAAATCCGCGAGAATGTGCGAAGAAAGCAAAATCGTAATTCCCTGCTGATTCAGGCGTTTCAGTTGATCGCGCAGGTCAACGCGCGCCAGAGGATCCAAGCCCGTCGCCGGCTCGTCCAACAGCAAAACCTGCGGAGAATGTAGCAGCGTCTTCGCGAGAAACAGTCGCTGCTTCATCCCGAACGAAAGCTCTTCCACAAAGCTTTCGGCCCGCGCCCCCAGACCGGATGCAGCGAGCCCTTGGTCCACCACTGCGCGCCGCCTTTGGCCCGGAATATGAAACGCTTCTGCGAAGAATTCCAGAAACTCACGAACGCGCATGTCCTGATACAGCCCCGGTTGATCTGGCATGTAACCGACTACGCGCTTCACTGCCAGCGGATCGGCGCTCACATCAAATCCCGCAATCCTCGCCACGCCAGAATCGGCGCGAATCAGCGTGGACAATATTTTGATCAGCGTCGTCTTACCCGCGCCATTCGGGCCCACCAGCCCGAAGAGCTCCCCCTTTTCAACACGCAAGCTGAACCCATCGAGAGCCCGCGAGCTGCCATAGCGCTTTTGAATTTGGCTGACTTCAATCATTTTTCGCCAAGATAAACGACAGTCAAAGCCATCGCGGAACGATCGACACCAGATGGCTGCAACTCAGCGTCCGGCACCGGCTCGCCTGAGACGCCAGCGAACACTTGCCCCATCTTCGGAATCTGATAGCTCCACGACGGCAACTCCGTGATCGAAAAAGACCCATCCTCGTGGGAAGTCTTGAGATGAAGGGTCTCCTGAAACTGGCCGTTGGGCATTTTTATCCGCTCCCAAATGTCGAAGACGCTTGCGTCGGTTAGGTCAATCTCCTGGCCCGCCGCCACCCTACGAAATACATATTGCTCGTTGGCGGTAAAGTCGAAATACACGGCTTCGCGAAACGACATGCCAGTATCGTTTTTCAGTTTCCCCGCGGCGGTCCAGTGCACCGTGCCCGGAAATTTACGAAATCCCTCGAAATCCCAATCTTGAAACGACCAGCGCAGCATCGGCGTCCTCAAAATCACCGGCGTGCCCAGCTCCAAATCCCAGCCTTTCTGAATGCGCGCCTTATCCGTCATGGCCGCGCCGATATCCACTCCTTGTTCGCCCTCACCTTGTGATTGCTCGTATCGAACTCGGCCCGACGGCACCACCACAACATCGTCATTCACGAAAATTTGCACGTCGCCCCACCGGGGAGCGGTTGCGCGCAGCCCCACATTTTCCACGGCGACGGGACTGCGGTCATCCAGCGAATAGATCGTCGCGTTGTCCAGCGTGTAGTGCTTCGGCCGCCGCGCGGAACCCGAAAGATAAAAGCCCACCGTAAAAAGCGCGGCCAGCACGCACACTGAAGCCCAACCCCACTCCAGCCGTTTCATCCGCCGCAAAATCGCAAAATTCAGCGGTCCGACTACCAGCAAATAAATCGTCAGCCAAATCGTCAGCCACCGTAAGCGCGGGAATGAGAACGCCACTCCGACGCGAACAAGAAACGGATCGGCCGAGTCTTGTAATGGCATCAGCGGGACTTGGCGCATAATTCGGCCGTCAATGCCGCTGCCGAATAAGCGCCCCAGATCCTGGCTGGCAGCGCTGCGGACTCGCAGAAGATGCCCGCGGCCCACCTGTGTGGCGACGGGATTGGTAGCACCTTGCCGGTAAGCCGTCAGAAAATCCTTGTCGGCTGTTTCCTCTTCCAACAGGTAAAGATTTCCGCCCCCGCGCGTGAATTATTCCAGCGCTTCACGTTCGCCGCTGGAAAATCCGGAAATCGGTCCGGCCAGCACCAGGGTCCTGGCGGGCGCGTACTCCCACCACTCCGCGCGAGCATCGCGAAAAGTATTGAGTCGCAGTTCAGGCTTCATCTGGGAACTCGCCGTGCCATTCTCGCCAAACGCAACCTGCGATTGCACGCTGCGGCACGTCGCATCGTCCGTGCAGTAAATCGCCACGAGGTACGGACCATTAAACAGCGGCTTCAGATCTTTCAAATCGCGGCGCGTGTCACCGATGGCCTGGCCGCCCGAAGTTGCGGCGGTCACTTCCAGCTCGAGCCAGGCCGCCTGCGGAATTAGAATCGGCGCTTCGACATCGAGAGGTTGCCCGGCGGCGGCTTCGACGTGTTCGGAAAATCGATCCTCGCGGCTGGTCTCGCGGCGCGCGGAATTATTGCCGGAACGCAAAATGAACTTGAGCTCGATGGACTGCGCATGGGATGCCGCCGGAATGTGCACGCGCACCGCCGTCGGCTCACCGAAGGAGTAGTAGTCGCCCAAGCCGACCCTTTCGATCCGCAGCGAATCCTGCGCACGCCCGAGCCCCGGCAGGGCCAGCATCAACAGGCAGAATAGGCAAGTCTTCCAGGTAAGCAGGCCCGCCCAGCCGCGACCGTTCCAGCCGGACCCGCACACGCGCGCATTTGACCGACGGACAGCCATTCTGCCACCTCGGTGCCGTTGCAAGATGGCGGAGCATACTTTGCTTCCCAGCGATTTGCAATTCACAGGACTACCTGTGTGGTTAACTAACTAACCCATTAGTCCAGACGCCGCAGCGCGCCCAAATGTCAGCCGCCAGCCACAGCATCACGCGCAACGAGCGCCAATCCCTATGTCATGACGAGCATCGGGTATTTCCTGTAGGTTATTGATTCGTTTGACCCTCCCCTGTGCGTGTGCTACGGTGTTTGCGGGCATTTTTTAAAAACTTTTTCCTGGGGGGAGAACAATTTCTGTTCTGGCGCAGTTAGTTTTTTCCAGCCAGCTCGAAACGCTGATCACACAAACGGGTTGGGTGGCGCGCGTCGTACTATGCATCCTACTAGTCCTCTCTGTTTTCTCGTGGGCTATCATTTTCCAAAAATCCCGGACTCTCGGGCACATCGAATCACAAACCAAGAAATTTCTGGAGATGTTCCGCGCGGGGCGCGGCCTTCCTGACCCAGCCACGCTGCGGATGGGCGCCGGCGGCACTCCGCTAGCGGTGGTGTACCAGGCAGGATACCGCGAACTGGAAGCGCAACTCGGCACGCGCGAGCGGCGGCCGGTGGCCCCAGGCGTTGCCGAAGGCGGTACGGGCGTAGCCAGCGCGCCGCGCCTGAAGAATGCCAACGCGGTCGGCGTGCAAATGCAAGTCGCGGCGGGCGACGAAGTCCGCAAGCTGGAAAAATGGATGTCGTGGCTCGCGACCACGGGTTCAGTCTCGCCGTTTATCGGATTGTTTGGCACCGTGTGGGGCGTCATGGACGCCTTCGCTGGACTCGGCGATGCCGGCTCCGCAAGTTTGCGCGCGGTCGCGCCGGGAATTGCGGAGGCGTTGATCACCACAGCAGCGGGATTGTTTGCAGCCATACCCGCGGTGATCGCCTACAACTATTACTTGGGCGGAATTCGCGGCATCGCGGCGCGCATGGATAGTTTCGCGGCGGAATTCGTCGCGAAGATCGAAACGATTTACAGTTCGTAGACGCGAAGCAGCCGTAGGAAAGAAGAACAGCAGATCCCTCGCCCGGTTCCGCGGGTTCGGGATGACCAATATTTTGATTTGGTTCTTGGGCTGACAGAAAACCATGCCGCAGATACAACGCGAAACCGGGACGTCACTTTCGGAAATCAACATGGTTCCGTTTATTGACGTCGTCCTCGTCCTGCTGATCATTTTCATGATCACCGCGCCGATCCTCCAGTCCGGAATCGAAGTGGACGTTCCTAAAACCAAAACTGTGAAAGAGCTCACCCAGGTGCGCATGGTCATCACCATTGACAAAGCGCAGCGCGTCTATCTGAACGATCAACCCGTGAACATCCACGATCTTGGCGGGCAATTGCTTTCGCAAATGAAAGACCCGGCGCATCAAGCAGTGTATGTCCGCTGCGACGAGACAGTTCCGTTCGGCAGTTGGGCCACCGTAGTAGATGCGCTGCGCCTATCCGGCATACAAAATATCAGCGTAGTCACGCAACCGCTCACCGAGCGCTCGCAAATTCAACAATGACATGGCCGCACTCGCCGCAAATCCGCGCTCAGACAATTTGACCGGCCCACTGTCGGCGTCGCTGGTGCTTCACGCGGGACTCGTAGTGCTTTTCATCGGCTCGGCAATCTACAGCCATCAAGGCGATTCGTGGGGCGGCCCGGGCGGCGCAGTCACCGTCGGCGTAGTCGGTAGCTTGCCCGCGGTTCCCATGCCACGCCCCGACGTAGAAACTCCCAGCCGCGTGGTGGACGAATCGAAGGGTCTGTACAAAACCGAACCACAACCCAAGCCCGTCCCGCAGCCTGACGCCACGCCAATTCCGAAATTCGAGAAGAACAAGCCGCCAAAGTACTTGACCCGCCCTTCGAAAGTTCTCGAAAATCCCGCGCCTCCTCCGCCGAACGCAGTTCCCTACGGTGGCGGCGGCGCTCCCACAGTCCCTTACAGTTCCTTCGCGATGGGCGCCGGTGCCAGCACCCAGGCCGGGATGGGCTTCGAAGGCCCCGGCGCGGGAAATTTCGGCGAGCGCTTTTCCTGGTACGTCGAAGCCGTGCAACGCAAGGTCAGCAGCACCTGGCTGCAATCC
>Ga0209655_10000503_pt1 | contig 14818 bp, 6 predicted proteins | sample BogFormECP03_OM2_FD_188236 | JGI IMG/M metagenome (GOLD analysis project Ga0209655, IMG submission 188236) | Bog forest soil microbial communities from Calvert Island, British Columbia, Canada - ECP03_OM2 (SPAdes) (version 2) | ecosystem: Environmental > Aquatic > Freshwater > Wetlands > Bog ...
TGAAAGATCTTTCGGTTTTAGGTACATGTATTGTACCGTCTCCCTCTATAAGACCTGCAATGTAATGAGCAAAATCTGTGTTTAAATTATTTCTTTTACTAAGTAAGGAAGTTTGGTTTGTATAATATTTTAAACCATGTACTCTTCTTACGTGTAATAAACAATAACTTAGACCTAAAACAGTACAACAAATAAATTCTGGCGTGTAGTCTCTGAAGATCCCTAAAAGGTGTAAACTTAATAGGTTTCCTGCTGATTGTGTGAAGTTAATATATCACAGTTTCCAGCAAATAGCCAGATTTAAAGCCGGCACAATTTGTAGTTTACCGGCAAGCACAGGTAATGATAGTAACAGTAAAACAGCTGTAATAACAACCGCTCAACCAAATAAAGCTAATTTATGTAATCTTATACCAGGACTTCTCATATTTAATATTGTTGTTATGAAGTTCATAGCTCCTAGTAAACTACTAACACCAGATAAATGTAACCCAAATATAGCTAAATCTACACTAGGTCCACTATGACTTTGTATACCAGATAAAGGTGGGTAAAGTGTCCACCCTGTACCTGCTCCATTTTCTATACCACTAGCAAATAAGAATAATATAAGACTAGGAGGTAGTAATCAAAAACTGATGTTATTAAGTCTAGGGAATCATTAATCCATTTAGCTTAATAAACTAAATCTATTGAAGTGGTTTCCCACCTGGCCGGACTATGTCTTCACCCATATATTTATGGGGCTTCGCGTGTAGTCTCTGAGGATCCTACTTGTAGATGCAAGTTTAAATGCAAATTACGTTGGTTTCCTGCACATTCTTCCCATGTATATATAAGTGTTACTACTAGTTCAGTTGAAAATACAACTTTATAACTTGATTTGTCCAATTTATAACTAATTGGACAAAACAAAGATTAACTAGGTGTCTATATATCTGTTAACTGGAAAATTAATTACATTTTCGAGAGATTCTATGCATATAGCGAAGTAATAATTGAAAGATTTACACCTTTCAACGGCATTCCCTGATTTAGGTAATAAATGTACTATAATTTACTTAAATGATCTCAATTAAAATAAGTTCTATTCTTATTGATATTATTTCTAATAAGATCTATTTCAATAAGACCTTTCTCAGTATAATGTTTATCTGTTAAAATTAGTTTCACTGCTTTACTTCAATCTTTATAGTCTAGATATTTAGATGAAAATAAAGGATACAATTCTAAATAGTTTACAATAACTAGAAGAGATTTACGACTGGATGCTGACAGGGTATAGTATTCATTATTTGTAGATAGTTGTTTTCTAGTTAAAAGTTTACAACCTAAAAATTTAGCTATTTGATTTAAAACAGAAAAATAGCTAATTTTAGTTACAGGATCTAACATTATTTGTTCAATTCTTAATCTACAAGATATTTTTCTCTTTTTAGCATTATTTTCTACTTTAGTGTGTTGTACTGAAAAACTACCGTCAGCATCTATAAATCCTGACAATCAGCTATTATCTCTTAAGGGTTTATTATTTACAGGCAGTTTTTTAATGTTTGAACTATGATTATAATTTAATCAATCTATTAAATTAAATAATTGATTTATCTTAGGTGTTCTTAATTCACCATTGATTAAGTCAACTATTATTTTTAATCCTTTAACAGGTGAAACAATTAATACACAGGCATTATCTTTAGGCTTATATCTAATATGTCCAAACTCTATTATACCTAGTAATTTTTTAGCTAAAGGTTCATTTTTTAAACTAAAAGTTATACAAAACCTAGGATTATGTTTTTTCTTTACATTATCTTTAGAAATTCAAATATGACCATCCCCTTCAAATAACCCAGCTAAATAAGAGCTTAGATTCTTTTTATTTATTTTATCTATACTTACTATATTACTAGAAGAATCACAAGTTTTAATATTATGTACAATTATACCAAGGAGGGATTTTATATTTGCCATATCAGGCCCTCCTACTACTAATGGAAGAAGGAAGTTACCAAAACCTCCTATTAATGCTGGCATAACCATAAAGAAAATCATTATTATGGCATGAGCTGTTATTATGCTATTATATAATTGATTATCGGCTATATATTGAACACCAGGTCCTGATAATTCTAATCTGATCAATACAGAAAAGGCAGTACCTATTAACCCGGAAAATAGCGCAAATATTAAATACAATGTTCCAATATCTTTAGCATTTGAAGATAAAAATCATCTTTCCATTCACATAGATATTGCAGATGTACTTATATTTTGTGCTTCTTTATATTCACATTGTCAAGATTTTGAATAACGATTATATTCATTTTGTAAAGATTCCGAATAACCATTATATTCATTTTGTAAATTTTTCGAGGTATATATATTATCTATATACATAAATAACTATAAAAAAGTTACGTTTTTAAAAATAAAATATTTTTTTACGCAAACATATATATATGTATTATTTACATAATCCTTGTTATAGTATTTAACAATGCTATAATATTTAATTATGTTATAGTATTTAACTATGCTATAATATTTAATTATTTAATAATATTTAATTATGTTATAATATATTTATATTAATTTATTAATAAAAATAAATTTTTATAAATTTGTAAAATGTTTATTATGTATTTCTATTAATTATTATAAAGATATTATATAATAGAATTATATTATCTGTTATATTATACTATATTTTTTACGGCTAACCGAATTCGAATCGATACACTTCGCTTGGAAGGCGAAAGGTCTACCAGTTAACCTACAGCCGTTTAGAATGCATATTTTTAATAATATTGTATTAATACATTATAAATTATTATTTTTTGTTGTAAAATAATTTTATATTTAGTGTTTATAATTATATGTGTTTAATTTTATGTTTATATTTTTATGTTTTTATACTTTTATGTTATTGAACGGTTGTTAAGTAATACATTTCATAATAATTCCGATTGATAACAGAGATCTCGGTTAAATAAGCATATTAATCTCACCGTATTAAAAGCAAAATGTCATTTTTATACAGTTAAAACGAGACTGTATAAAAAGTCATAAAAACTCGTAGCGATATATGTGAAATAAAAAATTTAGCAATTTTATATTATTTAGACTCTCACTCAACATCAAGAAGTTAGTCTCTCATTTCTGTATTTCAAAATTATTGTAGAAAAAAAACCTCTTTAATTTTTTTATTATTTTATTACAGAGAATATCCGATTCGAACGGATGTGATTTTTCAATCAAATAAGTTTCAAGCTTATCACCTTAAACCACTCGGTCAATCCTCTTTTTTTAGACTATAAAAAAGATGCATCATTCATAATTATTACCTTTAACAACGATTTTTATACTTTTATGTTTTTAATTTTTTATATATTAAATAAAAGTACTTTATTAAGACCCTCAATAATAAATAGATATGAATAAAAATAATCAAACAACATCAACGAAATGTCAATAAAGTATACCGGCTTCTAGCCCTAGATGATGATTATCTGTTAAATGATAAGCTAATAAACGCCATAAACCTACAGCTAAAAATGCTGTACCTATCATTACATGTAGACCATGAAAACCAGTTCCAAAGTAAAAACAAGATCCAAATGCTCCATCTGTTATTGTAAAAGATGAAACTGAGTACTCTATTCCTTGGAAAGCTGTAAATATAACAGCTAAAATAATAGTGAAAACTAAACCGTATAACGCTCCTCATCTATTACCTTGTATTAAAGAATGATGAGCATATGTTACTGTTACCAAATCTCAAAATAATAGCTTTATTTTTTTCTATTACCCCTGTTTCTTATATTAATTTTGTATTTACCCTGTACAATTATCTATAACTTGTAAATTTAATATAAAATCTTGTGTTCTTTATGCTCACTAAAGAAAGAGATTCCGACTGTACATTAAGCATCATTTCAGACACCCACCGATGAACCAGTCTGTAGCGACCTTTCATAAAGCCGACGGTCTTGATTTATAACATTAATCTTTGACCGTTTTCATCAGTATTGCCAATAACTTTTTCAGTTATCAATATCTTATACTTTAGGATATTCTATTATTCTTATTTAATGTTTTTTTATGAAAATTGCACATTTTTAATAATAGGACTATGAAAAAATGTATTAAAAATAAAAGATAATTAAGATATATTTGGTTTTACCATGTTTAGTTTATATAAGAAATAAGGATGCATATAAGGTAATACCAAAGGTACTAGTATAGGCAAATTTTTTTTTGGAAAATAAATATTATATTGATCTATACCTCCTGCAGAATATATAGCTGTTTTTAAATTGTATTTTCTTTCTAATATTGAAGCTATAAATTTTACATCCTTCAAAGTAAAACAATTAGTAGCTATTTTTAAACCTCTATTGTCTATTCACCCTCCATCATCCATAATTCAAATAGCTAAAGCTAGAGGAGATAAATATTCTTCTATTCAAGTTGGTATAACTTTTCTACTTATTTGTCCAGATGGTAAAGTCGGATAAAAACCATCGTATATTCAATTAAAAGAACTAAAAGTAAAAGTTCTAAATCTACAGTAATAATTTAACTTATCATGTATAATTCTACTATGAATTTTAGGTATATCTTCTTTACAATAACCACGTTTCAATAAGAATTCATGTAATCATAATACATACTCTATGTGCTCTCCTTTTTGATAAAAACAAAATCGCGATCCTAAAGGATCTTTTTCCATATGTCCATCTCCTAATAACGACCCTACCAATAAACATAAGACTTCATGATTATGAGGACCTATACGTTTAGTAGATGGTATTCTACTAGCAGTTAATATAGATAAATTGGATGTTAATATAGATAAATTGGATGTTAAACTTTTATTCTTTATTTTTAATACATTTTCCCATTTTGGGCGATATTTTACATTACCCGATGATAACAAAATAACCGTATTAAGTAAAGGCAATTCAAATGGATTAATCGCCTCTATACCCATAGGTGGTCACATTGCTCCTAATTCAACAGTAGGAGAAAGAGCACTATGAAAGAAAGTTCAAAAAATTGCTACAAAAAATAAAGCTTCTGACACTATAAATAGGGCCACACCCATGTTAAGTCCTCTTTGAACAGCTAAAGTATGATTACCTATATATGTACCTTCAGATATAATATCACGAAATCAAAATGACATAGATAATACCAAGGTAAAGAAAGCTAATGTAAGAAAATATTCTGAATTATTAAATCCATGAAAAGATAAAACACCTGAAGTAGTAAGAGTTAATAAACTAATACTAGTGTACAATGGTCAAGGAGAAGGAGAAACTAAATGAAAAGGATGAGCTTGAAAATTACTTCTGTGTATATTTAACAAAGATTATAATTATATAAGGGTTTCAATAATTACTAAAATATATAGTAATAATACGTTAAGCCAGGAGAGAAAATCGAATTCTCATTATTAATGCATGAAATTAACGTTCTAACCAATTGAACTATCCTGGCTTGCTTAAATATATATATATTAATTCATTAAACAAATAGGGAGGATACCCTGAATTGAACAGGGAACTTACTGTGCCACATACAGTTGTTCTACCTTTTGAACTATATCCACCTTTATTTTTATAAAATATTTATGTTGAGGTGATTCGAACACCTATAAATAAATACCAAAAATTTATGACTTACCGATTAGTCTACAACATATTTACAGTTATATTTAAGTATTACTAGTAATACTTAAATATACATAATAATATGGGTAGTAAGACTTGAACTTACATGAGATAATTTCACCCCGTCCTAAGCGGGACCTGTCTACCAATTTCAGCATACCCATTAATATGATATTACATAAAACATAATAAAATTATATAAAACTTTAACCATATAAAAACTTTAAAATATAAAACTTTTTTCATCGTTTTTTATATTTTCATTTTTCAATATTTTTATGTTTTGTCTTTTATTTTTTACTTGTTATAAAATATATAACATTATATTTTGCCCAAGATAAGATTTGAACTTATAGCCTAAACATCTTCAGAGTTCCGCTCTACCAGGTTGAGCTTCTTGGGCTTTTTTTTATTTTTAATACTTTATATTCATATATCATATTGAATTAGTTAATATTATATTAATACATAGTAAACATTTACCTATACTAAATATCAATATAATTAATAAATAAGTTATATCTTGTACAGCTTTTTAACCTAAATCTATAATCATATTTTTATTTTGTAAAATAAAAATTATTAATTCACCATTAGTATAATACTAATAAATATTATCAAACTCGTTAGATGAAATATATTTAGAGTTATAATAAATACTATTAAAAATTAATATTGAAATTACACTATTTATCTAAATAAAACATATTATTATGTTTTAATAATTAAAAAATTACGTTAAAGATTGTTTATATACGATAATATATAAAAACTTATTTATTTTTATATAGTATATATATAAACTTAAAAAACGCGTACAAGATTTGAACTTGTAAAAATATGTCCGTAGCATAACACTATACCAATTTAGTTAACGCGTTATGTACTACAAAATATTACAATATATTACATTTTAATAAACGAAGGTTAGTTATATATATAAGTTTTATAAATACAATAAGTTTATTTTAAACTTATTGTATTATAGAATAATCTATACTAGTGAATAACTTTCTTATTTTTTAAATTAGCATTTATATATAATATATCTCTGGAGATATTAGGACTCGATCCTAAAATAGCGATATGCAAAATCGCAGTTTTACCAATTAAACTATATCCCCTTAAGCTCATGTGCAAACAACATAAACCCTTTTGTAAGTAAATTAATAACCCAATCGGGGATCGAACCCGAGTATATAACGGTGAAAATGTTATGTCTTAACCACTTGACTATTGGGTCTATTATTAGTTTATATTTAAAATATTATTAGTTTATATTTATAATATTATAAACCTATAAATAAACTACAAATATTTTATAAATATTAAGGTGCAAGTATTTATTGTATTAAATATATAATGTTTATCCGAGGAACGACTTGAACGTTCACGATATAATATCAGCAAAGCTTAAATTTGCCCTGTCTACCAATTCCAGCACTCGGATTTAAAATAAATACATATTTACAGAAATTAAATTTTACCTATAAACTATATTTAATTTTAAGTATAAACTATATTAAATATATACAAGAATTAGATTATATAAATATATAACAATTAAAAATTTAATTAATATAAGTATTATAATAAATAAGGCCAGAATGATTCGAACACTCATCTGAGCTATCATGAGCAGCTTGCTTTACCTATTAAGCTATAGCCTTAATATAATAATATTTATGCGGACAGAGGATTTGCACCACTATTGACTGGGCATGAGCCAGTTATGTTACTATTACATTAATCCGCATTAATGTAAAAATAATTTAATAAGCCCAGTACGAGATTTGCACTCATATCTTCCGATTACAAAACGGGTGCATTACTATTATGCAAACCAGGCTATATATCTATTATAAAAGTATTTTTTATTGCGATAAGTATGTTATTTAGTTAGTAATTAAATTAGTACTTTTTACCTAAAAACGTCAAAGTCATTTCAGCTAAAGCCTATTAATGTTCGTAGTGTTATACTACGTATCTTTAAGAGTATCTTAAGGTAAGCTTCGTGCCTAGATGCATTCAGCACTTATCTTTAACTAACATAGCTTTCCTGCCATGCCTATACTATAAATATACACTTGAGTAAACTAAAAGTAATATCCTACAAAAACAAATTGATATAAGAAATTAATTTCTTAATCTCATCATTAATTTTTCATTCGTTAATATTAAGCATATAAACAACAGGTAAACCAGAGGTTACCATACCCAACTCCTTTCGTACGAAGGGGCTATCCTTATTTTACTCTAATTTTCTCTAGAAGATAGAAACCATACTGTCTCACGACGTATTTAACCCAGCTCGTGTAGCTCTTTAATCGACGAACAGTCGCACCCTTCATAATTTCTGCATTCATGTGGATGAGCTAAGCCGACATCGAGGTGCCAAACTGCGCCCTCAATTTGTACTCTCTGGCGCAATTAGCCTGTTCAAAAACGTTATAATAAAGAGTTTACCCCTTTATTCCACTCTTTACAGAATGGTTCAGACTATTTCTTCATCTTTAAACTACATCTAATTAATGCAATGTGAAAAATTTAAAATTTAATTTTTTATTTAACACCATATATTATGTATTAATAACTACTTACTCAACCTTTTAATCCAAAAGCTCCATTACGTGTTTTAGATTGTACTATTGTAGATTGTAGATTAGATTTAACATGACCTCTTATCATAACTGATGATAATTTATTATATGAAGAATGTATATTTTTTAAACTACCTTTATATCTATATTTAAATATAGACCTTGAAGCAGTTAAACGTCTTGTTAATCTACCTGATACTTCAAATCTTACACCACTAACTACTTTTTGTTTTATAAAGTTAAGGAAGTTATTTTTATTAATACTATTTATATTTTTATCACTTGTTAAAAGTAAATGTATATATGGTGATTTTACCTTTAATAAAGCCTTTCTTAATACCCTTAATAGTTTATTTTTTCTATTTCTTAACTTAAAACTTATAGCAGATGAAAATATATCACTGTTTAAATGTATAGATTTTAATTCAATTATTTTTAATTCTACTTTTTTATTGTAGATTCGACTTATTAAACTAATCAACCCTAAGCCTTTTCAACTCAAAAATAAATTTGTAAATTTACATTTGTTAAAATTTAACAATTTTGCATAATAGAAAAATTTTTCCTCTAATAAAAATAATTTTTTAAAAAACATAAGATTACGCATTTTACGTAATACAAGATATGTATTATTTATATTTAATAATATTCAAATAAATAAATTATTTCTTTTTTTGAAATTTAGTCCTCATTTGTGAAAAGTAAATCTTTTTTTTAATGTATATGATAATATGTTTTTTATTTTTTTTAAAAGTTTAAACTTACGTTTGTATAAGTATATTTGAATTACTTTTCTTTTTATATTTATAAATGTACGTTCGAAATGTTTATCTTTTATGTTTTTTATTTTATACTTAATAAAGTTTATCTGCTTCACATTTTTTGAATCATCAAATTTAAAAAAATTAAATTTTAACATATTTTGTATGTTTCTTAATTCATGTTTAAAATATAGATTAAATCTATTATAATATGTATTAGATACAAAGAATTTTACCATACTTTTAATATGATTTTTAAAACTACGAATGTTTTCTTTTTGTTTTTTTACATATATATTTTTAGCTATAGATCTTATTTTACGGTTGAAAATATATTTTTGTTTATTATACGTATATAGTGTAATAATAACTTTAGCATTAGTATGTTTCATTTCAGCTCTACTAATATATATCCTATTAGCAGAAAAACGATTGTTTCTAACACGTCTACGTTTAAATAATGTTTTTAGTTTACTTGTAAGTATATTAATGTAACTTTTACATAGATTATTTACTATTTTATCTGCATTAATTAATGATTTAATATATGATTTATTAAAAGCATAGATACTATTAGATCATTCTTTATTTGAAGAGGGATAATATTGAATAGGATTTCTTTTTAAATTTTCTCTCTTAATTTTTTCCTGATATCCTATTTTATCATCCATATTTTTAGTAAAATTAGTAATTTTATTATCGACAATTAAATTAGATTTTTTGTTTAATAAATTTAACATATGAATTATAAAATAATATTAGTTATATAATGTTATATTATATAAGGTATATGATAAGTACATAAATTATTATATAATTTGATTAAAAATATTTTTTAATCTTTTTTAAAATAAATTATATATTGTATATTAGATATAGTTTTAACTAAAGATGCTGGGATTATATAAAGGATTATTGTTAGTCACTCACCTTTTAGTCGTTGAACGCACTTATTACTTGTTTTAATATATTTAATTAACACATTAAAAAGCTAAAATAAGTTTCGCTTCAAGTTTACTTATTTAGCGTAAAATTTACATACATAAATAAGTTATTCTTGAAATTTACCCAGTTATATTACCAATGGTCTTAAAAAAGACATTGGAGGACTAACAATTAATCCCCAGCGTAGCTTTTTCAATAATACAAGACCTTTCCTTACTGCGTCTTGCGATCTTTATGCCCTGCTTACGCAACTGATAGACGTGTAAGTCAAACAGTAAAGCAAGATTAAGCCATTAAACTTTGAAAGTATATATAAAAATCCTTCTATAAGCTTTTTAAAGCATTAAAGCTGTATAAACTTACTAATAAAAGAACTAAAAGTATTATACATTTTTTTAATCTATTAATACCTTGTATACATCTATTTTCCATATAGTTAAAATCTTACTTATTTTAAATGTTATAGTTCTAACCTAATAGAAATGTAACTGAATAAATTATAGATACTTAAAAAATATTTTTAAGTAAATATAACCAATAACAAAATAAAATAATAAAATATAAAGCAATCTTTTTTAAGAAAGCTATTATAGATTAATTGCATATTGCACCTTTACAAAATTAAATTTGGATACACCCAGGTACTCTTTATGGGATCTGTGCCCCGCATAAACCGTCCGCTAGCCACTGTTTCCTGAGTAACCAATTACTTAATTTTACATATGTTATTCTATATATGAGTTATATTTCATAAATACCTGTTAATTTTTCATTGGTGTAACCTCCTTATTTTCGGATTAGTATATTAGACTTTAGTTTAACAAGAAGTTTTTGATAAACCTATTCTACCGATATGACAAACTAAGCAAAGGTGTTTCAATTTTGTTTAGTCAACTACCTTATACACTACAACTTGTTAAATCATACCCTGTAACTAGTAACAGTAAAGCTGCATGGGGTCTTCTCGTCTATCTAGAGATAGGCAGTATCTTCACTGCCATTCCAATTTCACTGAGCCAATCATTGAGACAGCTGTTGCATCGTGAGATCATTCATGCGCGACATCATTTAAATGCCAAGGTATTTCGCTACCTTAGGACCCTCATAGGTAAGGCCGCCATTGAATGGGGGTTCCTTCAAAACCTAGTCTATATTAGTCGGCTAAGTAAATCCGTTAACCAACCATCATCGGGCAGACAACACACTCAATACATTGATTTACATCTTACGCAGAGTGCTGTGTTTTAATTAAACAGTCGTGCAACATCATTCTATGTCTCCTCTTCCTAGCCTGATATTAATCAGTAGGAATGGCACACCTTATCCCGTAGTTACGGTGTCAATTTGCCGAGTTCCTTAATGATTGTTAGCTCAAACGCCTTCGTATTCTCTACTAGCTTACTAGGGTTAGTATCTAGGTACGGTTTTTGTTCATTAAATTAGTATCATCTGTTTTAGTTTATTACCTAATATTAATATAATATGTGTTTTTCCAGAACACTTTTTACTCTACAACAGATATAAATATCTTCATATATCATATAATATGCCACTCCCTACTCTTTTTTGTACTGGAACATGCCATAATATATTAATTCACATCCATAAAGTAATTTATATTCTATATATTTATATATTTATGGGTATATAAAAAATATATATTAATATTATATATAATATATAATATTAATGTTGTATAAATGTTGTTACACATATAGTCTCATCGTTTTATCCTTTAGGTTAAACTTAGAGGCCGTTTTTCTTTAAGAAACATGTATAGAAAGATACCATAAGCTTAAGGCGAGGGAATTATCCCTTTTTCGTTACTCATGTCAGCATTATCACTTGGGATATTTAATTATTAGTATTAAAAATACTAATTCTAAAATTTGCCCAATGTTCCGCTACCCCATAAAACATACTTTTTTTTTTACACATAAAAAATTATTTAATAATATATATAAATATGTTATTATGGACAAGGTGTCGGTGTATTGTTTAGATCCGTTATATCTTCGGCGCTTTTAACTAAAAAGGTTAATAAAACTTAACCTATTGAACCAGTGCTCTGTTACGAGGTCTTTAAAAAATGGCAGCTTCTAAGCCTATTTCCTGGTTGTATGATTTAAATACTTCCTTACTTTCACTTAACAATAACTTTGGAACCTTAAACACTTGTTCTGGGCTGTTTCCCTTTAGACATACAACCTTATCGTTAAATGTCTGATTGTTCAACATTCATCATTGCCATTCCGAGAGCAAATACTCGCGAATAGAGTCTTCATAACCCCCCCATGTGTACAAAAAGATATAATTTTTTTACAAATATATACAATTTGTCCGAGATCACAATTCTGTACCTGCTATGATGTTATTTAAACTACATACTTAGATATGTTTCGCGGAAAACCAGCTATAGGTAGTCAGTATTGTCTTTCACTAACTTACCACAGTTCTTTGGATATCTTTACAACGATACAGATTATCTCTTTTACCTAACATTATAGGTAGAGCTGAGACTTTTCTCCCTAAATAGTAGTATTACTATCCATTTAACAGATAATATAGTTTTATGATTTTATATTTTTGTTACAAAATATGTTTTTTTAAGAAGTCTATTATTTAATAATGCTTGACTTACTGAAGCTCTTGACACACCTAATGCTTTACCTGCTGTCCTTTACCACTACTGTGTACATGGATAAGACAAATTGTTACAAGCCTTCCACCCGAGTTCCTTTCTACGGTGAACCTTATAGCTGCTACGGGTATTTACTCGTGATAATTTACTCTTCTATTATTCAAATAGGTTAGACCAATTCGAAATAAAATCCTAATATTGAGAAAAGGGTGCATTGTTACTCATAAAACTATATTATCCTGCAATGTTTCCATTGAGGCTTGACTATATCTTAGGCTTGCGCCAACCACCTTATAGTCGATGAACCTTTCTCCAAATGGAGCTTGGCTGCGGATTACCCATTTCCTTTCGTACATCAATCTTGATTTTACTATACCGCGAGTCATTACCTGCGCCCCTAATTATATTAATATACTAGGTTAGTTAAGATTGCTTTAGGGATTTCCCGTCAGTTTGATGGTTTGTAGCAGAAGGTTCACTTCTACTTGGGCTATTACAATTGCTCATTGTTGTTTTTACCCATTCGGCCTTTTATAAGCCTGACTATGGTAAGATCACCACCCTTCGGGTCTCTACTTAGATACTTAATCATTACTTAATAATCGGATTATCTAGGCATCATTGCTTGCATCTAATTAGAACTTGCTGACCCATTATACAAAAGGTACGCTCTTATATGTTTATTAAACTTAACTTGAGCTGCTTATAAGACTACTAATTCATATCATTTCCCTCACGGTACTAGTTCACTATCGCTTGTATATCATACTTAGCCTTAGAGGAAGGTTCCCCTTTATTCAAACAGATTAATCCATTTTACTTATTAGGCATTTCTACTTTCATTCACACTACTTATAGAATCTCGTTTGATTTCCTTTCCTGAAGCTACTAAGATATTTCAATTCGCTTCGTTTATAAATAGAATTTATTCAAGAGTTTATGGATCTAGGGATAGGTATTTACCTATGCTATGATCAAATATATCTCTTTAATATACAGCTAGATATTCTTAATAGTCTCTTTATATACTTGCCATTATATTTAATCCTTAAAACTTTTATCATAATATAAAATTATTTCTTAAGGGATTAAAATAATGAAATAACACAATACATATCAAATACATTACTATTAATTATTATAAAATATGGTTTTAGATATTTTTATATAAATATTATCGGGTCATTATGATTCGAACATAACTATTCCTCAACCCAAATGAGGTGCCTAACCAGCCTGGCTCTAACCCGTTTAGATATTATTGTATTATTATATTATTATATTTTTTTATATAAATTATTATTTTCTTTTATATAAATTATTATTACCTTTAATACATTATGATTCCTCAGCGAATCGAACGCTGATAATACTCTTATCAAAAGCACACTTTACCTATTAAGTTAAGAAATCTTTAAAGACAAGAGCATCCAGACTTGAACTGAAAATTTGAAGTTTGAAGCTTCCTATTTTACCATTAAACTATACTCTTTAATCTTAAATATTAAAAATAAATTAGAATAACGTTTATAAAATACATTTATTAATGGATGAATTCATTAATTAACTTATAACATCTATATTTGTTACAAATATAACATTTATATAATACATAACATTTATATAATACACAGATATATAACACTTATATTACTGGTATAATATGTATACAATATATTAGAATAACATGTATAAAATATATTATTATATATACTTAAATTATGTATGTTTTATATACAATATATTTAATATAATATACGGAAGAGAGATGATTCGAACATCCAGGTGAAAAACACAATATTTAGCAAATATCTCGCCTTACCAGTGGCAACTCTTCCTTTTGCTAAAATAGCATATACTAATTTCGAGTTAGACCGGGATCGATCCGGCATCTACTTTCGTGACAAGAAAGTCCTTTACCATTAAGTTACTAACTCTTTACGGCTAACCGAATTCGAATCGATACACTTCGCTTGGAAGGCGAAAGGTCTACCAGTTAACCTACAGCCGTTTATCTTCTATTTTAAGATCTAAGGGATTTGAACCCCTATAATAATGATTAAAAGTCATATGCTTTACCATTAAGCTAAGATCTCTTTAAGTTTATAACTTATACAAAAAAATAAGTGCAACTTATACAAAAAAATATTTATAACACAAAAAATATTTATAAGGAATAAGTGATTCGAACACTTA